>VAPF01008228.1_pt1 | contig 10418 bp, 9 predicted proteins | sample 3393931 | NCBI WGS metagenome assembly VAPF01 (sample SAMN08290437, study PRJNA428436) | hydrothermal vent metagenome | isolation source: Deep-sea hydrothermal vent chimney | place: Atlantic Ocean: South-mid Altantic Ridge | depth 2773 m m | reverse complement strand
TCTTCCTTAAAAGAAAAATAACCGTTCCTGGTAATAATGATATGGTCCAGAAGAGCTATACCGAGGATTCTCCCTGCCTCAAGCATCTGGTTGGTGACGGCGATATCCTCAGGGCTGGCTTTCAGGACGCCGGAAGGGTGATTATGGGCCAGGATGACGGAATCGGCACGGTCGGCAATGACATCGGCAAATACTTCCCGCGGATGGACCTGGGTTGAATTGAGAAGGCCGATAGTGACTACCCGGTTGCCGATCACCTCCTTCGCGCCGTTCAAAGCGATACAGAGAAAATATTCCTGTTTTTTACCGGCAATATGCGAGAGTTGCGGCAGCACGTCACGTGCCTGCCGGACCACTGTCGAGCTGCGAAAAAAACGGCGCCGGGCAAATTCCAGGGCGGCCATCAACTGGCACGCCTTGGCGAGTCCGACACCATCGATTGTACAGAGTTTATTGACGTCCAGTTCGGTATTTTGATCAAAGCGCTGCAGAATGGCGCGCGCCACCTGCAAGACGCCATTGCCTTTTACACCGCTGCCAAGGAGAACGGCCAGCAGTTCCGTATCCGTAAGAGCCTCAGCCCCCTGATTCACCAGTTTTTCACGGGGGCGTCTGAATAACGGAAAATCTTTAATTTTCTTCACGAATGCTCTTTCCTCGGCATGCGGGTCAAATCGACAGTAAACTTGGCGGTTGTTACTGTTTCCCCTGCAATTCAATAATACCACGCAGTTGCTTCAGAAGCCCTTCCCGTATCTTGCGATTTTTGATCCGCCGAAACAGTTTCAAGAGGATCATCCCTTCCCGGTCGGAAGGAGCCTGAATTTCTTCCTCTTCTCCGCCGTATGCCATAACCGGGCCGGCTACTTGCAGCGTCCGGTCCGCCTTTTCAAAAAAAATAGAAATGGGCACTCCAAGTGCCTCGGAAATCTGTTGCAGACGAAAGACTGATATCCTGGTCACCCCTTTTTCATATTTCTGAACCTGCTGAAAAGATAAGCCTAGTTTCTCGGCCAATTCAATCTGTGACATTCCCGAGCCTTTGCGTATGACTTTAATCTTTAGTCCGATAAGTTCATCAAGAGTAGCCAATATTTCACCCCATTGCTACCTGATTTTTCGATTGGCGGCGCAGCGTTGTCTCCCCAAAAGGTTTCAACGTGATTTGCCTTTATCTTTGAATAAAAAACAAAAAATGTCTAACAACCACGGGTTGTGTTTTATGTTGACTTTTTTCTCCTGAAAGTTGTATTAATAAAAAGGCTTGCTACCTTCTTAAGACCGGGATTTAAGAGTCCACTCAAAAATAACTCCGCAGAGTTGATACCTGGATCCGGGCGGAATTTCATGATTACGGATCGATGAAAGACAGCCCGGAGCCGGGATGCGAAAATATGCAGTTATTTTCGTGTGGATCCAAAGAAAAATTTGCAGAATCACTAGGTGATATCATGAAAATTCTGATCGTCGATGATCAGATCGAGAATCTGGAACTCCTGAAAAATATCCTGACGGAAGACGGTTATTCCACCGCACTGGCCCAAAATGGGGCCGAGGGAGTGGCAATCGCAAAAATGGAGATGCCGGGACTTATCCTGATGGACATCGAGATGCCGGTCATGAATGGTGTCGATGCCATGAAGATCCTTAAATCGGATCCGTTGACCTCGCACATCCCGATCTTCGCCTGGACCGGCCTTGTTTATGACAGTAACGTGAAAAAATTGCTGGCAGCGGGCTTTGACCACTTTATACCGAAGCCTCTGAACTTGTGGGAGTTCCGCAAGACCATCAAAAAAATCGTCCAGCACAAGACGCAGACATAACCGAATTGACATAAGGTGAGGGAAGCTAAAAAGAAGCGAAAAAGGGGACCAACGGACTGATCTGCGGCTGATTGCGGGCCGAATCCACAACCGTAAGGGCCGCGCCAAAGAGACCGGACTCGATAAGACGCATAATCAAAAACCTGCGCTGGCCGGATGGCTTCGCGTGTCCCCCTGCCAAAACAGAGAAGCCGGGGGGGCTCTGCGTAACCTGCTCCAGCTTCAGCAGCCGGTCCCGGCCGGGATCAGGAAGCTGTGCAGGAGCGGTTCAGGCCGCTGAGCAGCGCCTTGATCGAGGCGACGATAATATCGGTGTCAATGCCGGCCCCCCAGAATTCCCGCCCCTGCGCATCACGAATCAGGATATAGCTCACGGCCCGGGAGGATGACCCGCCGGTCAGGGCGTGCTGGTGATAAGCCTGCAGGGTGAAGGGCAGGCCGAGTTCACCGCGCAGGGCCTGGCAAAAGGCATCCAGGGGACCGTTGCCGGCGGCCCTGATTTTCGCTTCTCCGCCATCCATCCTGATGACCGCCTCGACCTCGGCGGTCGACAAGTTATCCTGCCGGTCGATATGCCTGTTCAGGACATCAAAGCTCCCCAGTTTGTAGCACCCGGCCGCCAGCAGGTACTCTTTTTCAAAGGTGCGGAAGATCATCCCGGTCGGCAGTTCACCCGAGGACTCGTCCGCTACCTTCTGAATAATGGCTGCGAATTCCCGCTGCATCTCCCGGGGCAGCTTGAAACCAAACTCCTTGTCCATGATATAGGCGATGCCGCCCTTGCCCGACTGGCTGTTAATGCGGATAATCGACTCGTAGGTCCGGCCGACATCCTCCGGGTCAATGGGCAGGTACGGTACGGCCCAGATACCGTCTTCGCTCTGCCCGAAGGCGGCCATGCCCTTGTTGATCGCATCCTGGTGTGAACCGGAAAAGGCCGTGTACACAAGTTCACCGGCATAGGGATGGCGGGGATGCACCGGCAGCCTGGTACAGCGCTCATAGACATCGATCACCCGGTTGATATCGGAAAAATCAAGGCCGGGGTCCACACCCTGGGAAAACATGTTCAGGGCCAGTGTCACGATATCCACATTGCCGGTACGCTCGCCGTTACCGAAAAGTGTGCCCTCGACCCGGTCGGCGCCGGCCATCAGGGCCAGCTCGGTAGCGGCCACGGCCGTCCCCCGGTCATTATGGGCATGCAGGCTGATGATGGCGCTGTCCCGGTTTTTCATGTTCCTGATAAACCATTCGATCTGGTCGGCATAGATGTTCGGCGTGGCCATTTCCACTGTTGCCGGTAAGTTGACGATGACCGGGCGGCCGGGGCCCGGTTGCCACTCATTCATCACGGCCTCGCAGATCTCCAGGGCAAAGTCCATCTCCGTGCCGGTGAAGCTTTCAGGCGAATATTCGTAGCGTATATCGGTGTCGGTCCCGGCCGCCTCTTGCCGAATCAACCGTGCCCCCTTGACGCCGAGAGCGATAATCTCCCGGCGGCTCATCTGGAAAACCACGCGCCGCTGCAGAGTTGAAGTGGAATTATAGAGGTGGACAACGGCCTGTTTGGCCCCGTGCAGGGCCTCAAAGGTCTTCTTGATCAAATGCTCCCGCGACTGGGTCAGGGCCTGGATCACCACGTCGTCGGGAATAAGACGGCGCTCGATGAGCAAACGGGTAAAATCGAATTCAACCTGTGATGCCGAGGGAAAACCGACCTCGATTTCCTTGAAACCGATATCGACAAGAAGCTGAAACATCGCCAGTTTTTCATCCAGGCTCATCGGCTGCACAAGGGCCTGGTTGCCGTCACGCAGGTCAACACTGCACCAGACCGGTGCTTTTTTAATCGTCATATCCGGCCAGGTCCGATCCGCTAACTTAATCGGCTGACAGGGACGGTATTTCTTTAAATTTTCAGCTTTCATCACTCTTGCTCCCCACGCGTGTCAAAAAAAAAGCCACGGTTCAATATTGAACCATGGCTCGTCGGATATAGATTATTCCTGCTGAATCAGAATAATCCTCTCTCCCGGGCCACAGTTCGCCGATACAGTCCGGCTAGACCGGCTGGAAACAGGAAAGACAGGATGGATATCATGATACGGTTCCTCGTTTTCAATCTTACAACAGTTTAACAACTTGATCAGCCGCCTTTCGCCGGCCCGGCGAACGAACCAGGCCCGGCATGTTGCGTACAGCCCTCATCATTAACATGATCTCATCATTATTGCTCTTTAATCGTTTGTCAAGAATGAACAGGCAAAAGCGGCGCATAAAAAGATTGACAAGCGCAACACACACCTATAAGAGATAATTGTCACTACTTCTCATAACAACAATCGAAATCAGGACGTATCTCCATGGCCAGAATCAATCTGCGGACAATGACGATAAATCAGAAAGGAACCATTGTTTCCGTCAAAGTCGGCGGCGAACTTGGCCGTCGCATCCGGGAAATGGGCCTGGTCCCGGGCACGGAAATCATCATCAAGCAGCGCGCCCCGCTGAACGACCCGGTAGCGCTCAGGGTCATGGGCGGGACGCTGACCTTGCGCAACAATGAAGCCGACCATATCGAGGTTGAAACCGAGTAACAGGCGGCGCGGTGAAGACCAGGGAATACGTTTATTCGGAGATAATGCAATAAATTCCAGATATTGCATGGAATCTCACCTCAAGCCGTCACGGATTCAGGTTTAACAACCGGGGTTACGGCTGTTGTGCGCCGGTGCCTAAATCGTTACCATGAAAGAAACCGCCTCTTTTTTTACTTTTATCTCCCGACCGGGAGAGCCTACGGCTATCAGCCGCAGGAATCGGCGGAATTGGGGTTATAGGTCCAGTCGGCATTTCGATAAAGGTAATCGTTGACCTTTTCCAGCTCTTCCTCGTTCAGGACGTTCCACGAGCCATCCCTGGCGCATTTGACCCGCCTCTCGGCAAAAATTCTGTTCCAGGCGGACGAAACGAATGACGCGGCGTACAGGAAATGAGCCCCCTTGTCGTTATTTCTGTGATGACAGCTCTTGCAGACCTCACGAAACTTCTTGCCCCCGGTCCCCCATGGTTCGCTGTCCCAGCCAAGCTGTCCGTCGGCAATAAACCGGCACATCTGTGTTCGCTTGTCAAAACGCTTTATCGGCCGGGCCTGGAGTTCGGTTACTACCAGACCCATTGTCAATAATCCTGCCAGCAGCACAATGATCACCTTTTTCATACATGTCCTCCACATGTCTTAAGAACAGGGAAAGTCGATAATGAATACCGTTACCATAGCATATACTGATTATATGCCTTGCCGGCCCATAAAAAAAGTGTCGAAAACGACAATAAACATGTTGATATCGCCATGAGCAAACCGGAAACAAAAAAAATTCGTGTCGCCGTTCTGGCCCTGGACAATGTACCGGTCACCACCGTTACCGGGCCCCATGATGTTTTTGCCCAGGTCGGGGTCCAGTGGCAGATGGTCAATCATGTGCAACCTGACCCTCGATTCGAGGTCGAGATTATTACGCCGGACGGTCTGCCCGTACGCGCTTTCAATGATGTGATTATAACGCCGCACCGGGCAATGGCTGATTCGCACCCCGATCTCATCACCATTCCCGGCGTACTGGATATTGAACAGGCCGTGGCCAAGTACGGCCGGGTGATCGAATGGTTGCAGGAACAGCATGAGCAAGGAATCCTGCTGGCCGCCATCTGCACCGGCTCCATGCTCCTGGCCGAAACCGGCCTGCTGAACGGCAAAATCGCCACCACCCACTGGGGCTGGGTGGATCTGTTCAGAAAGCGCTATCCCGGGGTCCGGCTCAGGCCGGATGAACTGATAACGGATGCCGGTGATCTTTTCTGCTCCGGGGCCTTTAATTCCTTCCTCGATCTTTCAATTTACCTGGTGGAAAAACTGTGCGGGCGGGAAACGGCCAGCCACTGCGCCAAGGTCCTCATTCACGATATAGGGCGGAGCTCACAAACCCCCTATACGACCTTTTATCAACAGCATGACCATGGTGATGCAATGATCATCGAACTCCAGAATACCCTTGAAAGGAACTTCAGCCAGCCTGTTGATTTCAACAGGCTGGCAAAAAAGCACGGTATGGGGCGCCGCACCCTGGAGCGACGCTTTAAAAAAGCCACCGGCAATACCCCGCTTGAATATCTGCAGCGAGTCAGGGTCGAACAGGCAAAGACACTGTTGGAATCAGGGCACCGGAGCTTTGAAGAAATCAGCTTTCACGTCGGCTACGAGGACTCCGGTTTTTTGCGCAAGCTTTTCGCCAAGCACGCCGGGCTGCTCCCCAGTGAATACCGGGCCAGATTTTCACGCAAACCGCTGAAAAGCTTCAAGGCCGAGGAAGGCAACCTTTATTAAATCGTCGCCTGGAAAAACACCTGCATCCGTGACGGCTCGAGGTAATTGCTCAGCGCAATACATGGAATTTATTGCATTATTGCCGAATACGCGCATTGTTTGCTCTTCACCGCGCCGCCCTGCGGGGCGGCCGATAATGGATTCAAGTGATATTGACTTGGCAACAATTCCTGAGTACAAAAGATATGCGACAATTTGTCACACCTGTTTAAATTTTCAGCCATATCCCCTTTGGTGACCGGCAGGGGGGCAGAAGTTTCCTGAAAAAGCAGGGCGGGCGACTCGCTATCGAGATGATAGATGATACCACCATAACCATCTAGCCCCTGGAATCGTTCATCACCACGATGCGACTCACCTCTTTTTCTCAAGCCAGTAAGGAAGGATCTCATTGACTACCGGGAAACAACAAAATCTCATTAACACCATCAGCGCCGACGCGATTCGAGCCAACATTGCCTTTAACTGGCTGCTGCTGCTCAGATGGGGGGAACTCGTCTGCCAGGCCCTGCTTGTTCTGGCGGTGTATCTTTTTTTTCAGACCAAGCCACCCCTGCCGATCCTGATCGCCATTATCGCCTTTGAAGGGAGCAGCAACATCGCCTTCCTCGCCCTGTTTCAAAAAAGAAACAGGGCCGTACCCGGATGGCTTTTCACCCTTGTCATGTTTTCCGATATCGTCCTCCTGACGGCCCTGCTCCATTATACCGGCGGGCCGATGAATCCGTTCACCTTTCTCTTTCTCCTGCATATCTGCCTGGGGGCCATTCTGATGCGCCCCGGCTGGGCCTGGGGCCTGACCGGCTTTACCGTTCTCTGCTATGCCGGGCTTTTTCCCCTCCAGGATTACCTCGGCGGCGCGGCCGGAGCAGCCCGCCATACCATCTTACCCGGTGCCGGACCGGCGAGCGACGGCGTCAACCTTCATCTGCGGGGCATGTGGCTGGCCTTTTCCATTACCGCGTTTTTCGTGGTATTTCTTTTCAATAAAATCCAAAAGGACCTTGAAGACTATCGGCAAACCATTGCCGAACTTGAACGGGAAAAAAATCGGAACGAAAAACTCGCCGCTCTCGCTACCCTTGCGGCAGGGGCGGCCCACGAGTTCTCGACCCCGATGGCCACTATCGCCGTTGCCGCCGGTGAGATGCTGGATACCCTCCGTCTCAATGCCTCTGATCCGGAACTGATCTCAGATGCGGAACTCATCAGGGGGCAGGTGGAACGCTGCCGCGATATCCTCTACCGGATGACCGCCGACGCGGGTGAACATCTCGCTGAACCGCTGAAGACCTTCACCATTGCCGAACTCATGCCGGAAATCGTGTCTCTGTTTCCCGAAAAAACCCAGGAACGAATTCTAGTCGCGTGCAAGGCCGGGGAACTAGCCGTCAACATGCCGTTCCGCACCGTGAAACGGGTCATCCGCTGCCTGATCAAAAACGGCCTTGAGTCCTCGGCAGCCGACATGCCGGTGCAGGTCAGGTGCGGCAGAAACAAGCATTTCCTTTATTTCGAGATTGAAGACCAGGGAGAAGGAATGGACGAGGACATCCTTTCCCGGGCGGTCGAACCATTTTTTACCACCAAGGCACCCGGCAAGGGGATGGGACTGGGACTGTATCTGGCCGAGTCCGCCGCCAAACGTTTCGGCGGTTCGTTGCAGCTCTTTTCCCGGCCCGGCCAAGGGACCAAAACGGTCATCAGTTTTGCTCTCGATCAAATTCACAAAAACTGATTTCAGGCCGGGCATGAAAAAGCAGCTTGACCAAACGCAGGCACTGAACGGGGATCAATACATGGCACCTACTATTCTCCTGGTTGATGACGAGGGTTTTTTTCGTGAACGCCTGGGCCGCGCCTTTAAAAAACGGGGCTGCACGGTCTTCCTGGCCGCCGATTACAACGAGGCCATGCGCACCATCGAGGAAAGCCGGCCGGAGATGGCGGTGGTGGACCTGAAGATGCCCGGCAAGTCGGGCCTGGAACTCATTAAAGATGCCCTGGCCCTGCACCCGAAAATGCGGATCGTGGTGCTGACGGGTTACGGCAGCATTGCCACGGCCACCGAGGCGGTCAAATCAGGGGCGCTCTCCTATCTGCCCAAACCCACTGATGTTGATGACATTTTCAATGCCTTGACCCAGGCCGCTTCTCCTGATCATCCGGACAGACCCGATAACTTCCAGGCCCCTTCCCTCGCCCGGATGGAATGGGAACATATCAACCGGGTTCTGCATGACTGCCGGGGCAACATCTCCGCCGCTGCCAAGATACTCGGGCTGCACCGGCGGACCCTGCAGCGCAAGCTCAACAAGTTTCCGCCCGACAGTTAGTATCCATTTTTTGCGATCCATTACTTGCCAGACGAATTTTTTACCTGAATCCGTGACGGCTTGAGGTGCTATTCCAGGCAACGTGTGGAATTTATTGTATTGTTGCCGAATAAACGCATTTTTCACTCTTCACCGCGCCGCCCTTCGGGGCGCCCGATAACGGCGCATCTGCTGCGTTGACAACTCGTTGATATCACACTAGGATAATCAACATCGTTGTCGCCTTGCACCTGCACCGTTCTCGAACGCTCACGGATCCAGGTTTTATACCCCTGACATATTGACAGATATGGGGTATGCCCTTAGGGTTCATCAATCGGTACAACAAAATCCGGCCCCGATCAGGACGCCGCAGGCGTCGGCTTGCGGACTTATTTTTTTCGTGCGACCCGCCCCCGGATTACGGCGCCCACTCCATTCATCCGGGGTGTTGTGCCCGCCGACCATGTTGAGCGGGCCCGGCCCGCGAGTCTCAGGGGGAAAGCAGACCAACAACCACGAAAAGGAAAAAACAATATGTCAACGACTGAAAACTACGTTAAAAAACAGACTTTTCTCATCGGGATGGCCGTCTCGCTGGTCATCGGTTTCCTGGGAGGTGTTGCCTACAGCGTATATCAGACACCCGGCAGTGTCCACGTTGCGCAATCACCGCCACCACAGCAGCAGAATCAGTCTGCCGAAAAAATAACGTCCCTACAGCAGGCAACCAGGGAAAATCCCGACAACACTGAGGCCTGGATCCAGCTCGGCCACGCCTATTTTGATTCCAACCAACCCGCTCAAGCCATTCATGCCTATAACAAATCCCTTGAACTCTCTCCCGGGAACCCCTCGGTACTGACCGATCTCGGGGTAATGTACAGAAGGAACAACCAGCCTCGACAAGCGATTGCCGCATTTGACAGGGCGCTGCGGATTAACCCCAGCTTGGAACAGGCCCTGTTCAACAGGGGAGTGGTCCTGCTTAATGATCTGAATGAAACCGCTAACGCCATCCGCTCCTGGCAGCAACTGCTGAAAATAAACCCCCAGGCCACGGGGCCGAATGGTGAACCGGTCTCGAAGATGATCAGTCACGTTAAGGACCGGAGCCGGGAACAACAATCCAGGGGATTATAAGCCTTTCACCTGGATCCGTGAGCGTTCGAGAAAAATGCGGATGCAAGGCGGCAACGATGTTGATTATCCTGGTGTGATATCAAGGAGTTGCCAACGCAGCAGATGCGCCGTTCTCGGGCGCCCCGCAGGGCGGCGCGGTGAAGACCGGAAAATACGTCTATTCGGAGATAATACAATAAATTCCAGATGTTGCATGAGATATCACCTCAAGCCGTCACGGATCCAGGGGCCTTTCAGGTTGCCGTTCCCAACCTGTTACCTCCTTTCCCGCCACTATTGGCCGGGACTCCGGCGAAACAGGAACAATTCCCAGCCCCGTATCGATTTTATTGCTTCAAGCTTGACAGGAAATTGCAATAACTTTATGTTAAGAGACTATTCGTAAGGGTTCGCGCAAAAATAAGTTAACAGAACCGGCACCTTGATCAAGACCGGATTTCGCGTTTGAGAATCGACCAAAGCCGGCCCGGGGCTCCGGCAGGTGCATTTATTTTTTTTGTGCGAGCCACTTGTATGCTGTTTAACAATTTATCCAGATACCGAACAACAGACAACGATAGCGTCAACAGAAGGAAGGGATATTCGATGAAAAAAATGACCGGCGCACAGGCAATCGTCAAGTGCCTGCAGGAAGAAGGTGTTAATATCATTTTCGGTTTTCCGGGAGGAGCCGTCATTGACCTGTATGACGAACTTCTTGATTCGGATATTACCCATATCCTGGTTCGTCACGAGCAGGGTGCCGTT
>VAPF01040091.1_pt1 | contig 10422 bp, 7 predicted proteins | sample 3393931 | NCBI WGS metagenome assembly VAPF01 (sample SAMN08290437, study PRJNA428436) | hydrothermal vent metagenome | isolation source: Deep-sea hydrothermal vent chimney | place: Atlantic Ocean: South-mid Altantic Ridge | depth 2773 m m | reverse complement strand
TGCCGCCAGCGTTCAATCTGAGCCATGATCAAACTCTTCAATTGCATAGCTTGTGACTGCTTTGGTAGCAATCAAACCTTTTGCGATGAAGATGATCCAAACTCAGTTAATCCTCATGAATTTACTGACTTGGTGTCACTCACATCAACAGTTTTTTGTACATCAAACCATCGGCGCAAGTGCCCACACAAATTACCTAATCTTATATTGTTAAAGAGCTACTTTGCTTGCTTTGAAGCAAAGACGGACAATGGTGACATCATCCTGCGTTGTCGTCAACTGACCGACAATTTGTTTCCTGCCATTTGGCCTGAAACTCTTGCTGAACAACCTTAGTTGCTCAACAGCGAGGCGCGCATTCTACGTTAACCTCGCTTGGCGTCAAGCTTTTTTTTAATTCATTTCAAACCGAAGTTAAAAATGAATACTTGCCGCCGTCCTGCATCGCCAACCTCAGTCGAGCGAGGGGCGCATTATACACACCGATTTCAGCGGGTCAACACCATTCGCAACATTTCTTATCAACCCGGCGGGGGAATGCCCTGCCTGTGTTAAACTTCGCCTTTTAGCTACTTAGCAATTTTAAAACCATGGTGCCCAGCGTGGCTCACCATTTACCTCCAGGAACCACCCGCAAACCTCATGACAACACCCGCTCCTTCTAACGTAAGCACCCGCGTGCGCGAGATTCCCTATAACTATACCTCTTTCTCCGACCGTGAAATCATCATCCGCTTCCTCGGTCACGCACGCTGGGAAACATTAAACCGGCTACGGGGCAGCCGCCGCACCGGCCGCTCGGCACGCATGTTATTTGAAGTGCTGGGCGACTTATGGGTGGTCACTCGCAACCCTTTTATCCAGGATGACCTATTACAAAACCCGAAACGCCGCGAATCACTGATCCATGCTCTGCATCATCGCCTGAATCAGATCATCACCCGCGCCGAGAAAAACCCATTTGCGTTGGAGCTAGTAGACGCAACACAAACCGCCATTCGCAAATTTGAAGGTGACTTCGCGGCAGAGCAGGCGCTGCGCCGCAAAGTCCTGCAAAAACTCTCGCGCATTACCCGTCGCGACAATATTGACTTCGGTGGTCTAGCCAAAGTTAGCCACGTCACCGACGCTTCTGACTGGCGCGTTGAATACCCCTTTGTCGTACTGACCCCGGATACCGAGACACAAATGGCCAAAGTAGTAAAAGCCTGCGTGGAACTGGGGCTGGGTATCATTCCTCGTGGTGGTGGCACCGGTTATACCGGCGGTGCTGTGCCATTAAAAACACGCTGCGCGGTGATTAACACTGAAAAACTGGAGGCTCTCACTCCCGTCAAGCTGCGCCATATTGACGGCGTCGAAGACAAGGTTGCTACTATCCAGGTCGAAGTCGGTGTGGTGACACGACGTGTTTCAGAAGCCGCCGAAGCCAGCGGCTACGTGTTCGCGGTTGATCCCACATCGCAAGACGCCTCCTGTATCGGCGGCAATATCGCCATGAATGCTGGCGGTAAAAAAGCCGTGTTATGGGGGACCACGCTGGACAATTTGCTCTCCTGGCGCATGGTCATGCCCAATGGCCACTGGCTGGAAGTGGAACGCCTCAACCACAATCTCGGCAAAATTCATGAACAGGCTGAAGCCACATTCCGCATCAATCACTTTGAGGCCGATGGTAAAACACCCAAAGATAAACCGGAAACCCTACATATTCCCGGTACGGAATTACGCAAACAGGGCTTAGGTAAAGATGTCACCAACAAGTTTCTCGGCGGCCTGCCCGGCGTGCAAAAAGAAGGTTGCGATGGGCTAATCACATCCGCCGTCTTCATTCTGCACAAAATGCCACAGTATATCCGCACCGTGTGTCTGGAGTTTTTTGGTGATGATCTGCAACGCGCAGTACCCGCTATCGTCGAAACAAAAGATTATCTCGACGCCTTGCCGAAGGTAAAATTGGCGGGCATGGAACACCTCGATGAACGCTATGTCCATGCCGTAAAATACAGCACCAAAGCACCGCGTCGCGAAATGCCAAAAATGATCTTGCTGATAGACATCGTTGGCGACGATGCTGATCAGGTCGCCGAGGCCGCCTCCACAGTGGTGCGCATGGCCAATGCCCGTGATGCTGAGGGTTTCATTGCCGTCAGCCCCGAAGCCCGTCACCGCTTCTGGTTAGACCGCGCGCGCACCGCCGCCATTGCCGCCCACACCAACGCCTTTAAAATCAACGAAGACGTGGTCATCCCGCTGGACCGGCTGGCGGACTACAGCGAAGTCATCGAACGCATCAATATTGAATACTCCACGCGCAATAAATTACGCATGATTGATGCCGTGCTCGAATACTTGGCCAGCGACATGCCTGAACATCAACAGGTCACCGACTACAAACCCGGCGATGTCCCTTGCGAAGAAATCGACACCATACTCGCCAATAAAAAAACGGCGGCGCACGAACATCTCTCCACCATAAAATCCCGCTGGACAACGGTACTGGACAATCTCGACGACCCCGCTGAAAACCACCCGGACATTTTTGCGGACCAAACACCACCACGCGGCACACAAAGTCTATTCCGTTTGCTGCAACGTCGAAAACTGCGCATCTCTTATCGCAACGATATCGAACAACCGCTTAAACAGATTTTCAATGGCCGCGAACTCTCTGCTGTACGGGAAAAACTCGACGCCATCCATGGTGACATTCGCAACTCACGCCTGTTTGTTGCCACCCACATGCATGCAGGAGATGGCAACGTACACACCAACATTCCCGTACACTCCAACGACTACCATATGCTGCATGAAGCAGAACATGTGGTAAAACGCATCATGGATACCGCACAAAAGCTAGGCGGTGTTATTTCTGGTGAGCACGGCATCGGCATCACCAAAATGCAATTTCTGGATCAGGCCACTATTGCCGCTTTCGCAGCTTATAAAAAATCCGTCGATCCCGAAGAACGATTCAACCCCGGAAAATTATTGGCCGGTTCAGGACTGGACAACGCCTACACGCCGTCGCTGCGTCTGTTGCAACAAGAAGCACTCATCCTTGAAGCCAGCGAACTGGGCGCACTCAACAACGATATTAAAGACTGCGTACGCTGCGGAAAATGTAAACCAGTCTGCACCACCCACATCCCCCGCGCCAACCTGCTGTATTCACCGCGCAATAAAATTCTCGCCACCGGCCTGATTATCGAAGCCTTTTTATACGAAGAACAAACCCGGCGTGGCATCTCCTTGCGGCACTTCGATGAAATGAACGACATTGCCGACCACTGCACCGTCTGCCATAAATGCCTTGCTCCCTGCCCGGTGGATATCGATTTCGGTGACGTATCGGTTCGCATGCGCAGTCTGCTCAAGTCCTTCGGCAAAAAACGCACCGGCATCAGCACTCGCGCCTCCATGGCCTATCTCAATGCCACCGATCCACGCACCATTAACCTGATGTATAAAATGCTCTTGCAATGGGGTTTTCGCGGTCAAAACCTAGCATATCGCTGGTCGAAAAAACTCGGACTTATCCGAAAAAAATCTCGGCCTGCCGCCACCACAGGTAAAATGACCACCACCACACAAATTGTTAACTTCGTTAACAAACCCCTGCCCCGCAAGCTGCCGCCAAAAACGATGCGCCAACTGCTATCACTGGAAGACGCCAAAAACGTCCCCATCCTACGCGACCCCCAAAAGGTCAACGAACAAAGTGATGCCGTATTTTATTTTCCCGGCTGCGGATCAGAACGCCTGTTCAGTCAGATAGGCATGGCCACACTGGCCATGCTGCACAACATCGGCACACAAACCGTATTGCCCCCCGGCTACCTGTGTTGCGGCTACCCGCAAACCTCCGGTGGCGACACCAAAAAAGGTCAGCAGATTTCAGTGAATAATCAGGTGCTGTTTCACCGCATGGCCAACACACTGAACTACATGGACATCAAAACCGTCATTGTCTCCTGCGGCACTTGCATGGACCAACTGCAAAAATATCAGTTCCAGCAAATATTCCCCGGCTGCCGACTATTGGATATTCACGAATACCTGATGGAAAAAAACGTGATTTTGGATAATAGCAATGGCACACAATACCTGTACCACGACCCCTGCCACAGCCCAATGAAAACTTACACCCCCATCAATGTTGCCTCCACACTGATGGGCTCGGATGTCGTATCCTCAGATCGCTGCTGCGGCGAAGCAGGCACCTTTGCCGTATCGCGTCCCGACATCGCCACCCAGATACGTTTCCGTAAACAGGAAGAATTGCACAACGGTATCAAACAACTCACCGGCGCCGACAAAGTAAAAGCCGGTAACGTCAAAATACTCACCTCCTGCCCCGCTTGCCAGCAAGGCCTGTCACGTTACGCTGATGACACAGGACTGGAAACCGACTACATCGTCGTCGAACTCGCCAAAGGCCTGCTGGGCGAAGACTGGCAGCAACAATTTATCGCCAACATTAACCAGGGCGGCATTGAGCAGGTGTTATTGTGAAGAATGTGAAGAATGTGAAGAAAAAACTGCCCTTTATTGACGGGCCCACCAGTGACGCCGACGAAGAAAAAAGCAAATCCCAGCTCAAACGGGAAATGCATGCGCTGCAAGAGCTGGGTAAAGAGCTGGTCAACCTCCCTAAAGAACAGTTCGCCAACATCAAACTGACTGAAGCATTGTATGACGCCATTGCCGAAGCACGACACATTCATCAACACGGCGCACTCAAACGCCAATTGCAATACATTGGCAAACGCATACGCTCCGAAAATGCCGAAGAAATTCGTGAACAACTGAACACCCTCACCGGACAATCCAAACAGGCCGTTGCCACCCTGCACCATATTGAACGCTGGCGCGACCGGCTGCTGGAAGACGGCGATACTGCGCTGGCTGAACTGGTAGCAGAATTTGCAAATGCAGACCGGCAATATCTGCGACAACTGGTGCGTAATGCGAAAAAAGAAACACTGGGAAACAAGCCGCCGAAATCGGTACGTGCATTGTTTAAATACTTGCGAGAAATAATGTAAATCAAGGGCTGAATCAGCCTGTTAGCACATCATAACCCGTCACCAAAACACCGTTATTCCACACGTTTTAGCCGGAACCCAGAGACTTAGCGCCTCGAACAAGCATTCAGTACGATGGGAAGTATGTTGCAGTGGCACTCAACAAGTAACGTGTTATAAACGCAGAGGTCGTAGAGAAAAATACTAAAAATACTGTGGCCTCTGCGTTAAAGACCCTGATGGCTTTTCAAAAGCCGCACATTTTTAGCACTTATATTCACATTTAATAGAGAAAAATGCCAAGCAGCGATATGTACAACGTACAAATTAGAATTGAAAAACACCCCTGTCGTATGAAAATCAGCGGTTATTGCTCGCATAGAATCAGCCATACAGAACAGTAACCCATTTAAACTAAATAAAAACACCCTTTATAATCAGTCAGATAACAGCATTGAAACCAGCCATAACACTGGCCAAAATAGTCACGCAAATGCCACATTGTCATATAACAATGATCATGTTCACATAGCGACCTTATTACAACAATCATCCATTTTTTACTCCAAGAATTAAACATGACCTATAAAATCACGATAAAAAGATTCACTGAAGATGGCGACTTAACATTTAGCGCGCCTGAGAAAAACATTACCACAAAATGTTATTGGAACTTACATAAGAAAATACCATTCGGAACTTATATGAGCTGTTCCGCTACCACAATGGCAAGAAAGAAAAACTCAAAAGGAACCCCCAGAGAAGCCATATTCTTACCCAACGTTTCCGGGTTTTCAGGAATTTTTATACATATGGGAAAACCACCTTACCAAAAATGGTCTGATGGATGCATTGTCATTGAAGAAAGCAAGATGATTGAAATATACAATGCCATTTCTCCAAAAGACGGTCATAACGTAATCGTGGCAATCGATGATTAATATTATGAAAAACCTAGCCCTGTACAGCTTTGTCTTTTTATTATCTGCATGTTCAAGCATAAATGCATTGGACAACACCGATACCAGAGAGGGTGATTTTGACATTCTTCTATCAAACCTTTTAAAGGTAAACCAACACCGACACACTTATATTGACGAACAAGGAAACAAACAAGCAAACGCACTTGGACGTTTTAAAGAACTAGAACAGGTTTATATAAAACACATTGAACCTGATCTTAAGGGTAATAAATTCAGCCCCAAACAACTGAAAACGGTTATGTTTTTTTCATTTTATGCTGATGAAAAAAAATCTGCAGCATTTCAGGAATATCTGGCAACTGATTTAATGCCGATATATACCCACAACCAGATGTCATTCATGAAAACATTAAAAGAACTTCCTTTTCTTATCCCATCAAATTGTGACCGACTCAATGCATTTTTTGGTTTTGAAGGAAAAAACGACAACAAAAAACGGGCGTTTATTGAAAAAAATCAAAACATATTCACAAAATACTTAACTAATGAGCAAGCTAAATTATGCATAAGTAAATTCGGCAAGCAGCTATAACAATAACAAACCAAAGTGTTTACATGATAAATATTTTTCACCTTTTTTCATAATGATGCACAAACTGTAGGGTGAGCATGTTTTTTGTCCACGCAGATATGAAATTTCACCGCGTGGGCACAAACTACGCGCCCACCCTACCTTTATTGTTGCCACACCCCTCGTAGAACCATGCTGGCGTTATTTACGCATACGGCTCTTCGACAACACATTCACCATTAATTTTGATGACGCATGCAAAAACAACCTCCAAAAAGTCAAATGCGTTGATAGGATAAAAAATGTTTAAGCGAAAATGATTGAAAAATGATCAATATTTTTAACCTAAAAACCTTACCTGGAAAATTAATACTTATTGGTTTTTGGTCGCTTGCATGGATAGTTTTTTGGTCCACGTATGTAGAACATCTACCACAACACACACATAATCCGTTTATGGGGATGTTTGCACCAATTATGGTGGTATTCATACCCTTTGGCGGCATCTCAACTTTAGACGACCTATATTTATATATTATTCCTGCAATAATTTATTGGGGAATAGTCGCACTTGTTTTTTGTATGCTAAGAAATAAAATAAACTACGGGGAAAAATAGTCCGACAGCTAATGCTCTCTCAGACTTTGAACTGCCTGACAATCCCCGACAAATGCCCCGCCAGTTCATTGAGTTCATTGCTGGCCGAAGCGGTTTGTTGCGCACCGGCGGCCGTTTGTTCGGTAATATCGCTGATGTTAACCACCGACTGGTTGATGTTTTCCGCTACCGCATTCTGCTCTTCAGCAGCGGTGGCGATTTGCACATTCATTTGATTGATCACCGTGACGGCCTCGGAAATCGCTTGCAAAGAAGCGCCCGCCTGCACTGCCTGTTCTACGGTGGCATCGGCATCTTTTTTGCTTTTATTCATTACTTTCACCGCTTCCTGCGAACCCGCTTGCAAGCGTTCGATCATGGTCTGAATTTCCGAGGTGGATTCCTGGGTCCGGGAAGCCAGGGTACGCACTTCGTCGGCAACTACTGCAAATCCCCGCCCCTGTTCACCTGCACGCGCCGCTTCAATGGCAGCGTTCAATGCTAGCAAGTTGGTTTGTTCAGCGATACCCCGAATCACGTCCAGCACACCACCGATGGCTTCGCTGTCAGCTTCCAGGCGATTAATCACTTCACCAGCACGTTCTACTTCACCGGCCAGACTGTCAATGGCATCGATGGTTTTACCCACCACAGTACGCCCCTCACCGGAGGCATTTTCGGCATTTTGTGCTGCTTCGGCTGCTTCTGTGGTATTGCGCGCCACTTCTTGACCGGTAGCTGCCAGCTCATTCACAGCGGCCACCACATCGTCTGTCTGATGCTGTTGGCGATCTGCGCCCTGGCTGGTTTCTTCGGTAATAACCGTCAGGCGATCCACCGACTGAGTTAAGTGTTCCGTGTGCCCCATAATTTCTCGGATGATGTTATGCACCATGCTGGCAAATTGATTGAAACTCTTGGCCAGTTTACCGACTTCATCATTGCAGGAATCATCCAATCGGCGGGTCAGGTCACCCTCACCATCTACAATAGATGTCATGACATCCAGGGCTGCCTGCAAGGGGATAAGAATCATCTTTAAGATGCCCCAGGCAATGATCACCCCCAATATCAATCCAAAAATCAACATTGCACTGAGTAATACCTCGGTGGCATTCATCTGATCAATCAATCCATTGAGCACCTCCGGTTGAATTTCACCGGTCATGTTCGTCAAATCGTTTTGCAAGGTCGATAGACTCATCAGGGCGCTCAGCGAAATCACCACAATAATCAGCTGCATCAAGCCGAAGCCGGCTGAAACTTTTACTTTGATCGATAAATTTTTGAAAAAAGACACATTTTTCCCCAGGGATGATGACCACTCATACGCAGTCGTTATGAGGACATGAGCCTCTGTTACCGATGCATCGGCAGGGGGAAAAACAAACTTTAGAGCTTTGCTGGTGAACTTCCAGGGATAATGGGCCAGAAAAAACTTCTGGCCCATCAGTACTGTTTTTTTATGACAAATCAACGCCCAACCGGTGAGCGACTTCTTGGTAAGCTTCAACGACACCACCCAGCCCTTGACGGAAGCGATCTTTGTCCAGTTTTTTGCGGGTTTCGATATCCCACAGGCGACAACCATCGGGAGTGAATTCATCCCCCAGATAAATTTCACCCTGGAAACGGCCAAATTCCAATTTGTAATCCACCAGCAGCAAGCCGGCATCGGCAAATAATTTGGTAAGAACACCATTTACCTTAAAAGTCAGCTCTTTCATTTTTTCTACGGCGTCATCATCCGCCCAATCAAACGCACGAATATGATATTCGTTGATCATCGGATCATGCAGTTCATCATTTTTGAGAAAAAATTCAAAGGTAGGCGGATTCAGGTTAATTCCTTCTTCCACACCCAGTCGTTTGCAAATACTACCCGCGGCAATGTTGCGCACCACACATTCAATAGGAAACATGTCGAGTTTTTTAACCACCGTTTCTTCAGCAGACAACAGTTCTTCGTGATGAGTGGGCACGCCTGCTTCTTCCAGTTTCTGCATAATGAATGCGCTGAATTTGTTGTTGATTTCACCCTTGCGATCCAGCTTCTCAATTTTTTCACCGTCAAAAGCAGAAGTATCGTTACGGTAATGCAAGATTAATTTGTTTTCATCATCGGTGTAATAGACGGACTTGGCTTTACCGGCATAAAGTTCTTCACGTTTTTCCATTTTTTTACCCTTTTAAGTTTCACAAAAAATCTGTTTTTATTGAGGAGGGTGTTAACACCCTGGGAACGCGCACGAAATAGTATCTTGATTAAACATCACGCCACGCAAACCCTGTCTGCTGATCGGCGATGCTTACCCAGTCGGCAGAACACCCCATCACATCAGCCAAAGCAGCCTGGGCCAAAGCCGACGTATTGTGTTTTTCACTCAAGTGCGCTGCCACCAGCTGCGTCAACTTTGAGGTATCAATCCGGCCTAAAATATCCGCAGCCTGCACATTGCTCAAGTGTCCCTGATCCCCACCCACCCGTCGTTTGAGTGAAGGAGGGTATTCTCCGTTGGCCAGCAATGTCACATCATGGTTGCATTCTAATACCAGCGCATCACAAGCGGATAGTTGTGTTTCCAGGTGCGGCGTCCGACTGCCCACGTCCGTCAGCAAGCCAAGGCGTTTGTCGCCGTTACCGAAAACAAATTGACACGGTTCACGCGCATCGTGCGGCACCGGAAACGGTTGCACCTCAATATCTCCAATAGAAAATGTACTGTGACTGCAAATACGTTTTTTTTCGACCCGTGTACCCAACCGGTCTGCCGCAAAAGTGCCTCCCGTAGCCCATACCGGGATGGCGTATTTTCGTGCCAGCGCGCCCACACCATTAATGTGGTCACCGTGTTCATGGGTAACCAGTACCGCGCTGATGGCCTCCGCAGAACTGCCCAGTTTCGCCAGCCGCGCCTCGGTTTCTTTCATGGAAAACCCGCAGTCTACCAGTACACAGGTATTACCCTGCTCAACCAGCATTGCATTACCGCGACTACCACTTCCCAGTGAAGCAAAGCGCATTCAGGAGCCGCTAGTTAGGTTCAGCGGTTTTTTCATTCCAGTTGACCAAGCAACAGCACCAGTAGATTCCGTGTAATCTGGGATTCGTCTACATCACCTACCTGATTGCGCACACTGATATGGCTAAACTCACCTTTTTCTCGCACATGAATCCAGTATTCCTCACGCACCGTGGCACCCTTCTTTTTGCCAAAATTCAGCTCTTCTTCCGACAAGCCCGAAGGCAAGTCATTATAAACATGGTAAATACGACTGCTACGGTCAAGGTCTTCAATAGTGA
>VAPF01063084.1_pt1 | contig 10428 bp, 10 predicted proteins | sample 3393931 | NCBI WGS metagenome assembly VAPF01 (sample SAMN08290437, study PRJNA428436) | hydrothermal vent metagenome | isolation source: Deep-sea hydrothermal vent chimney | place: Atlantic Ocean: South-mid Altantic Ridge | depth 2773 m m | reverse complement strand
TCTTTGATTGCCGCATCCCACATGCCTGCTTTAAAGGCGGTGGTGGCTGAATCGTAAAATTCTTCTGCACTTTTTTCAGAATCTTCCTTAGCAACCAAGGACGTGATTGAGGAACAACCTTGTAGGCTTAAAAGGCCAATCAATAGAGCGGATAATAACGTTTTTTTCATGTTTCTTCGGTACAATATGCATTAATAAAAAATTGATACGATTATACCATATTTTAACAAATCTGAATCAGAGGTTCTTTCATTGAATAAACAAACATTAACAGCCGTTCTTTCGCACGACGCGTTAGGAGAGCGGCTTGATATTGCAATTGTGCCACTTTTTTCAGAGTATTCCAGAAGCCGTATTCAGAAATGGATTAAAGAGGGGAACGTCACGCTGGATGGCGTGGTTTGGAATAAGCCTAAACAGACCGTATTAGGGGGAGAGAAAGTTGAACTGTTGGTGGAGATTGCAACTGATTTAAACGCACCTGCACAAGACATTTCATTGAATATCCTCTATGAAGATGACAGTGTTATGATCATTAATAAACCCGTAGGTATGGTGGTGCACCCTGGTGCAGGCAACCCAGATGGCACGATAATGAATGCACTGTTGTTTCACAATTCAGCGTTACGCGATGTGCCACGTGCAGGGATTGTTCATAGACTGGACAAAGATACTTCGGGATTAATGGTGGTCGCAAAAACCATTCCCGCACAGACGCACTTGGTTGACCAATTGCAACGTCATGATGTTGAACGCATTTACGATGCGGTTGTGGTGGGGCAAATGAGCGCAGGGGGCACGGTCGATAGACCCATTGGTCGTAGCCCGAAAGATCGTACAAAAATGGCGATTCGAGAGTTTGGCGGAAAAGAGGCGGTGTCGCATTACCGAGTATTGGAGCGTTTTAGAGACTACACGCGTGCTCGGGTTAAATTAGAAACGGGACGAACCCATCAAATTCGAGTGCACATGGCATCGCTTGGTTACCCGTTGGTGGGCGATCAAACCTACGGTAAGCGCTTTAGAATTCCAAAAGGCATGGACAATGCGCTGGTTGATTTTTTACGTAACTTTAAACGCCAAGCTTTGCATGCAGGCGCACTCAGTTTTGAGCACCCCGTAACAGGACGAAAAGTGAAGTGGAAAGCGGAAATTCCTGATGATATGTTTGAGCTGATTGATGTCTTGCGTGAAGACATTGAACTCTATGAGTCTAAAATGCTCGGCAAGGATGGTTTTGATTACGACTATGGCGTTGAGGTTGAGTGGGTAACGGATGAGGACGTTCCTAAGTAATCGTTATGTTTATTGTTCCTAAATGGCCAGCACCCAAGCACATTAAAGCACTTTGTACTACGCGAGAAGGGGAGGGGAGTTTTCCTCCGTTTGAGGGATTTAATCTGGCAACTCATGTGGGAGATGAGTTAAGTGCCGTTGAGAAAAATCGGCAACGACTGATCTCTCGGGTCAATTTACCTTCTGCTCCTTACTGGTTAGACCAGCAGCATACGGATGTAGCGATAGAGCTCACAAAGAACCGTTTAAACCCATTGAATATCAAAAATTCTCGCCTTCCTATTGCCGATGCATCGTGGACGATGGAAAAGGGTTGTGTGTCGATTGTGATGACGGCGGACTGCTTGCCTCTATTGATTACAAACCAACACGGGTCGTTGGTTTCAGCCATTCATGCTGGCTGGAAAGGGTTGCATAAAGGCATTGTGCGTAAAACGATTCAGCGTTTTTTGGTAAAAGAGGGTGGGGAGCCACACGCGTTACTGGTGTGGATTGGCCCTGTTATCAGTCAAGAACACTTTGAGGTTGGGCAGGATGTATTGAATGCTTTTGTTGGTAAATGCCCAAAAAATGCAAAATTTTTCTCCCCCCCCTCTGTTTTAAGTGTAAAAACCCCTTCTAAATACCAAGCCGACTTAGTGGGCTTGGTGCGTAAAGAGTTAAATGAACTAGGCGTTACCAATATTTATGGAGGTGATTTGTGCACCTATGCCCTGTCAGAGAAGTTTTACTCCTATCGACGCTCAGGGCAAACAGGGCGAATCGCTTCTTTCATTTGGATTGAGTAGGTTCGCTTAAGTCTTTTAGTTTAAGCCTTATTTACCTGTTTTAAAGAAGAACTCCGCCTTTTTCACATCCTCTGGCAACCCTGTTATGACAATGTTGTCATTGGCTTTTATTAGGGTCTCTTCGGATGGGCTTTCACCACGCACTTGCCCACGCTTAATCGCTTTTATGCTGATGTTAAGTTCTTCTAACTCGATGTCTCTAATTCGCTTGCCGACAATAAAATCCGTTTCATCCAAGGGAACCGTATGAATAATGTGTTTCATTATTTGGTGTTTTTGGTAAGGGTTATCGTCTTCACCGGGGTAGAAGTTATCTAATAATTGATAGCGATCTTTACGAATGCTACGGGTCAATCTTAATACTCTTCTGGGTGGGTGACCAAGCATAATTAGTAGGTGTGATGCCAGCATAATGCTGGATTCAAAGGTATCAGGAATGATCTCGGTGGCACCGGCATCCATGAGTTCACTGAGGTTTTTATCGTCAATGGTTCGAACTAGGATTGGGATTTTTTCATTTACTTGACGAATCGCTTTTAAAATTTTGATGGACGCGTGTAAGTCGGTGAAGGTGATGATGACAATTTTAGCGCGTTCAATAACCGCCGCGTGCAAAATTGTTTGTTTACTGGCATCGCCGTAGTAAACATTTTCGCCCGCTGCGTGGGCTTCGTTTACACGTGAAATATCCATGTCTAGCGCAATAAAACGCTGGTTTGAAAAATGCAATAAACGGCCAACAATTTGCCCAACACGTCCAAAACCACAGAGTATCACGTGATTGGATATGTGTTGTGTCTCGGTCTCAATAGAGTGCTCAATCTCTTGTTGATTGGCCTTGTAGCTGGTTGGGTGAATAAAGTTTGCAATACGTCCGTTAAATTTAATTAAGAACGGGGCAATCGCCATATTTAATACGGCGGCCGTTAATAGGATGTTGCCCTCTTGTTCGGGCAGTAAATTATAGGTAAAAGCGAGCGTCATGATAACTAAGGTAAATTCACCCACTTGTGAAAGAGAGAGCGCTACGCGTGTTGAAACCCCTTGCGGCTTACCAAATAGGCGTGAGACGCCATATAGAACAGCACCTTTAACGACATAAATCGCAATGGTCAGTAAAATCACTGTCCAAAAATGTTCAACCAAAATATCTAGCGAGATAATCATCCCAACGGTCACAAAAAACAGCCCTAAAAAGATGTCCTGAAAAGGACGAATATCGGACTCAATTTGATGGCGATATTCGGTTTCACTGAGCATCATTCCCGCTAAAAAAGCCCCGAGCGTCATGGAAAGCCCCATCTCTTCGGTAAAGACTGCGGCACCCAGTGCAACGGTTAATACGGTGAGCGTAAACAGTTCTTGTGATTTGGCAGAGGCCACTTCATGAAACAGCGGTTTAAGCAGGTAGCGACCAATTAAATACATAATGACCACCACCAATATACCTTTTAAGAAAGCGATTCCTAGCGTAGAGGCCAGTGCATTTTCGCCACCATCGGTCATGCTGAGCGCCAAGGCTGGAATTAAAATCAACAGCGGAATGGCCATGATGTCTTGAAAGATTAAAATGCCCACGGTAGAGCGGCCGTGTCTGGAATGAATTTCAGACTGTTCGGTCAATTGTTTAATAACGATGGCGGTAGAGGAGAGGGCAAATGCACCCGCAATAATAATGTTGGTATTGGTGTCTAAGCCCGCCAACCAGCCGATGCCAAATGCGATCACTGCGGTAATAAAAACTTGTGCGGTTCCCAGTCCAAAAACCAGTCGTCGCATTGCAATCACTTGGTTAAAAGAGAACTCTAATCCGATGGCAAAGAGCAAAAAAACAATCCCAAACTCAGCCAGTAGACTGATGTTTTCTTCTTTTTCAATCAAGCTAAGTCCGTAAGGTCCTACAATCATTCCGACGATGATATAGCCGAGTATCGGGGGGAAATGTAAGCGCCTAGAAACTGCGACGACGAGTACGGCGATGCCCAGTAAAAAAACGATGTTTAAAAGAATGTGTTCGTGCACGTGGATTAATGTCCCAATTTATGTTTAATTAAATTTAACTTGTTTAAAATCAATTTATTGTGAGGTCATTTTAAAGCGCATTGACAGGTCAATGGCTTGAATGTGCTTGGTGATTGCGCCCGTTGAAATAAAGTCCACGTTGGTTTCAACAAGCTTGCTAAGGTGTTGTAATTCTACATTACCCGAGACCTCTAATTTGGCTTTTCGTGCAACCATTTCGACCGCTTGTGCCATCATCGAAAGGCTAAAGTTATCCAGCATAATAATATCCGCTTTGGCATCCAGTGCTTGTTGTACTTCGTCTAAATTTTCAGTTTCAACTTCTATTGTAATGTCAGGGTGGTTTTGTTTTGCAGTGGTCACGGCATTTAGAATGCTGCCCGCCGCCATAATATGATTTTCTTTGATTAAAATCGCATCATACAATCCCATTCGGTGATTTTTTCCCCCCCCACATGCCACGGCGTATTTTTGCGCCAAGCGTAATCCAGGGATGGTTTTTCGAGTATCCAGCAATTGGGTTCGAGACCCTTTGAGTAGGGCGGCATATTGAGCAGTGGTTGTGGCGGTTGCTGATAGGGTTTGTAAAAAATTAAGTGCGGTTCGTTCGGCTGTTAAAATACGTTGAGCCGAGCCTTTAATTAGGCAAAGTGTTTGCTCGGCAGAGACCAAATCTCCCTCTTCAGCCAGCCACTCAATTTGAATACTGTCATCCACCTGTCTGAACACCTCATCAAACCAAGGTCGACCACAGAGCGTTGCTGGTTCACGGCAAATTATTTTGGCCTCTGCTTGCGTGGTGATAGGAATCAATTCTGCGGTTAAATCGCCTCCTCGAATGTCCTCTTGTAAGGCAATTGAAACGGTAGCTTCTAACGCGTCAAAGTAGTTTATATCGTTCATTTTATTATTTATGTCGATTGATGAGAGAGCGATATTATAAGGTGTCCAGAAATATAGAGGGGGATTTTGATCGAAAAAATCGATAAATTTGAGTTCATCCTATGGGGTTTTGACCCAATGGATTATGTATTCACGTATACTAAGCACTATGACTGCGTACTCTTTAGGAAATGCTTATATGATTCAGCCCGAAACGGGGTTGTTAGCGGGTGTGCGGTTTGTTGAGAGTCCAAATGCCGATAAACGCCCTGAGGGATTTAGGCCAGAATTGATTGTAGTGCATGCCATAAGTTTACCTCCGAATCAATTTGGCGGTTGCGCGATTGATCAGCTCTTTACCAATCAATTAAACCCTGATGACGACCCTTTTTTTAAAGACATTGAACACCTAAAGGTTTCGGCACATCTGTTAATTCGGCGTGATGGCGAGGTGGTGCAATATGTGCCATTTCATCTGCGTGCATGGCACGCAGGGCACTCTTGCTTTAAAGGGCGGAAAAATTGTAATGATTTTTCGATTGGTATTGAGCTAGAAGGAACGGATGCGTGTTGTTATACCGCTAGACAGTATCAGGTTTTAGCCAACGTTATTAAAGCATTATGGCAAGCGTACCCCAGTTTAAAAGCGCATGATGTTGTGGGGCATTGTGATATTGCACCCAATCGAAAAACAGATCCTGGCCCCTATTTTTTATGGAAGTCTTTGGCAAGGTTGCTGGAGTCTTCGTAAAGCATTGTTAGGAACGCTCTTTTAAGCAATCCAGCCATTGCGATTGTTTGAGTTGGTTGGAGGGTTTTTCGGGCTGTACTTTAAACAGGGTTCACCAGACGTTTCGAGCACAACCGCGCTGGGAAGCTGGGTGGTTTTAAACCCAAATGCCTTGCAGCCTCGTGGGTTATTGCTGTCCCAAGTAACAAAAAAATGATGGCATCTAAAGCAATCAATAGGCGGAGAGTTTTTCATACAAGGTGTTTTTTAAGTTGTGTACATTAATGGTGTCGTAATTGTTACAGGTTGCGTAAATTACTTTTAGCGTTCAGAATTTAAAAAAATAGTTTAACAGTAAAGATGTAAATTTTTAAGCTTAAAAATAGAGAAGGATAATTAAATATGAGCAAAGTTGGTCTATTTTATGGAACGGATACGGGAAATACAGAACGCGTTGCGGATCTTATTAAGGATGAAATAGGCGCAGATCAAGTCGATGTTTATGACATTGCGATCGCCAGTGCGGACGACTTTGCAAAACACGACAAGATTATTTTAGGTCAACCAACGTGGTATTACGGAGAGTTACAAAGCAGTTGGGATGATTTTTGGGAAGACTTTAAAGGCATCGACTTTACGGGAAAAACCGTGGCGTGTTTTGGCTTGGGCGACCAAGCTGATTATTCGGAATACTTTTTAGATGCCATGGGCTTTATGCACGATATTGCCGTAGAAAATGGTGCAACCCCAGCAGGGTATATGTCCACAGAGGGGTTTGAATTTGACGAATCGAAAGCCATTACCGAAGACGAAGCGTTTTTTGTAGGGCTAGGCATAGATGAAGATCAACAACCAGAGTTGACCGAGACGCGAATCAGTGAGTGGGTGGCACAAATTAAAGAGGAGATGGCTCTGTAATATTTCTTGAGCTTGCATCATAAGCGCAACGGATTTTAAGCCGTCAGGTTTCACTCGTGTCATCCTCTGGAAGAAACAAAACTCTTGTAATTCATTGAAATCTGAGCAAAAAGCGCTAAAATGGAGGATTCTTTTTAAAATACAATAATTGAACCTGCCTTATGCGCCAACTTATACGTAAGATCACTTCTATTTTTTCTAAGTCCTCTGATGACTCCTGTCCTGTTAATGCGCATCAAGCCCCCTTGATATTGTCTCGTGATGAACATGATATTTCACGCCAAGACATTGATGGCTCTGCGTTGGATGTGCTGTATGGCTTTAAGCGTGCGGGCTATGAGGCGCATTTGGTGGGTGGCTGTGTTCGTGACTTGTTGTTGGGGCTGGAACCCAAAGATTTTGATATTGTGACCAGTGCCGAACCTGATGACGTTAAGGCTGTGTTTAAACACCGTTGTCGTTTAATTGGTCGTCGCTTTCGTTTAGCGCATGTGCGGTTTGGGCGAGATGTGATTGAGGTGGCCACTTTTAGGGGGACGGGCGAGAATAAGGTGGATGTTAACCGCCAAGATCGTTTTGGACGCAATGGCAAGCGTTCTGGCTCTGCGCGAGAGGTGGATGACAGCGGTCGCTTAGTTCGAGACAATGTGTACGGGTCAATTGAGGAGGATGTCTGGCGTCGTGACTTTACGGTGAATGCGCTGTATTACAACATTAAAGATTTTTCAATCATTGATTATACGGGCGGCTTAGAGGATATTGAAAAAGGCCAGTTACGATTAATTGGAGACCCTGAAACCCGTTACCGTGAAGACCCTGTTCGAATGATTCGTGCGATTCGTTTTGCGGCCAAGTTGGGGTTTAAAATTGAAGTGAAGACTGAAGCCCCTATTTATGAATTAGCGCCTCTTTTATTGGATGTTTCTCATGCGAGAATGTTTGAAGAGGTGTTAAAGCTGTTTCACAGTGGCGTGGCCGTTCAGGTATTTGAGAAGTTACGCCACTATGGGTTGTTTGAGCATCTGTTTCCGCAAACGAATGATATTTTGGCCGAAGAGCAAGATGGTTTTCCAAGAATGTTGGTGATTGAAGCACTTAAAAGTACCGATCGCCGTATTCGAGAAGGGAAGTCGGTCAATCCTTCGTTCTTGTTTTCAGCGTTACTTTGGGAGCCAATGTTACAACGAAAAGCAGAATATTTAGAAGACGGGTTACCGCCTCAAGAGGCGTTGTATGCGGCGGCGGATGATGTGATTGGAGAGCAAATTAAGTGTACCGCTATTCCAAAACGGTTTACGGCACAAATTCGGGAAATTTGGAGTTTTCAGTATCGGTTGCCAAAATATTATGGCGATCGCGCACAAAAATTAAGAGAGCATGTTCGTTTTAGAGCGGCGTATGATTTTTTAGGTATCCGCTCTGCGGCGGGCGAAAAGGATGTAACGGAGGTGTTTGATTGGTGGACGGAATATCAAGAAAAAAATCCCGTTGATCAAGTCGCGTTTGCAAATAATATGGAAAGGCTAACACGTCAAAAACATCCTCGAAAAAATCGTAATTTTTACCGAAAACGTAGTCAATCGGCGCATCGCAGTGATTTTGAATAATCACGTTTTGGTTTATTAATGGCAGAGGTCTTTGTGGGTTTGGGAAGTAATTTATCGAACCCTGTAAAACAAATCAATCAAGCCGTTGTCGCGTTAGGGTCGCTTCCTAAAACGTCTGTAATCACGTGCTCTAAACTGTATGGTTCGGCGCCACAAGGGCCGCAAGATCAACCGGATTTTGTGAACGCTGTTTGCCAGTTAACGACTGAGCTGTTACCGCTGGCGTTGTTGTCTGCGTTGCAAGGCATTGAGCTGGCGCAAGGACGGGTAAAAAAACGCCACTGGGGCGAACGTTTAATTGATTTAGATATTTTGCTGTTTGATGATGTAACGTTGTCGTTACCCGAATTAACGATTCCACATATTGAAATTTCGAATCGAGATTTTGTCTTGATTCCTCTGTTTGAGATAGCACCAGATTTGATTGTACCCAATCAAGGCTCTCTTCGTAATTTGATTGCTCAACTTAAAACGACCTATTTACATCCTCTTTCTTTATTCACTGTTTAATCAGAGGTGCTTATGAAAACAACACTTTCAACCTTAAAAAAAATGTACGAATCGGGCGAAAAAATCGCGTGTTTAACCGCTTATGATGCTTCATTTGCACACTGGGAAGATCAATCGGGTGTGGATGTGATTTTAGTAGGGGACTCACTAGGGATGGTGGTGCAAGGCAATGCAACGACACTGCCTGTGACGTTGGATGAGATGATCTATCACACAAAAATGGTACAGCGTGGCAATGAAAACGCTTGGTGTATTGCCGATTTACCCTTTATGTCTGATGCCACACTTGAAAAAGCCTTAGAAGCTGCAGCGTGCTTAATGAAGGAGGGGGGGGCAAATATGGTGAAGCTGGAAGGCGGTGAGCGTGTATTAAGTACGGTCGCACAGCTGTCCTCTTTGGGTATTCCAGTTTGTGGTCATTTAGGATTATTACCGCAATCGGTTGAAAAGAAAGGCTATAAAGTCGTTGGGCGTGACCGGCACTCGGCAGAAAAATTATTAAAAGATGCCATGGCGTTACAAGCGCATGGGGTGGATATGCTGGTATTAGAGTGTGTGCCCTTGCCATTGGCTCAAACGGTTACCGAAGCGTTGTCGATTCCCGTAATTGGTATTGGAGCGGGTGCGGGAACGTCTGGGCAAGTCTTGGTGTTGCACGATATATTGGGGTTAACAGTAGGTAAAACCCCAATGTTTTCTAAGAACTTTTTAGAGGGTGCCGATTCTATTCAGAAAGCCATTACCGCGTATGTACATGAAGTAAAAGCGGGGTATTTTCCAGCATCAAAGCATGAGATTACGTTGTGAACACCATTGAATCACTCAGCGAATTAAGGTCGGTCGTTAAGGCGTGGAAGCTGTCGGGGTTAATTGTTGGCTTTGTGCCTACCATGGGGAATTTACATGCAGGGCATTTGAGCTTAGTAGAGCTGGCGAAACAACGGTGCGATAAGGTTGTGGTGAGTGTGTTTGTCAACCCGATGCAGTTTGGACCCGATGAAGATTTTGACAGTTACCCAAGAACGTTTCAAGCAGATTCAGAGAAGCTGGCGTCTTTATCTGTGGATGTGCTTTATGTTCCATCGGTGGCAGAGATGTATCCCAATGGTTTGGAGCAGTCGGTGGTTTCTGTACCACCTGCTTTAACTGGGTTGTTGGAGGGCGCGAGTCGTCCTGGTCATTTTGACGGGGTAAGTACTATCGTATGCAAGCTTTTTAATATGGTGCAAGCGGACGTGACGGTGTTTGGTAAAAAGGACTATCAGCAATTGCGCGTTATTCAACAAATGGTACAGGATTTAAATATTCCCATTGAGGTTGTGGCCGCGCCCATTGTGCGAGATATGGATGGCTTGGCGTTAAGTTCTCGTAATCAGTATTTGTCTAAAACAGAGCGAGCCATTGCGCCTAAATTATCGGTTGTATTGCAGGACATCGCATTGGCAATTGAGTCGGGAAATCAAAGTTTTACGGCGTTAACGGATGTAGCAACACAGCGATTATTGGATGAAGGCTTTGATTTAGTCGATTACATTCAAGTGTGTGATTCGATTACTTTGCAAGCGGCAGAAAGTGCCAGTCAATCACTGGTGATTTTAGCGGTTGCGCGTTTAGGAAATGCTCGTTTGTTGGATAATAGGGAAGTGGAGCTTTAGTGTGTTTTTTCTGTTTAGAC
>VAPF01085800.1_pt1 | contig 10430 bp, 8 predicted proteins | sample 3393931 | NCBI WGS metagenome assembly VAPF01 (sample SAMN08290437, study PRJNA428436) | hydrothermal vent metagenome | isolation source: Deep-sea hydrothermal vent chimney | place: Atlantic Ocean: South-mid Altantic Ridge | depth 2773 m m | reverse complement strand
TCAGAAACCGCATTAAGTGTTATTCTTATTATTGGTGCCTCTACCGCATTTATGATGGGGTTACTTGGCTTGATACAAGATGATATTAAACGCGTTATCGCTTATTCAACATTGTCTCAATTAGGGTTTATGATTGCGGCAATGGGAGCCTCGGCCTATGCGGCAGGTATGTTCCATGTATTAACGCACGGTTTCTTTAAAGCATTGTTATTCTTAGCCGCTGGTTCGGTCATTATCGCGATGCATCATAAACAAAACATTAGAGAGATGGGTGGCTTGTATAAATATATGCCAATTACCTATGGTGCGATGCTCATTGGTTCTTTGGCGCTGATTGGTTTTCCCGGATTCTCAGGATTCTTCTCAAAAGACAGTATCTTATTATCATTAGATGCCTCGGAACGAGTGGGTTCTAGTTTTGCCTATGTGTTGTTGATGGCAGGGGTTTTTGTTACCGCATTCTATAGTTTCCGTATGCTTTTCTTAGTGTTCCATGGCAAAGAGAGTGAGTATGTTAAAACGCATAAAATTAAAGAATCGCCTTGGGTCGTTACGCTTCCATTAGTTTTGTTAGCGATTCCTGCAACCGTTATGGGTTGGCCAATGATTGCGCCAATGTTAAACGGTGAGTATTTCGGTAATGCAGTACAAATATTGCCACAAAATGATGTCATGTTGTCGGTGTATAACAATTACTTCCAAGGTGCATTGAAGTTGGTAACGGATGCCTTTATGACCTTACCTGTGATACTGGCTCTTTTAGGGGTGTTCTTAGCATGGTTGATGTACATTAAAGTACCAAGCTTACCCGTTAAACTGAAAAAATTGTGTCCGAGAGGATTTTATATTTTAGATAGTGCTTATGGGTTTGATCGTTTAAATGAAATTGTTTTTGTCGACGGTAGTCGTAAGATGAGCCACTTTTTTAACAAAGCAATTGATATCAAGTTAATTGATACAGGCATGGTCACAAGAACCTTTACGGCAATTGAAAATATGGGGCAAGCATTGCGTCTAACTCAAACGGGTTATATGTATCACTATGCATTTGCAATGATTTTTGGCTTACTGGCAATGCTGGTTTGGGCTCTTTGGTAATTAAGAACAAGATATAAGGAAATGGATTTCATGCTTACAGGCTTTCCAATTTTAAGCACATTAATTTGGCTTCCAATTGTCGGTGGTTTACTCGTGCTATTTGCAGGGCGTAACAATCCTACATTAGCAAAATGGTTATCATTGTTCACCGTTGGATTAACGTTTATTCTTTCAATTCCACTGTGGACAGAATTTGATACCACGACCGCTTCAATGCAGTTTGTTGAAAACGTACCGTGGATTCCCATGTTCAATGTTAACTACCATCTTGGGATTGACGGACTTTCAATGCCATTAATCTTGCTAACGACATTTACACAAGTCCTCGTGATCGTCTCGGCTTGGGATGTGATTAAAGAACGTGTTGAGCAGTATATGGGTGCCTTCCTTATTATGGGCGGTATCATGGTCGGTGTTTTTGCCGCGCTAGATTCCATCTTATTTTATGTGTTCTGGGAAGCACTGTTGATTCCAATGTTTATCGTCATTGGTAAATGGGGTGGACCTAAGCGTGTTTATGCCACCTTAAAGTTCTTTTTATATACCTTCTTAGGGTCGGTTTTCATGCTGGTTGCATTTATCTATATGTATTCAGAATCAGGAAGCTTCTCTATTTTGGACTTTCAAGGCATGCACCTTGGGATGACGGCACAAATTTTTATTTTCTTGGCTTTCTTGGCGGCATTTGCAGTCAAAATCCCCATGTTCCCCGTCCATACTTGGTTACCCGATGCACACGTTGAAGCACCTACTGCAGGTTCTATTGTACTGGCCGCCATCATGCTTAAAATGGGGGGGTATGGCTTTGTTCGCTTTAGTTTACCAATTACCCCAGATGCATCGATGACGTTAGATTGGCTGGTGATTGGACTGTCGTTAATTGCAATTGTATACATTGGTATTGTGGCATTAGCGCAATCAGACATGAAAAAGCTGGTGGCTTACTCCTCTATTTCACACATGGGGTTTGTAACCTTAGGGATGTTTGTTGTTTACGATATTATTGATTCGACAGGATCAATGCAAGGTGCTCAGCTGGGTATGGAAGGTGCGATGGTTCAAATGATTTCGCATGGTTTCATTTCTGGAGCGATGTTCCTCGCCATTGGTGTACTGTACGATCGAATGCATACTCGTGAAATTTCAGCTTATAGTGGTGTTGTTAATAAAATGCCATGGTTTACTATGTTTGCTGTTTTGTTTGCAATGGCAAACGTTGGTTTACCAGGAACCTCAGGGTTTGTTGGGGAGTTTATGGTTATATTAAGTGCCTTTAAAGCCAATATTTGGTACGGAACACTGGCGGCATTGACCTTGATTATCGGAGCGGCCTATACGCTGTGGATGGTCAAACGCGTCTTCTTTGGTCCAATAACCAACGAAAACGTTGAAAAACTTCAAGATTTGAATCCGCGTGAGTTTGCTTTAATGGCTACGTTAGCGATTTTCATTATTGGACTGGGTGTGTTCCCAAGCCCATTAATTGAAGTCATGAATACATCCGTTGCGAACCTACTTGTTCAAGCAACAACTTCTAAACTGTAATTAGGACTAGGTGAGTTAACCATATGAATTTTGTTATTCCATCATTTGCACCAGCGATCCCAGAAATGGTGCTTTTAGCACTGATTTCGTTTATTTTGATAGCGGATACGTTCTGGGCAAAACGTTTTAAATTTGCGACCTATTACGCCACTCAAATCAGTTTGATTTTTGTAGGCTTTTTAATCATTACCAGTTTTACCACCACTCAAATTATTACCTTTGATGGCAGTTTTGTTCGTGATAGCTTTGCAGATGTTTTAAAGCTGTTTACCCTTGCGATCTCGTTTGGTGTGTTCTTTTTTGCAAGAGAGTACCTGATACAGCATAAGTTCTTTAGTGGAGAGTTCTTTGTACTAGGGTTGTTTGGTGTATTAGGTATGTTCGTCATGATTTCGGCGCACAACATGATCACCATGTACCTTGGGCTAGAAATTATGTCATTAGCGATTTATGCCATGGTGGCCATGCGTAAAGATTCGGCACAAGGGCTGGAAGCGGCACTTAAATACTTTGTATTGGGCGCACTGGCAACGGGTATGTTGTTATACGGTTTATCCATGATTTACGGTGCAACCGGTTCCATTACTTTCCCTGAAATTGCAGCAATTATTGCTTCGGGTGAAGTCAACAGTATGGTCTTATCGTTTGGTGTGGTCTTTGTTGTGATCGGGCTTGCCTTTAAGCTTGGAGCCGTGCCTTTTCACATGTGGGTTCCCGATGTGTATCATGGCTCACCAACGGCCGTTACCATGTTTCTTGCAACCGCACCTAAAATTGCAGCCTTTGCGATGTTATATCGTTTATTGGCAGAAGCAATGCCTGGTCTGCTGAATGACTGGCAGTCGTTAATTATTATGGTATCGGTATTGTCATTAATTGTAGGGGCGGTTGTTGCCATTGTTCAAGACAACCTAAAACGTATGCTGGCGTATTCGGGTATTGGGCACATGGGTTTCTTACTATTAGGGGTAATTGCCGCAACACCTGACGGCTACGCATCCTCTATGTTTTATGTCGTGATATATGCAATCACTGGACTGGCAGGGTTTGCAGTGATTGCCGCACTGTCAAGAACGGGTAAAGAATTTGATCTAATTTCTGACTTTAAGGGGTTAAATGCACGTAATCCTTGGCTGGCATTTATGATTCTTTTAATTATGTTCTCTATGGCGGGCGTACCTCCACTGGTCGGTTTTTGGGCAAAACTGCTGGTGATTGAAGAAGTGGTTCAGGCCGGATTCTTATGGTTAGCGGTTGTTGCGGTGATTGCCGCAGTCATCAGTGCTTTCTACTACCTAAAAGTCATTAAAGCTATGTACTTTGATAAACCAGAAGATACATCAAGGCTAGAGCCTGTTAATGGCAGCTTAACCATTGGAATAAGCAGTATTGCAATTCTATTGCTGGTACTTGGTTTACTGCCAAGCGCTATGATTGATATATTCTTTAATAGCTTAAACGTTATGTAACCTAGCATTTAGATGTATATATTTTAAAAAGCCCAAAAATTGGGCTTTTTTTATGTCTAAAAATTAGGGAAAGAGAGTCATTAAAGCTTGTATAAGAAAAGGTGAAAAATAAAATGATAAAGGCTTGCGTTACTTCTTAAACGTCCTATAATACGCCCCATTGAAACGCATTATATATGCTTTTCAATCTACAAATTGTCGCGGGGTGGAGCAGCTTGGTAGCTCGTCGGGCTCATAACCCGAAGGTCATAGGTTCAAATCCTGTCCCCGCTACCAAATTTCGGTTTTTTATTTAAATATTTTTCTTAGACGAAAACTAACTTTTTTATAAATAGTTAGGAGTTTGAGATGACAAATATAAATAAAAAACCAACCATTATTGCCGTCGTATCCACCAAGGGTGGCGTTGGTAAAACAACATCAAGTGCCAATATCGGTGCTTTCTTAGCCGACCAAGGCTTAAAAATTCTTTTGATTAACGCGGATGTTCAGCCAAGATTGTCTGAATACTATCGTATAGATAACGTTGCAGAGCATGGTTTATCGCGTTTAATCACTCATCCTCAAGTTCAACCTGATAAAGTTTAACAACCCCGTAAAAAAGCAATACCATTTCGATCAAAAAGAGTAGGATATAGATCTCTTTACGGGTCTAAATGGTGACATTATGTGGGTTGATAGCCGTTCAAACGCCCAACAGCTTAAGGTCTCTGCTATCTACATTGAATGTTACGGACTCAGGTATGAATAACAAAAGGAAATTTTAATGAGCGCTTTTAGTCGGATTGGTGTTGTTGTGGCGATGAGCTTACTGCTTGGCTTGTCATGGAAGTGCTTGGCAAAAGAGCCAATGCATACCTCTTTGGAAGGCGCTCCTATTTTGTACGATTTTAATCAGTTGCAACATGCAGGGTTATTGGTGTTGGATTCTGAGAAAATTCCTGTGTACGCTAAAAACGCACAACAGCATTTTATTCCCGCCTCTACCACTAAGCTTATTACTGCCTTATTAGCGTTGCAACACTGGGGGGAAGATTATCGGTTTAAAACAGAGTTTTATTTGACGGATAACAGGGGGGGGGAGAAATTTAAAACAGCCAAGCCTATCTTATGGGTGAAGGGCTTTGGTGACCCATTTTTGGTCTCGGAAGAGCTGGTTTTCATTGCAAAAAAGCTTGCTAAACGGTTAAAACAGCAAAATATTCAAGCGTTATCAGGCGTTGTGTTGTACACAACGTATTATGAGGGGGGGGTAAAATTTTCAGGCGCGAGCCAAAGCGACAATCCCTACGATGCCGTGTCATCCGCATTAGCGGTAAATTTTAATACGCTATACCTGCAACAAACAGCAACAGGCATTGAATCCGCCGAGCCACAAACCCCAATTACCCCAACGGCTTTAACGTTTGCACAAAATACGGAGATGTTTTCACCGCAAGAGCCCCCGTTTAAGACGATCAAAAAACGCGTTAATTTAGGGCAGGATGAGACATTGGGTCAACGCTATTTTGCCGAGTTACTCATGGCATTTTTACAGCAAGAAGGCATTGAAGTCGTGAATGATGTTAGGTGGTTAAACGTTAAATATGCACAAGCCCCCGCTCTGCTTTATCGACACCGTAATCAACGAACCTTGGCAGAGGTGGTTGCACCGATGATGCAGTACTCCACTAATTTTGTCGCCAATCAACTGGCGTTAAACTTAAGCCAAGAAGCCTTTAACATGCCTGCAAATGCCGAACAGGTGGCAAAGATGTATCAACAGCGTTTAGCAACGCTATTTGGTTGGCAGCAATTTACAATTGAAGAAGGGGCGGGGCTGTCTCGAAAAAACCGCCTGTCCCCCCAGCAGTTAATGGATGTTCTGGAGGTTTTTCAACCTTGGCATCACTTATTGCCTGAAATTGAGCCAAACGTGTATGCCAAGTCGGGAACCTTATTAGGGGTAAGCACGTTGGCGGGGTATTTTTATAAAGAGAAGCATTGGTTTCCGTTTGCATTAATGATTAACCAAACCGTTCCTTATCGTTACCGTAATCAACTGGTGAACGCGCTCGTTTCCAAATAAAGGGTTGGGTCTTACATAATAAAAGGGTTTTGACCCCTACCCACTGAAAATAGCGAGAATCCATCGTGATATGAATAATAAAATAGAAAAAAATAAGAGAATTAATGTTCTAAAATTTTATAAATATACCTCCGCTATTTTAGCCTTTATATTATGGAGCGTTTGGGCCTATTTTATAAATATAGAGAGCGATAATAATATTATTTCTGCCTTGACTCAAGGTGTATCCAGTTTTCTTATCACATTAATTATGATAAAACTCATTGAGTTTTTTTATGATTTATTTCCTAAAAATAGGTGGTTTTTTATCTTGCCCTCTATTGTTACGGTTGGTTTGACATCGAGTTTTGTTGTGTTTATTCATGTGTTGATAGATACAAAAAATATATTTTTTACAGTATTGCCAACGGTGATAATTTCATTTCTATTTGCGCTTTATACAACTAAAAAACTAAAAAGGATAGTTTAGATGAATGATGAGAATACAAGAAGGCCGTTAAAAGTTAGAGGCTCTATCTGGTCTAAAACCATAGCGAGTCATTTAAGTAAAAAAAATATTACACCCAATCAAATATCTGTTTTGAGTATCGTTTTTTCATTTATTGCTGCTGTATTTATTTTGTTGATTTCGACAGCACACTCTTATGAAATATGGTTATATTCAGTTCTGGCGGCGTTTTTTATACAGATGCGCCTTTTATGTAATTTATTTGATGGAATGGTTGCCCTAGAAGGGGGTAAAAGTACAAACTCAGGCGAGTTATATAACGATATTCCAGATAGAGTATCAGACTCAATACTTTTTATCGCGGTAGGGTATACGATATCGGTCGTTTCATGGGGGGTAGAGCTTGGTTATTTTGCGGCATTGCTTGCAATGATGACAGCTTATGTGAGAGTTTTAGGGGCGAGTATGGATGCTGGAAGTTGCTTTAAAGGCCCAATGGCAAAACAACATAGGATGGCGGTACTTACAATTTCATTGCTCCTTACGCCAATAAGTATTCTTGTAGCGGAACAAAATTATGCGCTTTTTCTAGCGTTGTTGATTATAACAATAGGCTCTTTACTTACCGTTATAAATCGTACATATACAATCTATGCTACTTTAGAAGGCAAGTAATATGTTTAATATAGAACAAAATTCACTCTATGCGATGATAGGTGTATTTATCATATTGCTCATTTCTACTTTTATTTATTTATACAAGGCAAACAAGCACAAAGAGATAGATTATACCGAGCTAAAGTTACGAATAAAATCTTGGTGGTGGATGATTGGTATCGTATTTATATCACTGAGCGTTAGTTTAAACACTGCGATCATATTTTTTGCATTTTTGTCATTTTTAGCACTTAAAGAGTTTGTATCCATTGTCTCAATGAGGCATGTAGATAGAAGGGCAATTTTTTGGATTTATCTTTCGATACCGCTTCAATACTATTGGGTAAGCATTGAGTGGTATGGTATGTTTATCATATTTATACCTGTTTATCTGTTTTTATTTATCCCTATTAGGTTGGTCATACTTGGAGAGACGAGAGGCTTTATCAACTCGGTTAGCACACTCCATTGGGCAGCGATGCTTACTGTTTTTAGTATAAGTCATATCGCTTACTTACTTGCTTTACCCGTACAAAATGTGTTGGCTGGAAGCATCGGACCTGTTTTATTCTTACTCTGTATGACTCAATTTAATGATGTCTCTCAATATGTTTTTGGAAAATTATTTGGTAAACATAAAATTATTCCAAAAGTAAGTCCAAATAAAACATGGGAAGGATTTATAGGTGGCGTTGCAACGGTAACGTTACTTTCAGGTTTTGTGGCGCCTTTTCTTACTCCGCTTGATATGATGCAAGGTTTTATGGCAGGGTTTATTATCTCTATTTTTGGTTTTTTTGGTGATGTTGTTATATCCAGTGTAAAAAGAGATATAAAGATAAAAGATACAGGTACATTGATACCTGGACATGGTGGAATACTTGATCGGCTAGACAGCCTACTTTATACCGCACCTGTATTTTTTCATTTTTTATATTATATGAAGTATTAAATTATGGACAGAGTTATAAAGATACTATTTTTTGCATTTATCGTAAGACCCATTGTTTTTGTTATATTAGGATTGAATATACAAAACCGCCAAAAGCTACCCTTAGAAGGCGGTGCCGTCATCGCCGCAAATCATAATAGCCACTTAGATACGATGGTCATAATGAGCCTATACCCATTGTCAAAAATTCATAAAATACGACCTGTAGCGGCGGCTGATTACTTTGTGAAAAATAAATTTATATCTTGGATATCTATAAACTGTATCGGTATTATTCCACTCAATCGTACAGGATCCAGCACACTTGATGAGCTATTTAGAGGGTGCCATCAAGCGTTAGATAATGGCGATATATTGATCCTGTTTCCAGAAGGAAGTCGCGGAGCACCTGAAAAAATGAGTCGCTTTAAAAAAGGGCTCTATTATCTTCTCAAAAATAAAAAACAGATCCCCGTTATACCTATAGCGATGCAAGGCTTAGGAAGCTCTCTACCCAAAGGTGAAGCATTATTCGTTCCATTTAACTGTAATGTAAATATTGGTGATGCGATAAGTATACCCAATAGCTCAAAAGAGTTTAATAATCAGTTAAAAAGTTTTTTTGATAATCAAAAGTAAGCCCTAATCCCCAGATAGAAATGCGAATTAGAGTGCAAGTAATTTACTAGGCGCGGCAAGGGCTTGTGCTATAAACGCATTTTCTATTCGGGGATTAGGGGTACCTCTCATAAATGCATCTATTCAATTAAAATCAATTCATTATTCATTCCCTTCAAGTAATATGGGAGTGAATAATAAATAATCGAACACATCAATTAATGGCTAGAACGACTTAAACAGCACGGTACAGGTCAGAGCAGTTTTTATAAACGTAAGATCGATTTGAGCAACAACGAGACCTGCAAATATTTACCACTAAAATAAGTAGAAGCGCTTAAAATAAATCAAAATAGCTTTGAGGCATGTTAAGCCTTGGTTATTACTATTGGACACCAAAGATGAAAAAAAAATTATTTGCACTATCAATCACTCTATTCTTAACCTTTTCGTTTCAAGCTCTAGCAGGTATTGATGAAGGTTTTTCGGCTTATCAAAAAGAAGATTATGCAACGGCTTTAAAAAAGTGGCTGCCTTTGGCTGAACAGGGGGATGCAAGAGCGCAGTACGGTCTTGCCCTTATGTATGAAGAAGGGCGTGGCGTAGCAAAAGATGAAAAACAAGCCGTTTCTTGGTATCGCAAAGCCGCGGAACAGGGAAAGGCTGCGGCACAAAACAATCTTGGTGTTATGTATGTAAATGGCAGTGGGGTTGCAAAAGATGAAAAACAGGCCGTTTTTTGGTATCGCAAAGCCGCGGAACAGGGGATTGCGATCGCACAGTATAATCTTGGTTTCATGTATTTAAATGGGTTTGGTGTAAAACAAGATGCAAAACAAGCCATTATTTGGTATAGAAAAGCCGCAGAGCAAGGAGAAGCAGACGCTCAGGGTAGCTTGGGTCTCATGTTCGTATCTAGACTTGGTGGTTTAAAAGATGATAAGCAAGCAGCTTCGTGGCTTCGTAAAGCAGCTGTACAGGATGTTGCGAGCGCACAGTTTAGCCTTGGTTCTATGTATGCAAGTGGCCGAGGGGTTGCAAAAGACGATCAACAAGCCGTTATTTGGTATCGTAAAGCAGCGGAGCAGGGATATGCTAATGCACAGTTTAGCCTTGGTCTTATGTATGCAAGTGGCCGCGGGGTTGCAAAAGATGATCAACAAGTCGTTATTTGGTATCGTAAAGCAGCGGAGCAGGGATATGCTAGTGCACAGTTTAGCCTTGGTTTTATGTATGCAAGTGGCCGTGGGGTTGCAAAAGACGATCAACAAGCCGTTATTTGGTATCGTAAAGCAGCGGAACAGGGGTTTGCGTTTGCACAGTATAATCTTGGTTTCATGTATTTAAATGGGTTTGGCGTAAAACAAGATGCAAAACAAGCCGTTGCGTGGCTTCGTAAAGCAGCTGTACAGGATGTTGCGAGGGCACAGTTTAGCCTTGGTTCTATGTATGCAAATGGCCGTGGGGTTGCAAAAGACGATCAACAAGCCGTTATTTGGTATCTTAAAGCCGCGGAACAGGAGCATGTAAATGCACAGTACAATCTTGCTCTCATGCATGATGCAGGACGTGGGGTAGCAAAAGATGATACACAAG
>VAPF01009659.1_pt1 | contig 10450 bp, 8 predicted proteins | sample 3393931 | NCBI WGS metagenome assembly VAPF01 (sample SAMN08290437, study PRJNA428436) | hydrothermal vent metagenome | isolation source: Deep-sea hydrothermal vent chimney | place: Atlantic Ocean: South-mid Altantic Ridge | depth 2773 m m | reverse complement strand
TTTTTGTTGTAGTGCCGACGGTAGGACTTGCACCTACGACCTTGGGTTTATGAGTCCCATGCTCTAACTACCTGAGCTACGTCGGCAAGATAAGCACCTATAAAGGTGGTAAAACCACGATAGCATACACTAAAAGTTTTATACACTAAAACGAGAAATGCACTTAATACAAGTACGTGTCTATTTGTACATTCACAATACATATTCACATAACGCCACCTTTTTTAGTTGCTCATACATGCCACAACGGATACTATTGCAAATGTATGGAATACACCGAACGAACAACTTCAGAAATCGTTGCTTTACTACCAGAACGCTTTCGTGGAGACCGAAAGGTGTGCACCTATCTTGAGCGGGTATGGGAATATGCAAAGAAAGCACATGCTGGTCAAAGACGCCGTTCTGGGGCTCCGCACACCGAACATCTTTTTCGTACAGCAGAGATACTTTCTCAGCTAGGCATGGGACCAATTACGCTTGCTGCGGCACTTCTTCATGACACTATCGAAGACACCGACACTACCGAAGAGGATTTGACTCGTTTGTTTGGCGAAGAAACAACTCTCTTGGTACTTGGTGTTACTAAATTAAAAAAGAAAAAGAACACTCTAAAAGAGAACTCTTTCAAAACGCTTCAGCATCTTTTCTCCATTGCCGCGCGCGACCCGCGTGTACTCATAATTAAGTTATCCGACAGACTACATAATATGCGCACTCTAGAATACATGCCTCCAACAAAAAGGAAGCGTATCGCACAAGAGACGTTAAGGATATATGTACCTACCGCAGACCGTCTCGGGATAAATGTACTGAAGCGAGAGCTCGAAGACCTTGCATTTCAGTATTCATATCCGAAAGAATACGCGCAAACAGTAGATATTTTTACAAAACAATTAACTCAGTGTAAAGAAAGTGTCACAAAAGCCTCACAAACACTCTCTGGCGTACTTACAAAAAGATACACTAGACCAGTACGAGTGCAGTTACGTACAAAAGGTCTTTATAGTTTTTATGAAAAACTTGGACGCAAGCATGGAGACATGGATACAATCAACGATATGGTTGTCATTCAAGTTATAGTTGCAACAGTGTCAGATTGTTATGTTGCTTTGGGTTACGTTCATGCTCTATGGCAACCGATACAAGGGGAGTTGCGCGACTACATCGCCTTTCCTAAACCGAATGGATATAAAGCGCTCCGTACCACTGTGTACATAAAGTCATCTGGTGTAGTGGAGGTGCAGTTGTTCTCAGAGGAGCTGTACGAACGGGCGCAAAGCGGTTATGCCTTTGATTTTGCCCACAGTATGATGCCTTCTATGTTCCTGAATAAACAATCCTATAAGATATCCTCGATTATAAGGAACGTACTTCGAAAGATGTTCTCTCATCGTCGACACTAATAGTTCTAGTACTCCACTAATAAAGTCTGTTATGACAATCTTTAGAGTGGCGCTGTCTATATATCATCTCCACTTTGTCCAAACTCTTCAAAACAAATAACGGCCGCGAATTGTTTAAACTGTGCACAACTCATGACGGCGTAAAGGCTATGTGGTGTTATTGTAAATGTATAATGACACTTCTAGCGTATCGCGGTCATGATGATCGTCCTTGGGGGTTTTTTGATCAATTCACTCACAATGAAGCATCAACTGTGAAAATTATTGCCGTAGCGCCAGGAAAGCGCCTGTCTCTACAAACTCATGAACATCGCTCAGAATTTTGGCACATCATTTCTGGTGCTGGCATAGCGACTATAGACACACAAGAACACGTCGCTGTAGCAGGAGACGAGTTCGAAGTTCCCGCTGGGACAAAGCATCGCCTAACCGCCGGAAAAGAAGGACTAAAGATACTAGAAATTGCTTTTGGGAATTTTGATGAAAATGACATTAGTCGTTTAGAAGATGATTTTGGGCGTATCGCAACACCATGACTCCATTTATACTAATAGTGAACTTTATAGCACTATTGATTACCGCTTTTGTCGCAGGCATTTTAATTGCTGTATTATTCGTACCGTCTTTTCGAAAGAAAATAGTTGAAGAGATAACAGATCTTCGAAAGAAGCATCCCGCACTAACTCTTACGCGCGCACCAAACAACCCACTGCTCACACAACGCAACAATCATTGGGAAGCTGAGGCCGTGTTAAACCCTGCTGCTGTATTGGTAGGTGACCGCATTCATCTTATTTATCGAGCAATAGGAGCAGACGGTGTTTCGCGTCTCGGTTATGCTTCTTCAGAAGACGGTATCGTATTTGATGAACGTCTTCCCTATCCAGTGTATGCGGCGAAAAGCCCTGGTGGCACACCATACGCGCTACAAAGATATTCTCCTGTTTTATATCCTTCAGGTGGTTCATGGGGAGGATGTGAAGACCCACGTATGGTAACTATTGATGGTCGTATTTATGTAACCTTTAATATGTTCGACAACTGGTCGCTACGTATAGCCGTTATTTCAATGAGTGAATTAGATTTTATGAAAAAAGCTTTTCATCAATGGAGTGGGCCCACTATTCTTTCAAGTGGAACTCGTGAGAAAAACTGGACGCTGTTCCCTGAAAAGATAAATGGAAAATTTGCTGTTCTACATGGAATAATAGATGACGACATTAGCCGTGTACGTATTTTTTATACCAACGACCTAGATACTCTCTCGCAAGAGAAATTTGAAACTGTTGACCCACAGACAGTCCCTGACAAACTAATTTCTTGGCATACTCATGTACGAAGCACTGGACCGCCACCAGTTAAGACACCTTATGGTTGGCTCATTCTTTACCATGCACATGACGCAGACGAATCACATCGTTACAAGCTAGGCGCAATGTTGCTTGATCTTAATGACCCAACAAAGATACTACACCGTTCTCCACATCCAATAATGGAGCCTGATGCTGACTATGAAAATAATGGTAAACCAGGTGTTATTTATGTGTGCGGTGCAGTTATAAAAGACGGGACTTTATTTGTCTATTATGGTGGAGCAGACAAAGTTGTTGCTGTGGCGACAACACCACTAAAAGAATTCATAGATGCTTTGGTACACGAGAATGACTATGCTCTAAAAGAGCAGAAACTCAGTATTCCTGTGTGATATTATTTATATTATGTTTATTGTTCAACGCGAACCGGATAACCCCATACTCTCACCACGCAAGGAACAGCCGTGGGAGGCGACAGCTGCTTTCAATCCTTCGGCAATAAGAACAAAGGAAGGTGTTCGTATTTATTATCGTGCTCTAGGAAACCCAAATGCGCTTACTTCACCAAATTCTGGTATCTCTACTATCGGTACTTCATTCTCAGAAGACGGTGTACATTTTCATTCACGACAACAAGTCATTGTGCCAGAGCAACCATGGGAAGAATACGGATGCGAAGACCCTAGAGCTACTTTCTTTGAAGGAAAATGGTACGTATTTTACACTGCCCTTGGTGGCTACCCTTTCGGTCCAGATAACATCAAAGTTGCATGTGCAATTGGTGATAACCCGCAGCATCTTACTGAACGGCATCTGGTAACACCTTTCAACGCGAAAGCGGCAACCCTTTTCCCTGAACGTATCAATGGCGACGTGGTTCTTATGCTTACTGCACACACAGACTGGACAGATGAACACCCTAGCCCAACCATAGGAATTGCTCGTGCAAAAAACATTGAGGACTTTTGGGAGCCTTCTTTCTGGGAAAAATGGCATGAGGACCTTCCTAAACACGCACTTGCAGAATTACAACGCTCTAACAATGACCATATTGAGGTTGGTGCCACACCTATCAAGACAAAACATGGGTGGCTTTTCATTTATTCTTATATTAGAGATTATTATAATGAGCAACAGCGTACTTTCGGTATTGAGGCGGCAATTCTTGATTTCGATAACCCACAAAAAATAATCTCACGCACCTACCCATTTCTTGTACCGGAAGATTTTTATGAACAGTACGGTTTAGTACCTAACATTGTATTCCCTTCAGGCGCGACACTGCATGATGATTACTTGGAGGTGTGGTACGGTGCTTCTGACACAGTGTGTGCAAAAGCAAAAATCCTTTTGCATGATTTATTACGTGCACTCGACCCATCAAACACTGCTAGAACACTAATTCGTGCAGACGAAAACCCTATACTGGAGCCACGCGGAAACGGTTTTGAAGCGTCAGCAGTATTTAATGCAGCTGCATTTGACCTCGATGGCAGTATTCATATTCTATATCGTGCGATGGGAAGTGATAATACATCGGTGATAGGCTACGCACGCAGTGAAGACGGTGTACATATTGATGAACGTCTTGAAAGACCTATATACGTACCTCGAGCCGAATTTGAACAGAAAAAAGGTAGCGAGACTGGAAACTCTGGTTGTGAGGACCCACGTGTGTCACTCATTGGAGAACGAATTTATATGGCGTACACCGCCTACGATGGCGTTCGCCCACCAGCAGGAGCCATAACTTCTATATCACTGGAAGACTTCCGTGCTCGACGATTTGATAAGTGGGATATGCCTAAACTAATAACGCCTGACAACATTGACGACAAAGATGTTGGGCTTCTTCCGCAAAGAATAAATGGAAATTATCTTCTTTATCATCGTATTTCAAACCAAATTTGTGCTGACATTATCCCAGACATAAATATCGATAAACGTATTTCTAGATGTATAGAAATTATGGCACCACGACATGGAATGTGGGATGAGGAGAAAATAGGTATCGCAGGTCCACCAATAAAAATCTCCGATGGATGGCTACTTATTTACCATGGTGTCTCTAGCAAGATCCACTACCGCCTTGGTGCCGCCATTCTTGATGCATCAGGCACAACACTTCTTGCACGTACTGCTGACCCTATATTTGAAGCTCAAGAAAAATATGAAATTGAGGGAGAGATACCTAATGTGGTATTTTCTTGTGGTGCTGTAGTGCGTGATGATACGTTAATGGTCTACTACGGTGGCGGTGACCGTGTGATTGGTGTTGCAACAGCAAGTATGTCACACATACTCAACACATTACGGTCTCAACATAATAAACATGCCTGAATGCATTATTTTTGATCTCGACAGTACACTGGCAAAAAGTAAGCAACCTATCGACGGTGCAATGGCGAAAGCACTTCTATCGCTACTCGCACATACTTACGTTGCTGTAGCTTCTGGAGGAAAGTTCGACCAGTTATGCACACAGGTAGCAGACCAACTTCCTTCTAGTGAGTTTTATAAGAAACTTTATTTTCTTCCCACTTCAGGAGCTGAGCTCTACGAATATAGTAATAATTCTTGGAACAGCGTATACAAAGAAACACTCACACAGCAGGAAGCTCTACACATTACTCAAGCAATACACAAAGCTAATGATAAAACTTCTACAGTAGATTTCTCACAAACCGCCTATGGAGAGCGTATCGAGTTTCGCGGTTCGCAGGTTTCTTTTTCTGCGCTTGGACAAGAAGCTCCGTTGGAAAAGAAAAAAGAATGGGATACTGACCATGCGAAGCGCGAAGCGCTACGTGCTGTTCTTGTACCGCTCTTACCAGATTACGAAGTACGTATTGGTGGAACAACTACTATAGATATTACAAAGAAAGGTATAGACAAAGCATATGGTGTGAAGAAACTCTCTGCACACCTTATGCTTTCTATTAGCCACATGCTCTATGTTGGTGACGAGCTGCGCACTGGTGGCAACGACGAGGTAGTAATAGCAACTGGTATCCCCACACATGAAGTCACAAGCCCAAAAGACACAGAGCAATTCATTGTTTCGCTTTTGGGGAACACTTAGACACACCAAACAACAAAGTTATGCACGATTACAGCTTGCGTACGAGTGCCTATAGAATACATACTAAAGTAAACAGCAACTAGAAAGCTTTTATTATCAAGCATCTTTTAACAAAAGTGATTGCCCTATTAACATACTATGAGTACCACTGAACTACATAAAATACACGAACCAGCAGGACTATCTTCAGACGAAGTGCAACGTATACGTAAACAGATAGGTCCTAATGTACTAGAAGGGAAAAAACAAAGTACAATAAAAAAATTCATCTCGTGGACACTCACTCCTATCTCGCTAATGTTGCTCGCTGCTTCTGCACTCTCGTTTGTGGCAGGAAAAATACCTGATGCATGGATTATCTTATTTCTATACGCAGTAAACTTTGGTATTCGTATATGGCACGAAGGCAAAGCCGACCAAGCAATAGCTAAACTGCAAGAGCATCTTTCCGTATACTCACGCGTGCGACGTGATGGACATTGGCAACGTGTTGCTGCCGCAGACATCGTGCCTGGAGATATCGTGATGCTTATGGTGGGCACAATCGTTCCCGCCGATGCGAGCATTACAACAGCAACAAATCTCTCGCTCAATGAATCGATGCTCACTGGAGAATCATTGCCGCATGACCGTACAAAAGGAGAGACCGTTTACTCTGGTTCGTTTGTCGCTACTGGTAACGCACTAGTAACTATCTCTGCCACAGGCAATCGTACCTACTTTGGAAAGACTCTAGCTTCAGTTGAACACGCAAAAAAACGAAGTGTTTTGGAGGATGACATTATGATGATTTCTCGTTTCCTGTCGATATTTTCTATCATTGTAATTGTCATTCTTTCGATATTCCTTCTAAACCGACCTGGAGGTATAAATCTCATGGAACTGGCGACACTTGATATCTCACTTCTTATTGCAGGTATCCCTATCGCGCTCCCTACAGTTATGAGTCTTATAATAAGTGTGGGTGTAGTAAATCTAGCAAAAAAGCACGCTATCGTACGACGACTTTCTGCACTAGAAGAACTGGCGAATGTGAATATGCTCCTTTCCGACAAGACTGGAACACTTACTGAAAACCGTATCCAAGTTGACAGCATGCTTCTTCTCGCTGCAAAAGATGAGAAAGAGATTATTGATTTTGCAATGAGTGCCACAGACCCTGCTGAAGAGAGTGCACTAGAAAAAGCAGTGATAATTAAAGCAAAAGAAATGCTTGTAACACGACTTCCGCAATTAAGCTTCACACCTGGGGATTCAGAACGAAAACGCAGCACTGCTGTCGTGACCAAAGAGGATATACCATGGATTATTACTCTGGGTGCCCCAAGCATAGTGCGTGATTTGTGTACTTTTAAAACAAAAGAACTTCTAAAGAAGTTTGACACATCTGTGGCACAAGCCGCCGAACACGGAGACCGCGCCCTAGTGGTTGCCGCTCGCAAGAACTCAAAAGAAGAAAAAGACTTGGTACCACTAGGTATCCTCTTTCTTTCCGATACACTTCGTTCCGATGCAAAGGAAACTCTTACTGGCATGCGTGAGCAAGGTATAGAAATTAAAATGCTCACTGGCGATGGTATTGCCATTGCACGAAAGGTTGCACAGGAGCTGGGACTCCCTAAAGACATAGCTCCACGTAGTGTTTTTGATTCTCCTACAGAGCTTGCAAACGCATTTGCAACCACCAGTGGATTTGCAGAAGTACTCCCAGAAGATAAATACTCCGCTGTTGAAGCCGCGAAGAAAAACCATGTCGTAGCTGTAACGGGTGATGGTGTAAATGATGTTCCACCAATCAAAGCCGCTGACGTTGGAATCGCAGTAAAAAACTCTGTAGATGCTCTTCGCTCCACTGCTGACATTGTTCTACTTACCAATGGTATCTCTGTAATAAAAGACGCCATCATTGAAGCCCGCAAAGTATTTTTGCGTGTTTACCATTATTCTGTCTATCGTATTTCTGAGAGTGCTCGACTTATAATCACTATTGGTCTAATCGGTATATTTACTGGAAACTATCCACTGACTCCAGTAGAAATTATCTTGTTGGTAGTTCTCAACGACTTACCTATAATCTCTTTAGCATTTGATAAGGTTCGTGCTACTCACACACCCTCTACGGTAGACGCAAAACGACGATTTATCTTAGGAACAACATACGGATTTACTGGTGTATTAGATAGCATGGTGATGTTTGTTCTTGCACTCATGGTGATGCATCTGCCTTGGGCACAAATACAAACACTTTTCTTTTTGAAGTTGGTGGTATCTGGTAACTTCCTTATTTATATTGCTCACACGGAAGAACGCTGGTTCCGTTACTTACCAAGTTGGCAGGTAATAGCTTCCATTACCACAACACAAATTGTCGCCACCATCTGGGTACTTTCTGGGGTATTTATAACAGCAATTCCTCTCTGGCTAGTTGCTTTCATTTGGGTCTGGTCATTCTTCTGGACACAAACTGCAGAAATAGGCAAAATGTTAGTAGCACGATTTGTTCACGCTAAATCAGGCAGTCCACAAGCAGTGGCAGACACTGCTGCACATGCTGTATAGTATAATTCATATATGACCAATTCACTTAAAGACACATTGACACAAGCGCTTGATGGAGAAGTAACAGATTCCACCGAAGCACTTGCTGCAGCCAGTCGCGATACCAGCCTTTTTACTCGTACACCATCTCTCATAGTCTCTCCAAAAGATACTAACGATGTTGTTGCGTTGGTAAAAGAAATACATGTCGCAAAAGAATCTGGCGAGGACGTATCGGTAACAGCACGCAGTGGTGGTACAGATATGTCAGGGGGACCTCTAACAACTTCTGTAGTGGTTAGTTTCACCCCTCACATGAACCATGTCGTTGAGGTTGGAGACGATTACGCAATTACTGAACCAGGGGTGTACTATCGTGACTTTGAAAAAGAAACTCTTACTAAGAAGTTAATACTCCCCTCCTACCCAGCAAGTCGTGAGATATGCGCAATGGGAGGAATTGTCGCAAATAATTCTGGAGGTGAGCGCACGCTCGCTTATGGAAAAACTGAACGCTATGTTGAAGAACTTGATGTTGTACTTTCAGACGGTTCCACTGCCACATTCAAGGCGCTTTCAAAAGACGAATTGGAAGAGAAGAAAAAACTCGAGACTCTCGAGGGTGATATTTATCGTAAAATGGACACTCTACTCACAGAAAATTCTGAGGAGATAGAGGCTCGTCGTCCAAAAGTATCAAAGAACTCCGCTGGACTTGCACTATGGAATGTAAAAGATACCGCCACAGAGACTTTTAACCTTGCCAAACTTGTTTGTGGCTCACAAGGCACCCTTGCACTATGGACTCGTGCAAAGCTAGCTTTGGTGACACCAAAAGAGCACAGGGCAATGCTTGTGATCTTTCTCTCTAACCTCGACATACTCCCTGAGATTGTAAGTAAAGTTCTCGTACAAAAACCAGAATCATTTGAATCTTATGATGACAAAACATTTACTTTGGCAGTTAAGTTCCTTCCCGACATGCTTAAACAAATGGGATTTGCAAAAGCTGCTCGTTTGGGGATAGACTTTATCCCAGAAGCAATGATGGTCGCAACAGGCGGAGTACCAAAGATGGTACTTATGGCGGAGTTTGCAGAAGCAACAATCGAAGAAGCAGACAAGAAAGCACTTGCCGCGCGAGAAGCTCTTGCTGATATGCCACTGCAAACAAAGATTGAAAAAGACGAGAAAGAATCGGAGAAATATTGGATTGTTCGTCGAGAAAGTTTCTCGCTATTGCGCAAGAACCTTCACGGTCTTTTTGCTTCCCCTTTCATTGACGACTTCGTAGTACCACCAGAGACCTACTCTGAGTTCCTACCAAAACTAAACAACATACTTGCTGAGTACAAAGACCGCTTCATCTATACTATTGCAGGACATATAGGCAACGGTAATTTTCACATTATTCCACTCATGGATATTTCTAAGCCAGAAAACAGAAAGATTGTATTAGAGCTTGGTCCAAAAGTCTATGATTTGGTTATCTCTTATGGAGGCACCACCACTGGTGAACACAATGACGGGATTATTCGCACTCCATATCTTACCAAACTATTTGGAGAAAAAATGACAGGTCTTTTTGCACAAACAAAAAACATCTTTGACCCATTAAACATATTCAATCCTGGCAAAAAAGTCGGTGGCACCTTCGCCGATATAGAGCGCGACATGATTAAGAAGAATTAGCCTGTCGTACTAAACTCGCAAAGAAACACTGCGCAAACAGAGACTTCTCGCACTGAAAGCGAGGACGATGAGCGCGCCGAAGGCGCGTGAGAAGTCTCTGTTTGTGCGGATAGGGAGAATCGAACTCCCGCTAGATGCTTGGGAAGCATCTGTTCTACCACTAAACCATATCCGCAGTGCTCTCTCATATCCTAAGCCAACTGAGTATGTTTTGCCACCATGTTTTTTGTGATGGCGTTGATGTAGATACTTTGGGAGGAACTACAACAATCACTTTCTCACCAGCACGAGCAACTCCAAATGCTGTACGAATTGCTACTTCTTTTCCACGTGAACTGTTAAGTCGAGTAATACTTTTCTCAAGAGCGTGCTGTCTACTAGAGAGAGCTTGAGCATCGTTTTGTGTTTGGTGCGATATC
>VAPF01015566.1_pt1 | contig 10467 bp, 8 predicted proteins | sample 3393931 | NCBI WGS metagenome assembly VAPF01 (sample SAMN08290437, study PRJNA428436) | hydrothermal vent metagenome | isolation source: Deep-sea hydrothermal vent chimney | place: Atlantic Ocean: South-mid Altantic Ridge | depth 2773 m m | reverse complement strand
CAGCACATACTGTTTCGCAAACGCCTGCAGTTGTTTCGAAACCAACATCAAAAGAAAAAACCCATCCTGGTATACCTCTTGACTTAGTAGTTACACACGTAGAACCACAAAAACCCAGCGGTAGTGCTATAGCTCGGTTTTTCTCAGCACTTGTTGGGTCTGGTGATAAAAAAACTACACCAACAAAGGAAGCTTCGAGTCCAATGCCAGTATCAAGTCTGATACCAGACATGATACAAACAAAAAAAACTAGTGAACCTACAAGCCATAAAGTCTCCCCACAACAAGCCCCTGTGACTGTTCCATCAATTCCTACACCCGTATCTACTATTCTAAAATCTGTTCGACAAAATCCAGTTACTGAACCTTCCGCACTGGCAACACCTACGACAGAATTAACTCCACCGTCTACAGCAACACAACCATTTACGCCTTCAGTGCAAACACGCGAACCAATACCAAATGTTCCAGTTTCTCCTGCAACGCAAATACCAGCAACAGCACCACCTGTTTCAGCAATGGTAATGCCACAAGCACCTCCTTCATTACTGACGCCAGAACAACCAGTGCCTAGCGATGGAGCGCCAATACCTCTTCGCACCACGGTACCTGCTCCAACAGCTATCGCAGAATCACGAGAACAATTACTCGCACGTCTTCATGCAAAAGTCGCGGAACATGGGGAAGCAAATGAACGATTGGTCGAGGACAGCGTCTTACCACAAAGCGCACCTACTACACCAGAACTGGTTCCTATAAATAATCCAGTGGCAGTACATAGTGCAGAAACACTTTCTCCGCTACACACGTACAAATCTGATTTCTCTGAACACATAAACGATACTCATGCCTCTGGAATAGAAATACTTGCTGCACAACAAGACGCAGCGCACAGCGAGCCCGCAACACCTGCTCCTGTACACAATCCTTATGCTATATGGTTCGCTATTGGTGGTGTAATTTTTCTTATTACAAGTATGGTTGGATTGTTATATGCCTACCGTTACAACACACATCTCTCTGCGCCTGTCGTTACACGACAAACAGCACCAACACTCGTATTTGTAGACAGTCAAAAAGAGCTCTCTGGTACTGGCATTACATTACAAAAAGCACTCGCGCAAGAAGCAACACAATCACTCGCGCAAGGGTCAATGCGTCTCACTTATATCTCAGTTGCTACCACCACAATCTTGGGTGCCACCACAACAGTGCCTGGTGCTGGAGGATACCTTATCGCAGCATTAGGACTTCCTATACCTGATATCCTAATGCGAAACATATCGCTAGGAAGCACAGTTGGTGTGATACACGCTGGCACTCAAGAAGCTCCGTTCTTTGTTATGCACGTAGCCTCTTATGACGCCACTTTTGCTGGTATGCTTCGCTGGGAAAAAACTATGAAGCGAGACCTTGCCGTACTTTATCCTCCGTATCCATCAATAGCACAAACAAACACTGCTACGAGTACTGCTTTCGCCTCAAGCACTCTTGGTGTGGCAAGCTCAACTGTAATAGCAACGCCTGTCTTCACAAAAGCGCCCGTTTTTGTGGACAAAATTATTAAAAATCATGACGTGCGTGTTTTGGACGATAGCGCTGGGCGTAGTTTGCTCCTTTATGGTTTTTGGAACAAACACACTGTCATAATCGCACGTAATGCGGCGGCTTTTATAGAGATAATAAATCGTCTCAACAACTCAAACACACAATAGATACAACATTATCATTACATGTTACCGTACACCTTATGAAAGATATTCACATATACCAAGAACAACTAGAAAAAGAAAAGACACATCTTGAGAAAGAGCTTTCCAGTGTTGGGAGACGTAACCCGTCAAACAAAATGGATTGGGAGGCAATGCCACAAGAAACTGGAAAAGAGCCAGACAAAGGTGATGCTGCCGACTTAATAGAAGGCTACGAGGAAAATACCGGTATTCTTAAAGAACTTGAAACACGCTACAACAAAGTGCTTTTAGCACTTGAAAATGTTCAAAAGGGAACCTACGGGGTGTGTCGTGTGTGCGGAGAAACTATTACAAAAGAAAGACTAGATGCCGACAACGCAGCTGATGTGTGCAAAGAACATCTAAATAACTAATGGACGATAATCACAAAGGATACGCTGCATTACTCACCGCGCAGCCGCGCGGTGCCGCTGCACAAATAGTCACTGTTGAGGCAGACCTTACGCGCGGACTACATTCTTTCTCTATAGTAGGACTGGCGGACAAGGCAGTTGATGAAGCGAGGGACAGAATAAGTGCTGCTATACGACACTCTGGATATTCTTCCCCAAAATCACAAAATGTTCGTATTATACTTTCGCTTTCACCAGCAGACCTTAAGAAAGAGGGAGCTCATTACGATGTACCTTTAGCTCTTGCTTACCTAGCTGCAGCAGGGGAGATTACGCTACCTGAAGAACCTGTCTTTTTCTCTGGAGAGCTTGCTCTTGATGGCACAATCCGCAGTGTACGAGGAATTCTTCCACAAGTCTTGTGTGCAAAACAAAGAAAAATACATACGATTTTTGTACCTCCAGACAACACAGAAGAAGCATTACTCGCACACGACGTCACAGTGTATGCTCCAACAACACTTTCTGAACTTATTGCTCATCTTAAAAAAGAGAAGCTTCTTAAAAGATGCGTACGCAAAGAAACTAAAATAGTTTGTACTCCGACAGTCGACTTGGTTGATATAAAAGGGCAGGAAAGTGCAAAGCGTGCACTCGAGATAGCTGCTGCTGGGCGACACAATCTTGTGCTTTACGGACCTCCTGGAACTGGTAAGACTCTTTTAGCACGCGGACTTTCCGGTATTCTCCCCTTACTTACTGCGGATGAAATACTGGAAGCTACTGCAATACACTCCACAGCTGGAATGCTCGGTGAAAATAAAGCTGTGTACACCCCACCTTTTCGTGCGCCACACCACAGCGCTTCACACACTGCACTTATCGGTGGGGGAACATTGCCACGCGCTGGAGAGATAACTTTGGCACACAAAGGAGTGCTATTTCTCGATGAATTTCCAGAGTTCGGGGCACGTGCGCTTGAAGCGCTTAGACAGCCACTGGAAGACAAAACTGTAACGGTATCGCGCGCTCGTGGAGTTATGACTTTCCCTGCAGATTTTATGCTTGTGGCAGCAATGAACCCAGCAGACACACTAACCAACGATGCTCTAGCAACTGCTCGTGCTACTCGTAAGCAGATGCATAGTATTTCACGCCCAATCGCTGACCGATTAGATCTTTGGGTGGAGGTTCCTCATGTCCCTCATGAAATGCTCAGTGAATTGGGTGGTGGGGATACTTCGGAAACTGTACGTAACCGTGTCGCGCAAGCACGCGCATTGTGCGAAAAGCGCAGTGGCAAAGGAGTGGTAAATGGGCGACTTTCCACACGAGAACTCGATGATAATAAAGTTGCTTTTACAAAAGAAGCACACGCCACGCTTCTCTCTGCAGCAAAAAAGCTCGACTTATCTCCACGTGCGTACCATCGCACAATGCGCATCGCGCGCACTATCGCAGATTTAGAGTCATCAAAAGATGTTTCCTCGACTCATGTACTTGAAGCATTACAATATAGACCACGTGGTTTGTTTGGTTATGTGTAAAAACTAAAAGCCCCGCAACGTTGTCGCGGGGCTTTTAGTTTTCTTAGCGAGGGAAACAAGCGCTAGCTCTATTTCCTTCTCTACATCCAGTGAAGGGGTTTTGAGCGCCACGTACTTCAAAATGCAGATGGGGTCCAGTCGCCTCACCGGTCTCACCTACGTATCCTATTATCTGTTTGGCACTTACACGCTCTCCTACACTCGACACATCACGAACCATGTGTGCGTAGAGTGTTTGTGTACCGTTACCGTGATTAATAACCACATAGTTACCATAACCACCATTCCAGCCACCAACACGTGACACAATAACGCGCCCTGCTGCCGCTGCGTGAATTGGAGTTCCAACTGGTGCTCCTATATCAAAAGCATTCCAACCATGGAGAGTCTGCGTAACAATGCCGTTAGGAACAGGGTCCGAGAAAAAACCACGTAACGCAGGACCACCCCCTCCACGATAAGGGTTCGACGGAGCAGAAGTGATACGTCGGCGACGGTGACCACGAGAAGCGGAGGCACGTCGAGCTGAACGTATTACTGGCATTTCTCCACCAGGTATAATTATCTTGGAACCAGTAGCAAGTGCTAATTTTGTATTGAGTCCATTGTAAAGCGCAACATCATCTACACTTGCATGGTATTTCTTTGCAATAGACGCTAAAGTCTCACCTTTCTTAACGATATGCTGTAAACCAGAAACTGGCAAAATAAGAAGTGTTTTGCCAGGACGTATAAGACTTGCATTTCTAATGTTGTTTGCCCAAAGAATAGTATTTGCAGACACACCAAACATATGTGCGATTGCTGAAAGAGAATCTCCGGGGCGCACAACATAGAGTGAAATCTGACCATTAGCTGCTGCTGGGTTGACGTCTGCTGCTGTACCTTCTGGACCAGACTGTGCAATAAGAGCGGAACCACCAGTCATAGTTATGGAGGCGTTTCCTTTTATAGGGTCTGGGTTTGAGTTCGTTGCGGCACGCAAAAGATTTATACTGCTGTCATGTATCAATAGTGCTTCTGTATGGATATTTGCTGCAAGGGCATTAGAGAAAGGCCAGAACGCCACAACAGTGTTCGGCAATGAAAGGGAAACGAAAATTACTACCGCAAAAGCGGCACCTAAAATAGTATATGCATTCCGATGCTTTCGCGTCTTACGAATAGCTTCGGAAGAATGTGGTAAAGGCAAAATGAAAAAGAGGGGGTATAACGTCGTGCTTCCTTTTACAAAAACGGCTTAACAGAGCCATTTCTTTCTTACATCCATAGCTTCCAGTACCGAGATTATACATCTTGCACATCCTACGTCAATAACAATTTTCACAGGGTGTTGAAAACATTTTTTATTATTTTTTGCCCAAAAAGAGGTATCACAGACGTCAACCCAACCATGATACAAAACTGTAATATCTATACACAAGCCATGAAAATGTTTTTCACGGTATAGTACATACAATGGACTATCTTGAAGGACTTAATGACCGCCAAAAAGAAGCGGTCTGTGCTATTGACGGACCTTTGTCGGTCTTAGCTGGTGCAGGCTCTGGGAAAACACGTGTACTAACCACACGTATCTACCATTTGATACGGCAAGGCATCCCAGTAGAAAATATTCTTGCTGTAACCTTTACCAACAAGGCTGCGAGAGAGATGCGTGAACGGTTAAGAAAAGAACTAGGAGAGGGGTCTCCAATGCCGATAATTGCAACCTTCCATGGGCTAGGCAGAATATTGTTGGAAGAATATGGGAGTGTTTTGGGGGTACCGAGATATTTTTCTATCTTTGGACGAGATGATTCGACACAAGTAGTAAAGAAAATCTTGAAAGAAATGGACATCGACCCAAAAGAAGTACCTCCACGCGTTATCCTTTCACGTATTTCAAAAGCAAAGGGTCTTGGCATGACAGCACAAAGGTTTCGTGAAAAGCATGGGCGAGAAAGCTTCCATTCAAGAGTAGCAAGCGAAGTGTGGACACGATATGACGAGGTACTACGTAAAGAAAAAGCACTTGATTTCGATGATCTCATTGTACTTCCTATGCGACTACTCGATGAACACGCTGACGTACGCCATGCAATACAAGAACGTTTCCACTACGTACATATTGACGAGTACCAAGACACTAACGAACTGCAAGGACGGCTTGCCACCACGCTTGCAGGGAAGTACCACAACATCTTTGTTGTAGGTGATATTGACCAATGTATCTATACATGGAGAGGTGCAACTATTGATAACTTGCTTTCATTTGAACGTACTTATCCAAAAGCAAAAACGATAATCCTAGAGGAAAACTATCGTTCTTCAGGAATCATTGTCGATACTGCAAATACTATTATCAAACATAATAAAAATCGCAAAGAGAAAAAGTCTATTACTAAAAATCCACATGGTAAAAAAATAATCCTACACACAGCACTAAACGCAGAGGCGGAAGCAACGTGGGTGGCTCGAGAAATAAAAAAAGAGATGTTGGAGGGAATAGCACCAGAAAACGTTGCGATACTTTTCCGCACAAACTTTCAATCACGAGCACTTGAGGAAGGCTTGCTCCACGAAGGAGTACCATATCGACTTTTGGGAACACGCTTTTTTGACCGCAAAGAAGTAAAAGATGTACTCGCATGGATACGGCTGGCACTAAGTCCTACACGAGAGGCTGACCGTATGCGTGCCGTACAAGCACCCCCACGCGGTATCGGTAAAGTTACACTGGGTAAGCTTGTTGCAGGACAGCGTGATTTACTCCGCGCTGGGGAACTAAGTAAAGTTAAGAAGTTTGAAGCGCAGCTCGCGGTACTTTCTGAAGCTGCAGAAAACACAATACCCTCTGCATTTGTTAGACTTGTCATCGATAAAAGTGGGCTTGAAGGAGTTCTCGCCACAGGTACCGAAGAAGAGCGTGAACGTTTGGAAAACATCCACGAGCTCGCAACTCTTGCTAGACGTTATGATGCACACGCAGGTAAGGAAGGTATCTCTGCTTTTCTTGCTGACGCAGCACTCGCGAGCGATCAGGACGAGCTTGATAGAAAATCTGATACTGGGGGCGGAGTAACGTTAATGACAGTACACGCTGCAAAAGGTCTTGAGTTTAATACTGTTTTTGTAACAGGTATGGAAGAGGGGCTTTTCCCGCATGAGGGAATGGGTAACGAGGAACGGGATGAGGAGGAAGAACGTAGACTTTTCTATGTAGCCATAACTCGTGCAAAATTACAGCTCATTCTTACTTGTGTTCGGGTGCGGCGTATATATGGAACAGATTATAGACAAGAACCATCATCTTTTTTACGAGATATTGATTCGGATAATGTAACCCGTACAGAAATGGAGGATAGTCCGTCAATATTTTTATAATGAATAACACGAAGTTTGTACGCTGTGCAGGTGCCTAAAAGTGTGCGCGATAGCTAATAGTGCGGTACCGTACTTGCATGTTTGCTAAAAAATCATTGGGTCAACATTTTCTTATGCATCGCCGTACGGCGGAGCGTATAGTTGCCTCCTCACACGTCACAAACAATGACACTGTACTTGAAATAGGACCTGGTACCGGTATGCTCACAGCTCCGCTTTTAGAGAGTGCGGGGAAGGTGATAGCGGTAGAGACTGATGAGAAACTTGCTGAGCAATTACGCGAGACATTTGCTATTGAGATTTCGAGAGGAAAATTAGAACTCCGCACACAAGACGTACGGAGTTTTGACCCAAGCGATATAACCGAACCATACATGGTTGTGGCAAATATTCCGTACTACATTACTGGTGAAATCATCAGAAAATTTCTAGAAGCGCGACATAAACCACAGTCCATGACGCTGCTGGTACAAAAAGAAGTTGCACACCGAATTGCTAGAGAAGCGAAAGAAAGCCTGCTTTCTCTTTCAGTAAAGGTGTTTGGTGAACCAAAATATGCTTTTACCGTACCGCACGGAGCTTTCAAGCCAGCACCAAAGGTCGATTCTGCGGTTCTTTCAATCACCCATATCACAAACCCATTCAAAGACACAAAACAAGAAGATAAATTCTTTTCTTTGTTACACGCAGGATTTGCACACAAACGAAAAAAGCTTTCTAAAAACCTTTCTTTGGTATTTTCTTCGGATACAGTTCTTTCTGCGTTTACCGCTTTAGGCATAAATACTTCCGTACGAGCAGAGGACGTGTCTCTCAAAGAATGGCACTTACTTTCATCACATATTATTTGAATAATTAGTTAATGCACAGGCTTCGTAGCAGTCATACACAATATGTAGTATTGACTGCTATACTATCTAAGTAACATGGCTTGGATGAAACAACAGTGGGGCATTATATCCGCGACACTACTTGCTATAGTAATGATTAGTGGTGCTTATTTTTATGCTATTGGTGGATTTATACCAAGACAAGTAGATGCAACCAGCATTACTGGAGCTTTACAGTCCATCACCACCAAAGACAGTGACGGTGATGGACTTCCAGATTGGGAAGAAACCCTATACGGTACCAACCCTCACAAGATAGATACTTTTGGACTCGGTATGACTGACGGTGAAGCTGTAGCAAAAGGTCTCATTCTACCCATCGCTGCAACGCCAAATGCCACGGCAACATCAGCTAACCAAACAGCTAGTAGCACATCTTCTAACACAACACTCGCAACCAACTCCATCACTGCACAATTTACTAAAGAATTTTATACAGATTATCTCGCTGCAAAAACCTCAAATGGAGGCAAAGCGCCCTCTAAAAAGCAAACTACTAATATTGCACTTAACATCATACAAAAAATTAGTACCAAGAATGCTCTCGTTAATTACCGCACTCTCTCACAAATAAACATCTCTGGTTCTGGAACAAAGGCACTACGTAGTTACGCTGCCACAGCACAAAAAGCACTTACCTCAAATACTCTCAGTGAGAATAAGTGGGTGCCATCATACCTACAAGAGGCAGTGAGCGGCAGCAGTACTAGCACTGAAGCTATCACACACATTAGAAACATTTCGCATATGTATACAAAAAGTGCAGCAATTCTTGCAGAGATTTCTGTTCCTAAAGAAGTAGCTCAAGCCAATCTCGATCTTGTGAATGCGTATGCACATATGGGCGCGGTAACTAGCAATATGGCGAAATTCAATACCGACCCATTAGTTACATTTCTCGCAATAACAAAATACAAAACAAGCCTGCTGGCGCTGGCACATGCATATGTTGAGCTGAGCAATGTATTTCGTACTGCGGGAGTTACCTTTGCCACAGGCACTCCTGGTGCATCATTTGTTAATGTTGCCACTGACGTAGCTGCTAAACAAAAGACCTCTGCAACCACACCATGACCTACCTGCGTTCAATGTTAAAAACAATTCCGTTCCTCATTATAATTGGGGCGTTTGGTGTAAGTATGTTGTTGGTAAGCACCGCACCTAGACCAGTAAAGGCACAATGGGCTGTATCTGACGGTATATCATATATAAAGATGGCGCTCTCTCACGCCACACAAGAAGTACAGGCTTATTAGAAGGTACCATGCAAGCAAAGGAGTTCATTGGTGACCCATACGCATGGGCTCTTGAGAAATCTCTTCTAGATACAGTCTCAGCAAAGATGATTAACATGGTCTCTGGTGGATACCACGACCCTAACACTGGTAACGTTGGAGCTATGTTTGTAACTAACCTTTCAAGAAACTTGCGAGATAATGTTGGAACGCCAGTTGCTCTAAAAACTGTTTTGAGTATGCAAAAAGGTGAGTCTCCTTTTGCTGCTCTTGCCGCTGGTCAAATACGCTATGCATACTTTCACAGCACCAGCCCTTTAGGCTTCTGGCAATCTAATAACTACACCCTTAACAGAAGGGTGTACAATACTCATAGATTCTTAAATGGAGATTTTAGTCAGGGAGGTGTAAACGGTTTTCTCAGCATGGCAACCAACCCACTAAACAACCCTTATGGCACCTACTTTGCTGCACAGAACCAACTAAATAATAGAGTATACAATGCGCGGTCAGCACGAAAGGCAGAGCTCGGCTTTGGCGGAGGTTTTCTTTCTCAACCAGGGACACCTGGCAGTATCGTGAAAGCACAGCTTAATAAAGCGCTTGGTTCTGGTGTTGGTTCTATGATTGCTGCAGATGCACTTGGTGAGGTAGTTACTAACATGACCGCGGACTTAGTTAATCGTGCACTTGGTGGCAATGGGGGGCTTGGTGGCTTTACAAGTCCTGACTCAAGCGGAAGTTCTGGTCTTAGTAGATATGCAAATCAAAAACCTCCTTTGCAATCCATAAATACTATAGCGAACGGAATCACTGGAAGTATAAATAGAAATGAAAAGGTTCTGAAAACCTATATAAGTAATTGGTCTACGATACTTGGCCCAACACAAAAAGCCCATGACGCACTTGCAGCGCTTATAAGCTACACTCCACCGAAAAACATAACTTCAACTTCGACAGTCAGCAACTCAAATTCTCAATTTACGTATTCTACGTCAGAATATGCTGCCTGCGTAAAAGATTTCAAATCCCTACAACCTGTCGCAAGCGCTTCTCAAGCTTCTGTACAAAAAATCCTTACACGAGGGAAGCTTGTCACTAGCAAGGCAAATGCCGCCTTAAAGAAATTTGAAGTAGTACAGAAAGAAGTAAATACTGCTCTTAAAACAAAAACACTTGCTGCTATCACAAAAGCAACAGATGACTACCAAAATATAACAATAAGTGATGGACTCATGCCTAGTGGTACAAACATAGAGTACGCAAGCACTCAAAGTGTCTCCATTCCTACAACTAAAGGTGGAGGGGGTGTGAACTCTTCTGGGATTGACAAGTTAACAGTT
>VAPF01052233.1_pt1 | contig 10475 bp, 10 predicted proteins | sample 3393931 | NCBI WGS metagenome assembly VAPF01 (sample SAMN08290437, study PRJNA428436) | hydrothermal vent metagenome | isolation source: Deep-sea hydrothermal vent chimney | place: Atlantic Ocean: South-mid Altantic Ridge | depth 2773 m m | reverse complement strand
CTCAATCCGAAACGCTCAGAATAAAAGAGCGGCCTCCATCGTGTCCTTTCCCGTCGTGTCGACCACCCGCCCATGAACCAGCAACATCGATTCTTTGTCACCGCTCCCAAGGGCATGGAGACTCTGCTTGCCGATGAACTACGTGCTCTCGGTGCCGCCAATGTCAGCGAGGCCCGCGCCGGGGCCGGTTTTCAGGGGGATATCAGCAGTGCCCTGCGGGTCTGTCTGTGGTCGCGAGTGGCCAACCGGGTGCTGTTACCGCTGACACGCTTCCCGGCGGCCGACCCCGAGGCCCTCTACGAGGGTGTACAGTCCGTGGACTGGGCCGAGCACATGGCCGCCGACGGCACCCTGGCGGTGGATTTCAGCAGCGTACGCTCGCAGATCTCCCATACCCAGTTCGGCGCGCAGAAGGTCAAGGACGCCATCGTCGACCAGTTCCGCGTGGCCACTGGTGAACGTCCCTCGGTGGCGCGCGAGCAACCAGACCTGCGCATCAATGTCTATCTGCACCGCGACACGGCGGTGGTCAATCTTGATCTCTCTGGTGACAGCCTGCACCGCCGGGGCTACCGTGCCGAGGGTGTGGCCGCACCGCTGAAGGAAAACCTTGCAGCAGCGATTTTGCTGCGTTCCGGTTGGGTGGAGATCGCCAAACAGGGAGGCGCGCTGGTGGATCCGGTATGTGGCTCCGGTACCCTGCCTATCGAGGCGGCGCTGATCGCCGCCGATATCGCTCCCGGGCTACAGCGCGAGCACTGGGGCTTCCTCGGCTGGCTCAAGCATGAGCCGGAAGTCTGGAGTGCCCTGCTCGCCGACGCCAGGCGCCGTCGCGAGGCGGGGCTGGCTCGTTGCCCGCCCATCCGTGGCTTCGATATCAGTGGCCGTGCGGTGGCGATGGCCCAGCGCAATGCTGAACTGGCCGGGTTGGCGCAACAGATTGAATTTGCCCAGGTGTCACTGGCCGACTGTCCGCGCCCCGGCGAGGACTTCAGGCCTGGCCTGCTGGTGGCCAACCCCCCCTATGGTGAACGTCTCGGTGAGACACAGGAGCTGCGCGGTCTCTACCGTGACCTCGGTGATTGCCTGCTCAAGCACTACACGGGCTGGCGTGCGGCGGTGATCACCAGTGACCGTGAGCTGGGCAAGGCCATCGGTCTGCGTGCGCGGCGCTTGCACAAACTCTACAACGGTATCCTGGAATGCCAATTGTTGCGCTTCGAGGTGGATCCCAAATGGGCCATGCGGCGCGGCCCGGTGCCCACCAACCCCGCGATCGCGCAGTCGCCCGGTGCGCAGATGTTTGCTAACCGCTTGCGCAAGAACCTCAAGCAACTGACGCGCTGGCGGCGGCGGGAGGACATCCACACCTTTCGTGCCTACGATGCCGACATGCCGGAATACGCCCTGGCGGTGGACATTTACGACGCTGAAGACGGCCGCCATGTGCACGTGCAGGAATATGCCGCGCCGGCCGAGATCCCCGCAGAGAAGGTACGCACGCGCCGCCATGAGGCCCTGTCAGTGCTGCCTGGGGTGTTAGAGGTGGCGCCGGAGCATGTGCACCTCAAACTGCGTGAAAAGCAGCGCGGCAACAGCCAGTACGAAAAGCTACAGGACGAGAAGCGCTTCCACGTTGTACGCGAAGGATCGTGCCGATTGTGGGTCAATTTTGAGGACTACCTCGACACCGGCCTGTTCCTTGACCACCGTATCACCCGGCGGATAATCGGCGAGCTGGCTGCCGGGCGCGCTTTCCTCAACCTGTTCGCCTATACCGGTGCGGCCACCGTGCACGCCGCCCTGGGCGGCGCCACTCAAACCACCACGGTGGATATGTCCAGGACTTACCTGGACTGGACGCGGCGTAATCTGGTGCAGAACGACATCTGCGGCCCGGCGCACCAACTGGTGCAGGCCGACGTCACCACGTGGCTGGCGGCGCAGGCTGCGGCGCTGGATGCCAATGATACGGGTAGCGATGACGGCGGCGCGCGCGGCGTGTGGGGCAAGGCCCGCCAGCGTAATGCGGCTGGTGGCGGAGAGACCCCGGCGCAGCGTTATGGCCTGATCTTCCTCGACCCGCCCACCTTCTCCAACTCCAAGCGTATGGCCGACAGCTTCGACGTACAACGTGACCATGTGACCCTGATCCGCCATGCCATGGCCCTGCTGGAGGCGGACGGGGTACTGATCTTTTCCAACAATTTCCGGCGTTTCAAGCTGGATGAGGCAGCCTTGTCCGATCTCGCTATCGAGGATATCTCGCGCCAGACCCTGCCAAAAGACTTTGAGCGTAGGCCGAATATCCACCACTGCTGGCGGATTGCTACGAAATAGGCCTTGATTATCCCGATGAGGAGCTCTATACAAGGGAGTTCAGATTTAGATTTAGTCTTAATAACTTGAGTGCTATGCTTGGCTTCTCGGTTTTCCTTGCCGGTCTTTAGTTATGCTGACTTCAGCGCTGTTTTATTCATTATTAGATAGGAGGATATTCTCGTGGGAGTTCTCGTAGGTCGCAATGCCCCTGATTTCACTGCCCCGGCCGTACTGGGCGACGGTACTATTGTTGATGATTTCAATTTTGCCAAGACCGTCGATGGTAAGTACGCGGTGGTCTTTTTCTATCCCCTGGACTTTACCTTCGTCTGTCCTTCCGAGCTGATCGCCTTTGATCACCGCCTGGAGGAATTCAAAAAGCGCAACGTGGAAGTAATCGGCGTCTCCATCGATTCCCACTTTACCCACAACGCCTGGCGCAACACGCCCATCAACGAGGGCGGTATCGGCCAACTGGGTTACCCGCTGGTAGCCGACATGACCCATGGCATCTGCAAGGCCTATGACGTCGAAACTCCCGACGGTGCTGTGGCCTTCCGTGGTTCCTTCCTTATCGACAAGGAAGGCATGGTGCGCCATCAGGTGGTCAACGACCTGCCCCTAGGCCGCAATATCGACGAGATGCTGCGTATGATTGATGCCCTGCAGTTCCATGAGGAGAATGGCGAAGTCTGCCCGGCCAACTGGAAGGAAGGCGAGAAGGGCATGAAGGACACCCCGGAAGGCGTGGCCGAATACCTGGCGGAGAACGCTGACCGGCTGTAAGCAATCTTGTGTTTTACACAAGCACAAGAAGGTGCAACGAAAAAGGCCGCTCAGTGAGCGGCCTTTTTCGTCTCGGCGTGTCTATATTCACGCACGGCCGTCAGCGCAGCGAACGGCTGGGATACTCCCGCCCATGGATTTCCGGTCGCGGCGGCACTTGAAAGTAGTAGCCTTGCTCCGTCAGTGACTGCATGACTTTTTTTACGTCCGCCTGCACCAGCCGGCGTTTCTCGTTCAGCTCGATATTCATTACCAGGCTTAGTTCGCCGAGCAGCTCCCGCAGATGTTGCGGCACTCGATCAAAATCGTCTTCACATTCAACGTATAGATAGTGGTCGGCTTTTTTGGAGCCCTTGTAGATAACGCAGTTCATGACGATGGGTCTCGAGTGAGTGACGGGAAAGCCGGAGAGGATTTTAGCGTAAGGCCGTGACCAGGGTAAGTGTTCGCCGGCCGCTTTCAGGCCTTGAGGTATTTTTACGATTGCCGCTAATGCTCCCGCCAGCCTCCGCCCCCGCCTCCTTCCCGCGCAGGCGGAAATCCAGTATGCACGGCGTTTCAAGTACCCTGGAAGGCTGGTTCCGCCCGCCTTGCGGGTGTTCAACGCTGTCCGGGCCTTCACGTCGTTCTACCCGGAATAGCCATGTTTTCAACGTGAGTCAGAACCCTTCCCTCTGCCTTCCCCTTTTTTCTGCGGCTGTACAAGTCGCCAACTCTTGTCTATAGCTTTCCATGTGAGCTTTACCCATGCGCTGAAGAGCGTGTCAGAAAAAGGAGAGATGATCATGGCTGTTGCAATGACATTACAGGAATATCTTGATCGTTGGGGCGTGGAATATGAGGTACTGCGTCACAGGCACAGCAGCAGTAGTCTGGAAACGGCAGAGGCGGCACATATTCCCGGTAGCAAGCTGGCCAAATGCGTGATGACCGAAGACTACCAAGGCTATCTAATGGTGGTGGTTCCGGCCGATCATCAGGTGGAGTTCGAGTTGTTGGACGAAGTGCTGGATCGGCGCCTGGAGCTGGCCACGGAGCAAGAGCTGGGGGATCTCTTTAGTGATTGTGAGATCGGGGCGATTCCGCCGCTGGGCGAGGCTTATGGCATCGATGTGGCGCTGGATGAGAGCCTGGCCAATTGTGACGAGGTGTTTTTCGAGGCGGGCAACCACACCGAGCTGATCCACCTGCGTGGTGAGGACTTCCGGGATTTGATGGTCGGCGCCAGCCGGGGCCGTTTCAGCGCCCACTTGTAAGGCACGGCCCGGGTCAGACCATCGATATCAGCAATAGCACGAAGCCAATCATCAGGGCGATGGGGATGAGTAGCCCCATCCAGTCTTTCTGTTCCGCCTCTGCGCTGCGCTGAAGGGCGGCCTTGAGGCCGGGGCGAAACCAGAATACCAGCAGCAGGGCGAAGACGCCCAGCAGCAGCTTTTCCCAGGTTGCCAGCGGATCCATCAGGTGGTCTTGCGGCGCTGGCGCACGGCGCTGGCCAGCTCACGCAGCAGGGGTTCGCTGTCATCCCAGCCGAGGCAGGCGTCGGTGATGCTTTGGCCGAACACCAGATCCTGTCCTTCCTTCACGTTTTGCCGACCCGCCACCAGGTGACTTTCAATCATAGCGCCCAGAATGTTGCGGTTGCCGGCGGCAATCTGGCCGGCCACATCGCGGCCCACTTCGATCTGGCGCTGATGCAGCTTGCAGCTGTTGGCATGACTGAAATCGATCATCAGGCGTGCTTGTAAACTTGCCTTTTCCATCTCTTTTGCGGCCAGTTCGACACTGGCGGCATCGTAGTTAGGCTCGCGTCCACCACGCAGGATGATATGGCAGTCTTCGTTGCCGCTGGTGGCGAAGATGGCGGAATGGCCGGCCTTGGTCAATGACAGGAAATAGTGCGGCTGACTGGCGGCCCCCACCGCATCGATGGCGATTTTCAGTGCACCGTTGGTGCCGTTTTTGAAGCCCACCGGGCAGGACAGGCCGGAGGCCAGCTCACGGTGTGCCTGACTTTCCGTGGTACGCGCACCAATGGCGCCCCAGCTGATCAGGTCGGAGATATACTGTGGAGTGATCAGGTCGAGAAACTCGGTGCCCGCTGGAATGCCCAGACTGTTGATGTCCAGTAGTACTTTACGCGCCAGCTTCAGGCCCTGGTTGATCTCGAAGCTGCCGTTGAGGTACGGATCGTTGATTAATCCCTTCCAGCCCACGGTGGTGCGCGGTTTTTCAAAATAGATACGCATCACGATGAGCAGATCGTCGGCCAGCTCGTCGCGCAGCTGTTTCAGGCGCGCGGCGTACTCCAGCGCGGCCTGCGGGTCGTGGATGGAGCAGGGGCCGATGACCACCAGCAGACGATCATCCGCATGGTTGAGGATGCGGTGAATGGCCTGACGAGTGGTGGCCGTGGTCTTAGCAGCCGCGTCGGTAATGGGGTACTCGGTGAGAACCTCGGCCGGGGGGACGACCTCCTTGATGGTCTTGATGCGCAAGTCGTCTGTTTCGTATTTCGTGGGCATGGGTTTGCTTGTTTGGGCGCGTGGTGGGCACGGCGCGGGTTGTCGTGGTAGCGTGCGATTGTCGCCGATTCGGCGCCCTGCGTCGAGACGGAAGATGGTTTGCGGCGACTGAATCTGTATGAGTGGCCCGTCAACACACTGTTAACTCACTCTAGAACTGCGGCATATTGCTCACCAGCCACCAGCGTTTCGCCTCTTCGTCGTATTCCCATTTCTGCCGGTCGACGATCTTCCTCACGCTTGGCGAATCTGCGAGGTGGTAGGAGATGTGCGCCGTCTGTGTATAGCTCAGATTGTCGGCGCCCATATGAGTATTGACGACCTTGTAATCGGTGACACGCAGACCCTTCAGCGTTTCAGGCGGTTCCTCGCGCTTGCCCTCTTCCCAGCGGCGGAAGGACCAGGCAGTGTCGAATTCTCCCCAACGGATGTCGCGTTTATAGTTTTTCAGCGTATTGTTGAGGTCGTCCATACGCTCACTCTTGCTGATATTGGCGCAGGCACTGAGCAAAAGAGCAGGCAGCAGCAGCCACAGGGCGTGTGTGTGGGTGAATTTGGGCATGCCGGATTCCTGTTCTTGACGATGTACGATGGCCTCCTTATACCATAACAATCTCAAGCCCTCTGCTTATATTTACTGGAAGTGGCCTCAAGTTCTCAGTGTTTTTACCGATGGGTGTGACGTATATCCCACCCCACAAACAGGTGGGGTCGCTAAATATATCGCGGTAAAAATCAGTGACGGCCAGCCCAGCGGATATCGATAGTCTTTCCGGCTTAATTCCCTTCAGCGGGTGCAATGAAGATGAGCTGATCGTGCTTGCCGATCATGCCTGGGTAATTGATGAACGCAAGGGTTATGTACTCGCCGAACTGGGTAGCACTGACGAATGGGACTATTACCTGTTAAAAGGAACGCTGCATCTGGTATCGGATGATGGCAAGGTGCTGGAGATCCTGACAGGGACAGAGGCGGCCCGACATCCAGTTGCCCATTTACAACCGCGCAAGTACACCATTCAGGCACAGACAGCGGTGCAGTTTCTGCGTGTGCAAAAAGCATTACTGGTCAGTCTGAAATATGCGCCCGGCAGGCAGATGTGCATGCTGGTGGAGGATGATGAACATCACGGACTGGGTGTACATCCCCTGTACACGGAAATCTATGATGATCTGCTCAATGACCGCCTGGTCTTACCCAGCCTGCCGGATATCGCCGTGAGGATTCGTCAGTTGATCGACCAGGAAGAGGCCTCGGTGCAACAGGTCGCCACACTGGTACAGGCGGATCTTGCTATCAGCGCCAAACTGATGAAGATCGCCAACGGCGCGCTCTATCACGGCCTGCGGCCTGTGGACAGCTGCCAACAGGCCATTTCCCGACTGGGGCTTGAATCCACTCGGAATCTGGTGGTGGGCTTCGTTCTGCGCAACCTGTTCAAGGAGAAAATCCACACGGCCTTGCTAACCCGGCATGCTCAGCATTTGTGGGAGCACAGTGTCGAGGTCGGCGCCATTGCCCAGGTGTTGGCGGAGGTGACACCGGGAATGAGTCCGGATGAAGCCCTGCTGGTTGGTCTGCTGCACGACATCGGTGAACTGGTGATCCTTTCCTATGCCGAGAACTATCGAGAGGTGGCAGAAGATCGTACTGCCCTGGAGCGGATCATTGTCGAGTTAAAGGGTGAGTTGGGGGGAATCATCCTGCGTGAATGGGGTTTTTCAGAGGCCTTTGTCACCGCCGCGCAAGAGGCGGAAAAATGGTTTCGTGACCCGGCCCCAGAACCCGACTATTGTGACATCGCCATGGTTGCGCAATTGCACAGCTTTGTGGGTACGACAAAGATGCAGCACCTACCCAAGCTCAGCGATGTACCAGCCTTTTGCAAAATCGCCCAGGGTGAGCTAACACCAAAACTGAGTGTAAAGTTGCTGGATCAGGCCAAAGAGCAGATCTTAGAGGTCAGACAATTGTTGATGGGTTAGTACTCCATCAACTTAACATTGACGGATATCCAGGTAGTTATTCTTAAGCGAACAGGTTTAGACAATTATCATATTCAATCAAATGTAGATTGTCCTGGTGCAGGCAATCAGGCATTGTTCGCCATGACAAAGCAAACCACAGATTGCCGCATGGTTTCCCGTGCGGCAATCCGGTATAGTTTGCCCTCGACCTCAGTCCCTGCGGGAGAGAGTGGCCAATGAATCGTTGGCTGCCGCCGAAGGCGCAACCGCCCGGAATCGCTCAGGCAAACGGACCGCAGACGACAGGTTGACTCTGGAGAGAGGCCGCGTGACCGGCCCACCGAAGGGGTAAAGGATGCTTCTGTTCATTGCTTGTGGCCGCTGTGCAGGCAAAACAGAAGCACCCTAAAGCTCTCAGGTAAACGGACAGAGGGGCTGCAGGCATGTCCTGCCAACCTTCTTTCGTTCTCAAACAGAGGCCTGATACCATGCCCCAGCAGACCCCCCTGTATCAGCAGCACCTTGCGGCCAAGGCCAAGATGGTGGATTTTGCTGGTTGGGAGATGCCTGTCCACTACGGCTCACAGCTGGAGGAGCACCACCAGGTGCGCCGCGATGCAGGTATGTTCGATGTCTCCCACATGGTGGTGCTGGATCTCGCCGGCCCCACCGTCACCGACTTCCTGCGCCACTTGCTGGCCAACGATGTAGCGCGCCTTAATCCCACCCCCGGTCGCGCTCTCTATTCCTGCATGCTTAACGAGCGTGGAGGAGTCATCGACGATCTCATCATCTATTTTATGAATGACAACGGCTACCGTATGGTGGTCAACGCCGCCACCCGCGACAAGGATCTGGCCTGGATCACCCAGCAGGCCGCCGCCTTCGAGGTAAGTATCCGCGAGCGTGACGACCTGGCCATGATTGCCGTGCAGGGGCCCAACGCCCGCGACAAGACTGCCAAGGCGCTAGGCGAGGCAATGACTCCGGCGATGACGCTGAAACCCTTCTTTGCGGTAGAGAGTGCGATGATGTGCGGCGATGAGTTGTTCGTCGCCCGCACCGGCTACACCGGCGAGGATGGCTTCGAGATCATGCTACCCGCCGCGCAGGCAGGCAACGCGTGGAAAGCCTTGCTTGCTGCTGATGTCGCCCCCATCGGCCTCGGCGCGCGCGATACCCTGCGTCTGGAGGCCGGCATGAATCTCTATGGTCAGGACATGGACGAAGACACCAGCCCGCTAGAGGCCGGACTTACCTGGAGCGTGGCCTTCGAGCCTGCCGGACGCGACTTCATCGGCCGTGCGGCGTTGGATGCCCAGCGCGAGACCAGCCCTGCGCGCAAGCTGGTGGGTTTGGTACTGAACGGCCGTGGCGTGCTGCGCGCTCAGCAAAAAGTGCTCACCAGTGCCGGTGAGGGCGAGACCACCAGCGGCAGTTTTTCTCCCACTCTTGGCCAAGCCATCGCCCTGGCCCGTGTGCCAGCCGATGCCAGCGGAGCCTGCGAAGTGGAGATCCGCAGTAAGCGCCTGCCCGCCCGTATCGTAAAATATCCCTTTGTGCGCCATGGCCAGCCATGTATCGCCCTGTAGCAATGGCGTGGAGAATATTGTGGGAGCGGCTTCAGCCGCGAAGAAGGCTGGAACGATTCTTCGCGGCTGAAGCCGCCCCCACAAACAGACTTGAAGGATTGACTGCATTTAGTGCTTTATGAATCAAGGAGAATCCCATGAGCAATACCCCCAGCGAACTGAAATACACCAAGTCCCACGAATGGGTGCGTATCGAAGGCGATGGTACCGCTACCGTGGGCATCAGTGACCATGCCCAGGCATTGCTGGGTGACATGGTGTTCGTCGAGCTGCCCGAGCCCGGTAGCGCACTGGAGGCCGGTGAAGAATGCGCTGTGGTGGAATCGGTAAAGGCCGCTTCCGATGTGTATGCCCCGTTGACCGGCGAGGTGGTGGCTGCCAATGAGTTGCTGGAGGATGCCCCGGAAACCGTCAATACGGACGTCTACAATGATGGTTGGTTGTTCCGTATCAAGCTGGAAGATGAGACCGAGCTGAAGGAGTTGCTGGATGCCGAGGCCTACGCCGAACTGGTTGCCGAAGAGGATCATTGATGCCCTTCATTCCCCACACCGAGAATGACACCCGGGCCATGCTCGCAGCTTGTGGTGTGAACAGCATCGAAGACCTGTTCGACGAGATCCCGCCCGAGTTGCGCGCGGATGCCCTCAACGGCATTCCCGCAGGTCGCGACGAATTGGCCGTCAGCCGGCTGCTGCACGCACGCGCCGCACAGAATGCCCAGCCCCTGTGTTTCGCCGGCGCCGGCGCCTACGAACACCATATTCCGGCGGCGGTGTGGGAGATCACCACCCGTGGTGAATATTACAGCGCCTACACCCCCTATCAGGCCGAGGCCAGTCAGGGCACTCTGCAACTGTTGTACGAATTCCAGACCATGGTGGCCGAACTCACCGCTATGGAAGTGGCCAATGCATCGTTATACGACGGCGCCACGGCGTTGGCCGAAGCGGTGCTGATGGCGGTGCGTGCCAATCGCAAGTCCAAGGCCCGGCGCATCTTCATGCCACGCACGGTGCATCCGCGCTATCGCGACGTGGTAGCGGCTATCGTGCGGCATCAAGGCATTACCCTGGAACTACTCGATTATGACAGCGCCGGTGGCCACATCGCCCCCGCCAGTCTGCCCACTGAACCCGCTGATATCACCGCACTGATCATTCCCCAGCCCAATTTCTTCGGTGCACTGGAAGATACCGACGCCCTTACCGACTGGGCTCACGCCCATGGCGCACTGGTGATTGGCGTGGTCAACCCCACCGCCATGGCAGTCATTGCACCG
>VAPF01048387.1_pt1 | contig 10478 bp, 11 predicted proteins | sample 3393931 | NCBI WGS metagenome assembly VAPF01 (sample SAMN08290437, study PRJNA428436) | hydrothermal vent metagenome | isolation source: Deep-sea hydrothermal vent chimney | place: Atlantic Ocean: South-mid Altantic Ridge | depth 2773 m m | reverse complement strand
GCATTTTCAGATTTGCTTTAGCAATAGCAACCGCAGACGCTTGAGTATTATTATTTAGAGACATCAATAATTGACCTGAGGTAACATGATCTCCAACCGCAACATTTATATACGAGACTTCCCCTCCAGTTTGGAACGATAGTTTTGCATCATTCTTAGCCTTAACAATTCCTGACACATCGACCTCTTCCGTAATAGACCCAGTAGATACAGCAACGTATGTTCCAGATTGTGGAGTATTGGTTAGCCACACGGCAGTTAGCATGCCAATGCCTGCAACAATCAAAGCTCCTATTATAAGAACCGATGGACGCAATATGTATGCACCGATACGTGCAAGATGTTCTCGTGAAGTCATATTTACTTAGATAATTTAACTATATCAAAATATAACTTTTATGCAACAAAAGTACCGAAAATATTTCCGTCTTCAAAACAATCAAATTTGCAACGCCATATCTTTGTGTTTTGTATTTATATATAAATACAAAACAGATAAAACTACGAAAAAGGCTATCCCGAGATATAAAAATCCATATTCATACGAGATGCGCTCTATTGCAAAACCAACAGCAAAACTAGTTATTGCAGATATGGCTTGTCTAATCTGAGAATGAGTCGACAATAATGTTGCTTTGAATTTACTTGTCTTAATTATATCGACTAAATAACTATTATCGACACGATTTAATCCCCATTGAAATGCATTTATAACGATAAACACACCAACAATAAACCATGGCGTAGAAACTACCCCCAGAGCGATTATAAGAACAGAATATAAAATTATTTGCAAACGATACAAAGATAATATTGATATTGCATCTTTAATTTTTCCGCTATACGCAAGCATTAGTGATGCAAAGACTCTACCTATCCCAAAAAATATCCCGAACCAAATAACCGGAATTCCTATAAATACCTGATACGGCGCACGGAAAGCTCCAACCGTAAACAAAACGCCTCCAACAATTCCAGAAAATATAGCAAAACTGAAAAAATTCAATTTATATCCCTCACGAATAATTTGTCTGAATTTAGTAACTTTAATTTCTTCTATTTCTTCTTGTGCCACGGTCGGAGATGTAAGAGATATGGCAATCATTAATCCGATAATATCTACAACAAAAGAAACCAGAAATGGAATTTTAAAACTGATACTTACAAGAAATGGTATCAGTGCGGTTAGAACAACCGGTACAAAAAAACCTATTGAGCTAATCTTCCCCATAATCTTTGCGTACTCTTCCTCTCTTTTGAGCCCGCGTAACGTTTCGTGCATAAAAGCACTGCCGGTACCGCTATGAAATGCAAACGCAATACTCAGTAAAACAGCTCCGAAAATCAGAAATAAAATGTTATTCGCAATAAGAAAAATAAAAGTTGATACCAACATGGAAATCTTAGATATCACAAGGGCTGTTTTATGCCCTATTTTGTCAGATATATAGCCACTTGGAATCTCAAAAACAACTCCAGCAATACTGCCGATAAGTAAAATAATACCTATTCCCTCAGGCGTTACATTTGGAATTGTTAAATAATATGCTCCTAAAATTGCAATAAAAATCCGTTTATTGGAAATGAGATATAAAGTATATTTCCAAATATTTGAGTGTAGATCACGTTTGCTCATTATAATTTAATTATCTTAATTTTATATTAACATTGATCTTCATGTATACCACATCACATTATATAAAAAGACACCGAAATCCATATAATATCTTAAACACTTATCAGTTTAAGCAAAACAATATGACATGTGTTTGCGAAAGCCATACCTTCGCTGGTTTTAGTGGCATCTGCCCTATGGCAATGATACTCGAAAGAATGCCGTGGAATAAGTAACGGGGGGTATTAAGACATTCTTAATACGGGTTAATTTAGCACCGAGTCTCCCCAAGTTCAAGAAATAAGGGGGAAGACTGTGGGTGAAAGAAAGTTAGCGTCGGAAAAGTTTGATGTTTTTGGAATGAGTAATGACTTAGACATTAGTCTAAGAAAAGACCACTGTAATTGCGGTTCTCAAGGGCGCACCTGTGGAAGCAAAAGCGTTTAAAATGCTTGCTACTTTCTACAAAAAAAATGACTTCTTTCATCACTAAACCCTACACCGCCATATTTGAATTTGATTTCAGAATATGGCGGTTTTTTATTTGTTATTGAATAACATCCGAACAGATGTTTAAGTTAGACTTAAACATCTCATGACAATTTGAACGAAATACAATGTGGGACGTTTAACGTCCCACATCATTTTGATATTTAATGTACTGAAGAAAAAGTTTGGTACTTTAACTATTTTTCTCTTTAAAAAACCATTCGTAAATACCGAGACACCAACTTCCAGTAAAAGTTATGCTAACTAGAAATACATCCTACTATTCATTTACATAAGATGTAATAAACCAAAATGGTTGAGAAAGTAGTCCGAACACAAAACCCCATTTATTTTTCTTAGCCACAAGTATAATTGCACCAACCCCCAAAATGAATATTGCTATTTGAGATATTATTTCATACATAGTTTTAAAGACAAAAATTATAAAGAATAAATTTGTAAACCAACCGCAATTAATTTTTATTTAAACAATGTATTTGAATTGTAACAAGAAAACGTGCTAAATTAACACCTCAACTGCACCAAACACAAAGCCCATTGTGTAAAATAGTTTTGTTACCAAACTAAACACAACAGACTTTATGTATAAGACAGATTACACGGGATGAACGTGCTTGCATAGCACTTTTGATACGCAGGCAATATTCATTGCAATATTATTAAAAACAAAAATCAATGTGGATTATTTTCTTATTTTGTTACGGTAAATATATTGTAATGAATTAATCCTTTTTCTACCATTTTGTAAAATTCTACAGCAGCAGAAGCATTCGGGACTTTCTCTTGCAACCCAAAAGGCTTTACAAAAAGATAATATGGTAAAATTATAAATTTTCTTAATCTCGCAAGGGATGGAATTGTATTTTCGCTAATATTTTCAACGTTAATATTTGTAAAACCTGCATCTATTAAAACTTTTTGGAATTTATCATGTCTAAAATCTTTTAATCCATCCATCGCCGAACCTCTAATAACTTTTTCTAAGATTATCATTTCAGACTTTGAAAAATTCTTATCTTCTGCAAGAGTATACTCAAAAAAGGCAACCCTCCCATCTTTTTTAAAATTCTGAAAAATTCCTTTAACGTATTTCTAATATCTGTTGAATGTGATAAAGTTTCAGTCGTGTAAATGCAATTAAAATAATTATCATTAAATTTAGTCTTACTATAATCCATTAAAGAATAGTCGACTCTATCGCCTACTTCTAATTTTTCAGCAAGGAGATTTGCCTTTTTGACTTCAAAAGGGACAATAGTTATGCTTTCAATTTTACAATTATAATCTTTTGCTAAAAAAGTAGACACAACTCCCTGTCCACAACCTGCATCCAAAACTAAATCTTTTGAAGTTAGTTTGCAGCTTTTAGCAACTAACTCTTGCATCAAAACCTGAGCTTCTTTTTCGGAGATATTCTTATCTTTAGGATAGAATCCAAAATGCTTTGAGCCGCCCAATGCAAGATTATATCCTATTTTGGATTTCTCATAATATTTGTTTAATCTTTCAAAATGTTCTTTTTCGTTCATAATAAATACATGGAAGATAAATGATTATAAAACTTTTAAAAATGAGTGTCCTCTTCAACTTTTAGCCCATGAAAATTATTTCGCCTAACTATTTTTTTATATAAATTTTACACTAGTAATTATAACAAAAACCAAAGCCCCGTGCAGTTATGTTTAAAATTGTAGTAAAAATGATGTAAGATATTTTTTGTTTTTTGACTTATTTCTTATTCTTTTGAAAGCAATTCTAAGGCTTCATTATTTTTTTGATTTGTTTTCAATTTTATTTAATGTCGTAATCGGTCTACTTTGAGTAATATGAAATCTTCCAGTTTTATCTTGGGCCCATTCAATATCTTGCGGACTGTTATAATGATTTTCAATCTTTAAAATTAGCTCGGAAAGTTTCAAAATTTGTTCGTCTGTAATAACTTGTTTTCCTCCCACTGCTTCGCTTAAATCAACCCATTTATTTTTTCCTTTTCCCGAATGAACAAACTTTTTATTCTGAATACTTATATTTTTATCAATAATTATCATCAGTTCTTTTTCTACCACATAAGAATCAGGTGTGATTGAACCAGAAACGATTGCCTCACCCAAACCAAATCCCGCCTCAATAAGAATTTGATTTTTATCTTCTGTTACGGGGTGAACGGAAAAAGCAATTCCTGATTTTTCGCTAACTATCATTTTTTGAATTACTACCGCTACCAATACATCTTCTTTATCTAGATTTTTTTCAAAACGATAAAAAATAGCTCTGGGAGTAAATAAAGATGCCCAACATTTTTTTACATTTTCTAAAAGTGTTTCTTCAGTGATGTTTAAAAAAGTATCTAATTGTCCCGCCCAAGTATCTGCAAAACTATCTTCAGCTGTGGCCGAACTTCTAACTGCAACAAATTCAGCATCAAGTTTCTTGAAATACTTTTTTATTTCATTTTCAATTTTTTTTGGTGTGTTTGCTTTTAAAATTAAGATTTGAATGGTTGTAGAAGCAATTTCAATAGTTTGAGATTTATCAAGTTTTACTTTTTTCAATTCAAGTTTTATTTTTTCAGTCAAATTATTTTCCTTCAAAAAAGCTTCAAAACCTACTGCTAAAATTACAAAACCGCCCGGAACAACAATTCCAGCATTAGTTAATTCCCCTAAAGAAGAACCTTTACCTCCTGCTATTTTAGTATCTTTCTTTGATATTTTGCTGAATGGTTTTATAAACATGGTTTTATTTAAATAAATCAAGTCTCATTAAAATTAATGATATTTTAAATTATTTTAACTTTTTATATTGCTGTTTCAAAAACTTTTTTGGTAAATATTTTTCTAAAACCCAAGGGATAATTAGAAAATTTCTATCTCCTAAATCTAGAAAAGAAATATCTTTACCAAATTCTTTTTGAAAAGTATTCAATATTTTATGATTAAGATCCCCCCAAAAATGAAATAATTTTTTGTCTTTGCGACCAAAAATGAAATCTCTAGTAGTTATTATTTCTTTAACCAAAAAATAACTGTTTTTTAATAAATTAAAATCCTTAGAACTTAATTTCTTTTTTGCAAATCTTAGTGTTTGTTTTATTATTTTAGATGTATTATCTAGTTCAGTCCTCAAATTTAAGTTTTCTTCGTAATAGTCAATCCCCTGATTAAATAAATTATAAATGGGGACTCTGTTGTTTTTGTGTCGTTCAAATATAGATAAAACCCATGGATTTATTTTTTTTAATTTTTTGGTTTCTGAAATTAAATTATCATAAATTAAAATTCGTTTTTCTGGAGATACTTTTTTAGCCGAATCAAGAATTTTCTTTAAAGAATTTTCTTTGAGCAAATCAATCAACTTAACAGAATCTATTAAAATTTTGTGATAAAAAATTTCAAAGTCTGTTTTCAAAAATGATTTTCTTGCTAACAAAAAACTATCCTCATCATTAATATATAATTTCTTTAAAATACTTTCCATCAAATCAACATAATATATTGCCCAATTCCCTTCTCCTGTTGCATAACTAATTAACCAAAAATTAAAAGCGTAATTTTTATGAAGATTTATACTTGTTTTAAGAAGACTATAAAAATCATCTTTAGAATTTTTACTTCCTTTTACTATTTTAGTAAATTGAATATCAAACTTTTTTGATTTTTCTTTAATTATTTTTTTATAAGCTACAGGATTACAATAAGTTTTTTTTACAAAAATCTCATATTCCTTAATAATTTTCGGAAATTTCTTTTTATAAACATCAAGTAATTCTTGCTCGTTATAAATTACTTTAGGATATTTAAAGATTTTATTTGTCTTTATGTTCATAAATAATTCCTTTATTTGCATCTATTAAAACTTTTTGACCGGTTTTCAAAATCTTTGTTGCATTTTTTGTGTTTGCAATACTAGGAAGACCAAACTCTCTTGAAACCATGGCTGCATGACACAGAATTCCTCCACCATTAGTAACAATAGCCACAACTTTTCTCATACAAATAACAAACAGAGGTCTGGTCATCTCCGCAACTAAAATTTCTCCTTTTTTAATTTTGTAAAGTTCTTTAGACATAAGTCTATCGTCTGAAACATCCAGAATAATTCTTACCTTACCAACAACATATCCCTTGTTTGTTGACATACCTCGTAAAAGAATCTTTCCTTTTTTTATTTTTTCATTTGTTTCCATAAAAAAATTATACCACCACGCAACAATAAAATTATTATTGAGTAAATTTTGTACAAAAAAAAACAGGTCCTTCCTCCAAAAGGACCTGTCACAAAACTAAAGGACCTGTCACAAAACTAATTGCCTAACCAATTGAGCGAAAAGCTCCGCGCAGTCGCGATATCTTGATAGCCCTTTCAGGTAGGGGTTTGGAATTCCTTCCAAAACCCTTACATTCTCGCCCAATGAATTCAAGTTCAAGTTCAAGTATGGAGTATACTTCTCATCTACTACGTAGATGATATCGTACGAAGCAAGCTCCAATTGAGAAACGTGCCGATTCATGTGATTGGAGATATCCAACCCCATCTCCGCCATAGCCTCAACAGCCTTTGGAGAAGCAGGGAGTTTCTCAAAATCTGCGAGAGGCTCTACTCCCGCAGATTCCACCTCCGTGGAGATTCCTCTACTCTCCAACTCTCTTTTAAGGAGAGCGGCGAGCATCGGGCTACGGCAAGTGTTGCCATAGCACACGCATAGAATTTTCATTCCACACCTCCTAAAACTTTTTCAACATTTGAAACCAAGCAAACCCTGATTTCTCTGTTGTAATTGTATGATATATAACGAGATAAGTCAATACCCCGCATTACATCATATAAAAAGACACCGTAACCACACACACTAAGTACGTGGAACATTTAAATTTATGTTCTTATATAAGACTCAATTACGTATTTGAATTATTCAAAGAACAATTTTACGGCAAGGATGTAATCCATTTTTTTTAAATCATCTTTAGAAATTCACATGAAACCAGAATGATCTGAACTCAATGTTAATTTTCCAGAAAGTATTTTTGGAATGAAATAATAAATCATAATCTTCATCATGATATTCTTCTGTTCTGATTTCACTTCCTGGAGTTATATCGTATGAAGTTTCTTCTTTTGTTTCTCTTATAAATGCCTATTCTGGGGTTTCTCCTGAATCATGTTTTACTCCAGCGAAATCCCACATATCAGGATAACTTTTTGAGTGTGAAGCTCTCTTTAAAAGAAGAAACTTGTTATCTTTTTGAATTACAGACTTTGAAATCTCAATCATATTGTTTATGATATTAGGAATATCTGAAGTTTTTATTTAAACTTTGTATTTAAATCATAGCACCAGCCCAAGCCTCGCGCGCTTCGCGCGCGAGGCTTGGGCTGGTGATTAAAACTTAATTTTTACAATTTTTGTCTCCCAAAGAGAACTGCGTTTACCGAGACAAATACAGTACTTGCAGAAATGAGCACGGCTGAAAACGCAGGTGGGGGGATCCCCATGGAGCGAGTACGCCAGCTACCAGTGGTATGGCGAAAATATTGTATCATCTTTGTACGGGTCATTGCGGAAAGTCGAACAACTTTTGCAATATCGCGCGAGTCATTGCGCACAAGGATAATTCCAGCAGATTCAATTGCCACATTTGTACCAGATCCAATTACAATACCAATATCTGCTTGAATGAGAGTCGGTGCATCGTTAATTACATCTCCAACCATGGCGACATTGCAAGCCTTTCCTTGTAATTCTTTTACCTTCGCTGGTTTTAGTGGCATCTGCCCTATGGCAATGATACTCGAAAGAATGCCGTGGAATAAGTAAATGTGGGACGCTAAACGTCCCACATTTTGGGAATTATTGGTATTGAATGAAAATCGGGCGCGGTGTTAGTTTAAGCACTTCTTTGGGAGTCATCATGTGGTCACTCGGTGGTTTAATATCGTTTTTATAAAAAATCTTAATCCCAGCAAACTGTACCGGCTCTTTATAAATAACATCGCGATATGTGCGACGCTTGCGCGAAGGAGAACCCCACCCGTCCATATCCATTACAACCTGCACTTCTGGTAAAGGTTTTATTTTTTTATAATCCGTCACCATTGATTCGGTAAAACGGTGCACAACGATAAACTTTGGTGGCAAACGATACAAACGAACAAGGCGTGCCAGATATTCCGTTGCGTAGTTTATGTCGTCCGCATCAAATGTACCAATAACCCTGCCAGGGGGTATGCCACTTTTAGACATTGAAAACTCTGGGTCAATAGCCAACTCAATATTTGGTTGTTTTAGATATTCCACTAAAAGTGGTAATTCTTTTTGAAGAGTGCTTAAACCAACCTGCACATCGAGTATCAATATTCCATGCACTTCTTTTGCCATAGAGAGAGCTTTGTCAATCTGGCTGTCTGGCATGCGCAGACGATACTTCCCATCTTTACCTGCGTTCGCTTGAGCAGTCACCACAATATAATCGATTGCAGGAATTACAGATGTTGTTGGGTCGGCATCATGCCATGCTGTAACTTCTTTTTTGAGCTTTGCAAGCACTTCTTCTCGCGGATATTCGCCTAAGACGCCCATTTTGGTCGAATAGAAATTACCATAATAAGCAACTACGCGACTAAACGGAAAAATTGCACCTGGGTTTGGATAAGTGGTTTTCACAGGCCAAAGAGTCGGTACTGTAGAATTGGAAACGGTGGTCGCGATAGTTTTTTTAATTTTCGTAGTAGATGCGATTTGTATCTGCACTGCAGAAAAAGGAGCGTACGGTTTTGATTGTGCTAGAGCGAGCATTCGCGCATCATAAGCAAACTTATTAAGAGCCAGTGGCGGTGGGAGGGTTTTTTCATTTTTTTTTACGCCCAAAACGCTATTCGAAATAAATCCTGTACCAAAGACAGACCATACGATGAGAGTTATAGCGACACCCACACTTACAATATTTACTGTCTGCGGAAATCTCGACGCGCGCGGTTTTTTAGAATGTTTTATGCGTGAATTACGAGATGAAGCAGGCACGGTAAAATTAGTTATTATAAATCAAATATAATTTCAGTGTACCACGCTATGTGTTTGGACTACTAAAATGGTGGTGCATACAGAAACCCGCCCCGCGAGCCGAAGGCTCGCGGGGCGGGTTTCTGTATGCTAAACAATAACCTACTCAACAAATGTGAGCGCCATGCCTTTTTTTCCAGCACGACCTGTGCGACCAATACGATGTATATAGTCTTCTTGAGTCATCGGCATATCAAAGTTAATAACGTGCGAGACATTTTTTATATCGAGACCGCGCGCCGCCACGTCTGTTGCAACCAACACACGCGCGCGCCCTCGCTTAAACGAGTCCAGTGCTATTTGACGTCGTCCTTGTGTTTTGTTCCCGTGAATAGACTCCGCCTTGAAACCGTGTTGCGAAAGCGATTTTGCAAGTTTGTCCACACCAAACTTTGTGCGACCAAACACCAAGACTCTTTCAAACTCAGGTTTCGCAAGAAACCCTTCGAGTATCGAGAGCTTGTCTGCTCCGCGCGGAATGCGAACTATATCTTGTTCTATAGATTCGGCTACATCTTGTTTTTTTACACTGATACGTACAGGATCATGAAGAAAATCTACTATAAGATGCTCAATCTCTCGAGAGATTGTTGCAGAGAAAAATAATGTCTGGTGTTTTTCATTCACATGCGAAAGTATATCTCGCATGTCCCCAATAAATCCCATATCAAGCATTCGATCAGCTTCATCAAGTACGACAGTGCTAACTCCAGATAAATCTAATGCGCGACGCTCTATGAGATCTTTTAGTCTGCCTGGTGTGCCGATTATAAATTGCGGACGGCGACGAAGAGAGGATATTTGTCCTCTGATACCTGCACCGCCTACGCAAACGGAAGCATATACAGGTAAACGTCCTGCAAATCCACGAAACTCATCATAAGTTTGTTGTGTAAGCTCACGTGTCGGTGATATTATCAAAACCGTCTCGTTTCGGTTTTTGAGTGCTTTGGTAAGAAGTGGCAAAAGAAAAGCAGCGGTTTTCCCTGTTCCAGTATTTGCGATACCGACAACATCTTCTCCGATAATGACATGCGGAATTGCAGTATCTTGAATTGGTGTTGGGGTAACGTATCCTTTTGCTACGAGGTTTGCTTTAAGGCGCTCGTCAAGTGAAAAGTCTGCGAAGCTATGCTCCGGAACAAATTCTACAACAAGCTTCGGCTCAGACGCTTCGTTTATATATCGCGAAATGTCTATCTTTGGTGTTGCAGAAAAACGTCTACGACGTGGACCTCCACGCGAAAAACCATGTGATGGACCTCCACGAGAGAAACGATTACCACTTTTAAAGCG
>VAPF01012391.1_pt1 | contig 10478 bp, 6 predicted proteins | sample 3393931 | NCBI WGS metagenome assembly VAPF01 (sample SAMN08290437, study PRJNA428436) | hydrothermal vent metagenome | isolation source: Deep-sea hydrothermal vent chimney | place: Atlantic Ocean: South-mid Altantic Ridge | depth 2773 m m | reverse complement strand
GGGTGCAGGGGTGGGCAAAGGCCCCGCCCTGTTTACCATCCAGGATGGGGGCGTGGATCCACTGGCGCTCAAAGAAGAGGGCCGCAATCTCGGCCATCTGGGGAGAAAAATCGCCGAAGGCCCGCAGAACCAGATCCCTGGCTTCGGGCCAGCTCACCTCGTTGCCGGGGAGATGGGGCAGGGGGGCGTAGCGGTCATAATCCTCCAGCCGGGGGAGTTCTAAAAGTCCGGCCTTGAATTTATAGTAGCGGCTTACCAGATCATAACGGCTGATTACAGCGCTGATCAGGGTAGACACGGTTTTATTCTCCAGCTCGTTATAGAGATTCATGGAGCTGATCCAGGAGGGGTAATTACGCAGACGGTCGTCAATCATCTTGTCGGCCAGCAGGGTATTGGTGATATGAGTGAAGATGTGGAGATTGGCCTTGAGACCGGCGGTGAGATCGGCGGCGGCCTGGCGGCGTACTTCACGCTCCGGGCTGTAGAGGTCGGAGAGTACCTCTTCTTCGCCGCGCTGCTGGTCGCCGAATTTGAGCTGGCCCATTATTTTTTCAAAGAGCAGCACCCATGAACTGCGGCCCACCGGGGCAATCTCTATGAGCAGTCTCTCTTCCACCTGGCTCAGGAGATGGGGGGCGTAGCGCCTGATGGTGGAGAGATAATGGTGGTAGGCGCTTAAGATGGGGCTGTTTAAAATTATCTCGGCTGCCTCGTTATTCACGGCGCCCCATTCTAATTCAAAAAAAACCGTACACCGTCCGATACGGCTGCCTTCCTCGCGGATTCTCTGCAGGAATGCCCCGGCCTTAGGGTTGGGGGTCTGGGTGGTGAAATTCAAAAAGGCAAAGGTGCTGAGGCGGCCGCGGTGGACGGCCAGTTCCTCGAGGCGCCGGGTGAGGTGCAGCATGTCTTCCGCTGACAGCTTAGCCACTCGGCCTTTATACTGCTTTTCAATGTCCTCTGCCTCCTGGCGGCAATGGGTGATGTCCTCCTCGATACGGGGATCATCCAGGCCCTTGTAAAGATCGGTTAAACGCCATATAATCTCTAAAGTTTGCAGTCGTTTGTTCAACTCCGTACTCATTTTGTTCTCTCCCTGTTCGATTTGATCGCCAGAATTACTGATTTTTCGGTATTTTCGTTATTTGATAATCCGCTGAGATGGTATATCTTTATACGTTATATGCAATAAGATAGCCAGATCAAAGGTGGGTCGCCCTTGGCGTTGGGCCGGGGCGGGGTTACAAAAATAACTGTTCTTCGGCCCTGGATGTAGTATATTAAAAGATTTTCCGCTGTGTTGCGGTAATCATTTTTTTAATCAACAATAGATCAGGAGAGTACAATGAAGGTAATGCTATTAGGCGCCCCCGGTGCCGGTAAAGGTACGGTCGCTAAATTATTAACCGCTTTAGACGGCTCAGTACAGATTTCCACCGGTGATATCCTGCGGGCTGAGGTGCGGGCCGGCAGCGAGCTTGGTAAAGACGCCAAGAGATACATGGATGCCGGTGATCTGGTGCCGGATTCCGTTATCATGGGAATGATGGAGAAACGGCTGCAGGAGCCAGACTGCCAAAAGGGTTTTCTCTTAGATGGTTTCCCGCGTACCATTCCCCAGGCTGAGGAGTTGAAAAAATTAATGGCCCGGATCAATATTGATCTTGATATGGTAGTGAACATTGACGTGCCGCGTGATGTTATTCTTGACCGCTTATGCACGAGAAGAACCTGCAGCAACCCCGACTGTCAGGCTATCTATAACGTCAAAAGCAACCCCACCAAGGTGGAGGGTGTCTGTGATAAATGCGGTAGCCCGGTTATTCAGCGGGATGACGAAACCGAGGAGGCCATCAGTCATCGTCTCGAGACCTATAACGAGAAAACGGCTCCCCTCATAGGCTTTTACGAGAAAGAAGGTAAATTCCAGAATATCCCCTGTATCTCCAGTGACGATGTGGTTAACGCCATTAAAGAAAAGCTGGGGCTGTAAGGGAGAAAGGCGGCATGATGAAGGATGAAGGCGGGATAAACTCCCCCCCCGTGGTGACCATTATAGGCGGTGGTCTGGCCGGCTGTGAGGCGGCCTGGGCCGCAGCCGGGATGGGCTGCCGGGTGAAGCTCTATGAGATGAAGCCCAAACGCTTCAGCCCGGCCCACACCATGCCGCAACTCGCCGAGTTGGTCTGCAGTAATTCTTTACGCTCCGATGCCCTTGATTCCGCTGTGGGGCTGCTCAAGGAGGAGATGCGCCGGATGGGCTCTCTCCTCATGCGGGTGGCGGAGGAGTGCCGGGTACCGGCGGGTAAGGCCCTGGCCGTTGACCGCCGGCAGTTTGCCGCTTCCGTTACCCGGCGGCTCACGGAAAATCCCGCCATTGAAATTATAAATGAGGAGGTGCGGGAGCTGGCCCCTGATTGCGGCCTTGATCCGGCCTCTCCCCTTATTCTGGCCACCGGGCCTCTAACTACCGAGGAGTTGACCACCTCCCTGGCCCGTTTCACCGGCGGGGATTACCTGTCTTTTTATGATGCCATTGCTCCGATTATCGCCGTTGATTCTCTTGATCGCAATATTATTTATCAGGCCTCCCGTTATGATGACGGCCCCGGCGATTACCTGAACTGCCCCCTGGATGAGGAACAGTATAACTGCTTTATTAGGGCCTTGAAAGCGGCGGATAAGGTGCCTTTCAAGGATTTTGAAAAACCTAAATATTTTGAGGGCTGTCTGCCCATTGAGGTCATGGTGGAACGGGGGGAAAACACCCCGCGCTTCGGCCCCATGAAACCAGTTGGACTGCCCGACCCCCGCAGCGGTCGGGAACCCTACGCCGTGGTGCAGCTCCGTCTGGAAAACCGGGCGGCCACCATGGTGAATATGGTGGGCTTTCAGACCAAACTTACCTATGGTGAACAGAAGCGGGTCTTTTCCCTGATTCCCGGACTTCAGGGGGCTGAGTTTGTCCGCCTGGGCAGTATTCACCGTAATACCTTTGTGCGGGCTCCGGAGCTGCTGAATCGTTATCTGCAGTTTATAGAACACCCCGGTCTCCTGTTAGCCGGGCAGATAAGCGGGGTGGAGGGCTATGTGGAGTCAACAGCCATGGGCCTTCTAAGCGGCCGGAATGCCGCCTGCCTAACCCTTGGTCTGCCCCTGACCGCGCCGCCTGCTGATACCGCTCACGGTGCTCTGCTTAACCATCTTACCAACCGGGAGGTCAAGCATTTTCAGCCTTCCAATATTAATTTTGGTCTCTTCCCCCGGTTAGATAAACGGCTGCCCAAAAAACTTAAAGGAAAATATCGTGCTGAGATTGCCCTTGCCTCCCTGGAAAACTGGCTGGCGGCAGAAGGCCGCCCTCTCCCTATTTGAACTGCTTCTGCTTATGATTCTTTGTCTGCCGGCAAATGCTGCTCCGACTACTGAAACGGCGGTGGATTACCAGTTGCTGACAGCCTTTGACACAGCCGCTCATCTCGTGAAGGGCACGGCTGAAATCACCCTGCCGCCGGGTGCCGCCACCGTGGTGCATCTTGACGGCCTGCGGGTGACGGCTGTTGAGCTTGACGGTGTCGAGATCAAACCCGGCGGCCCTGCTCTGTCCATTGCCGCCTCTACCTCTGACCGGCGGCTGATTATCCATTACGAGAAAGAGATCAAGTCCATGAACGACGGGCTTGTAGGGAATAGTGGTATTGTTCTTAGCGATGACTGGTATCCCCAGCTTGACTTGCCGGCCCTCTTTCATCTCCAGGCCGTTATTCCGGCCAATTTTCTGGCTGTCTCCGAGGCCGACAGTATAAGCACGGAGTCCGTGCCGAACAGCCGCTTAGTCACCTTTGAATTCTCCCGCCCCCTGACGTATCTTCATTTCATCGCCGGACCTTATGTGGAGCGTAAAGTCTCCATCGGTAATGGCAAGAGTCTCTATACCTATTTCTTCCCGGAAGACGCGGAGCTGGCGGCGGACTACCTCCGCAAGGGCAAGGCCTATATCCAGCGCTATGAGAAACTGATCGGCCCTTACCCCTACCAGCGCTTCAGTATTGTTGAGAATCGTCTGCCCACGGGTTATGCCATGCCAACCTTTACTCTTCTCGGTCAGGCCGTGGTTCGTCTGCCTTTTATTGTTGATACTTCTCTTGGGCATGAAATTTTGCACTCCTGGTTTGGTAATGCTGTCGGGGTTGATTACGCTCAGGGTAACTGGTGCGAGGGGCTGACTACCTGTCTCGCCGATCAGAGTTTTGCCGCTGAGCGGGGGCAGGGCGCTGCTTTTCGTAAGGGGCAGTTGATCAAATTTGCGGCGGTGAACCGGGAACTGGGCGGGGCGATTGAGGATTTTCAGGGTGGTGAGGCCTCCCCCAATCCCCGGCGTATTGCCCGGCGGGCGGTGGGCTACGGTAAGGCCTCCATGCTCTTTCATATGCTGCGCCGCAAGGTGGGTGACCAGGTGTTTTTTGCCGCTCTGCGTGATTTTTACAGGCGGATGGATGGTAAAACCGCCGGTTGGCGGGATATTGAGCAGAGTTTTAAGAATGCCGGAGGCGGTGAGCTGAAATATTTTTTTGAACAATGGCTGACCAGGAAGGATGCCCCGAATTTAAAGGCCGAGGATATCAGCTTAAACGAGGTCGATGGCCGGTTACGCCTGAAATTTACCATTGCCCAGACCAATAAGGTGCCTTATAGAATAGAGGTGCCGGTGGTTATTATCAGTGATTTTGGCCAGCGCCGCGAGATGGTTAAACTCACCGGTAAAAGTCAAAAGATGGAGCTTACTCTCAGGCAATATCCCTTGGAACTGGTGATTGATCCTGATTATGATCTTATGCGAACATTAGGGGTTGACGAAACCCCGCCGGTCTGGGCTCTGCTGGCCGGTGCCGATAAACTGACCGTAGTGGTCGCGGCGGGTAAATATGACCTTTATGCCCCTTATATCAAGGAGCTGGAGCATCGGGGGGCAAAGATTATTGCTGATAACGAGGTGACGGATAAAGAACTGGCCGCTGGTTCGTTAATTTTTCTGGGGCCATCCGGAGTCGCGGCTCGGGGGCTCTTTGCCAATCCGTCCTATCCCGAAACGGGGATGACGGTGGATGTGCACCACAACCCTTTAAATCCCAAGGCCATGGCGGCACTCATTAAGGTTGCCAATCATGAGGAACTCAGGGCCGGATTAATTAAATTGCGCCATTACGGCAAATATTCCTACCTCCATTTTGAGGCTGGTCATATTAAAGAAAAACGGATCAGCCGGGCTGAGATGGGGCGGCGGTATATTATCTCGGTAGAGCCCAGGGGAGTCGCACTACCGGCCACCGTCAGGTTTAATCGTATTGTTTCAAGAATTGTCAATAAACGGGTGATTTACGTCGGGGAGATGCACACCCGTTATGCCGATCATAAACTCCAGTTGCGGGTTGTCAGGGATTTATGGAATCGCGGTATCAATCTTGCTATTGGCATGGAGATGTTTCCCCGCTCCTCCCAGGGTGCCTTGGATGATTTTGTGGCCGGGAAGATTAATGAGGCCGAGTTCCTCCATAAATCAAAATATTTTAAGGTCTGGAGTTTTGATTACCGCCTCTATCGGGAGATATTAAACTTTGCCAGGGCGCACCTGGTGCCGGTAATCGCCTTGAATATCGGGAAAGATAAGGTGAGCAAGGTCTATAAGGACGGCGGAATTTCGGGCCTGGTGCCCGAGGAAAAAATGGCTCTGCCCCTGAATCGTGATCTTGACGTACCAGGTTATCGGGAGCGGCTCGCCGATGTTTTTCAGATGCATAGCGGCGGGCCTGGCAATATGAACGGTTTTATGCAGGCCCAGGCCATCTGGGATGAAGTCATGGCGCGCGGGGTAGCGGAATACTTAAAGGCTAATCCGGCGAAGCATATGGTAGTTCTTGCCGGGCGGGGCCATATCCTGAAGGATCAGGGCATTCCTCTGCGGGTCAGGCGGCGTCTCGGGCCGGGGCTGAAACAGGCGGTGATTATTAACTCTGAAGGCCGGGCGCTCAATCCCAAAGAGGAGGACTTTGTGGTCTTCAGTCCAGAGGTTCAACTGCCGCCCAGGGTCTTGATGGGTATCGTCATGGGCTGGGATGAAAAGACTAAAGAAATTAAGATTGAGCGGGTTTCACGCTACAGTCCGGCCGCCCGGGCCGGGATTAAGGCCGGCGATATCCTCTTGAAAATGGCTGATAAACCGGTGCGGACAACGGCCGATGTGAAAATTATTATGCTGGGCGAGAAACGGGGTGATAAATTGACAGTTCTTGTTCGTCGTCATCAGTTGATTTTCGGTGATGAAGAGTTGAGCTTTACATTACATCTTTGATAACTATCTAACTGTGGCCAATTCGGGATGGCGTCGTAAAAAGCTAAATTATACCGCGCACGGCATCCTACATACAACGAACTTAGGTTACAAAAGTCAAAAAGTATCTCTCTGAATAAACCGCGTTAACTCAAAGAGTTATGGCCTTTTGATAAAATGAGTTCGTTGGAAATCCGGTCTACGGCGTGGTGGTTCAGAGTCTCACTACGTTCGCTTACCTGTATGTCGAACTTTTCGCAGTCTTCGCTTAGCTGACTTAGCCATCTTTAGTTATTGATGGACTTTTTGTGAGTCCATCAATTCGGAGTTTTATAAAAAAAATCATGGATGCCAGCCAATATAATTTTTTATCTGATTTACGGCAGACGGCGGCCTTTTATAACGCTCTCGGGGTTGAAACTCTGCCCCTTGGCCCTGAAATCAAGGCCTTTATGACGGGCGGCAGTGAGCAGGCCGTGAACCGCCCGCCGTCGGGACACGTCGCTCGGCAAGCGATGCCGGGGTGTAAATCTCAGGCGTCGCGCCCCAAGGAACCGGAAGCGGGCAAGATAGTTGGCAGTTTGACTGATATTCAGGGGCAGATTGGGGAGTGTGGTCGCTGCCCCCTGCATAAGGGGCGCAGCCGAATGTTTTTTGGCCAGGGTAATCCACGGGCCGATCTTTTTATTGTCACTCAATGGCCGGCGGCCGCCGATGAGGCCGCAGAGCCCTTGTTCAGCGGGGCGGAGGGGGAGTTGATAACCCGGATGCTGGAGGCCATTAAACTAAGCCTTGATGAGGTGTATTTCAGTACCATTGTTAAATGTCCGGCCTCCGAGGAGCGGCCGCCGACGGCTGCTGAGATAAAGCTCTGTCTGCCCTTTCTGCTGGCCCAAATTAGGGCGGTGGAGCCCAAGGTGGTCTGCACCATGGGGCCGCTGGCCGCCCAAGCCCTGCTTAGAACCAGCCAACCTTTAGTGCGTCTGCGCGGCCGCTGGCGGCAGCTGTCTGGCCTTGCTACTCAGGCTGGAGAGGCTCTGCCGTTGATGGCCACCTTTCATCCCGCGTATCTTCTGAAAAACCAGGAGATGAAAAAAGCGGCCTGGCATGATCTTTTGATGATTCAACAGCGTCTGGGCTGAAGGTGTCCTCTTAGTCGGGTAACCAGGCAAAAATGAAACTGGCTCAAAAAATATATCTATATCTCGGCTGCATATTTATTGTTGCCATGACCATCTTTGGGGTCTTTTCCTATCAGCGTGAGTCGGTCGAATTAGAGACTGACATCATTCGCGATGTGGTGGTGCTGGGCCGGGGCTTTGCGGCGGCAGTTTCTCATGTCTGGCTGAGTAACGGCGAGGAACGGGCCATGAAGATTATTCATGACGTTAATAATGGCAAATTCCATATCAAGGTACGCTGGGTCTGGCTCGATGATACCACTGTTCCCCAGTTCTGTCCCCAGGTTGACCGTCGTGTTCTGCGCAATCTTGCCGTGCTGCCTTTTCTGATTGCCAGGGGGTGCCGGCTTAACGGCCAGGATGCCATCTTTGCCTATTTCCCGGTGCGAACCACCTCTTCGCGGCCCGGCGCCCTGGAATTGTCCGCTTCTCTTAATTATCTGCATCGCCAGAGCCGGGTAAACGCCTGGCGTCTGTCTCTCGTGGTTATTCTTCTCTTGGTGGCGGTTGGTCTCCTGATGTGGCATGTCGGGCAGCGCATGGTGGGCCAGCGTATGCAGCAACTGGTGCGTTTTGCCCGCCAACTTGGCCAGGGCCAGTTGGATAACCGCCTCTGTCTTGAAGGCGATGATGAGATTGCCGATCTCTGCCTTGAGATGAACCAGATGGCGGAACAATTGCAGGAGGCCAAAGAGCATCTTCTGGCCGAGAACGAGGCCCGTATTGCCACAGTTGAGCAATTGCGTCATACCGAGCGTCTGGTAACTCTTGGTAAATTATCCTCGGGACTCGCTCATGAGCTTGGCACCCCGCTGAATGTTATTTCCGGCCGGGCCAGGCTGATTGAGAACGAGGACATGGAGCATGATGAGGTGGTGGAAAATGCCGCTATTATCTGCCAGCAGACCGAGCGGGTAACCAGGATTATCCGCCAGATGCTGGATTATGCCCGCCGGACAAGCCCGCAGCGTACCCGGGTTAATTTGCGGGAACTCATCGAACAGGTTGTGGTTATTTTGCAGCACAGCGCCCGTAAGCAGGCGGTGGAGATCGTGGTCAGCGGGCTGATAGAGAAGCCGCCGGAGATATTTGTTGATTACGGCCAGATCCAGCAGGTTATAACCAATTTATTGATGAATGGCTTACAGGCCATGCCCCAGGGCGGCCGCCTGGAAATCAGGTTGGCGGTGGGGGTTTACAGTCCGCCCGCCGCCGGCCATTACAAACCGATGCCCTGCGCGGTTATCATGGTGCTTGATAACGGCCCCGGCCTGGAGAGTGAGGTTCTGGAGCGGATCTTTGAACCTTTTTATACCACTAAGGGGGTTGGGCAGGGAACCGGGTTGGGGCTCTCCATTGTCCGGGAGATAGTTGTTGAGCATGGCGGCTGGATTACGGCGGCCAACATAGAGGGCGGAACAGGGGCCTGCTTTACCGTTTACTTACCTATGGAGGAGGGCAATGACGAAGCGCCGCATAATGATAGTTGATGATGATCAGGCCATGTGCGAGATGTTGGAGGCGGCTCTGAAGCGTAAAAAATTTCAGGTGAGCTGGTTTCTGAAGGCCGAGGAGGCGCTGGCCTGCTTGCGTGAGGATAAATTTGACACCGCCCTGGCCGATATAAATATGCCGGGAATGAGCGGTATTGAATTTTGCGAACGGGTCGCCGCTAACCGTCCTGATGTCCCGATAATTATCATGACCGCCTTTGGCAGTCTGGAAACGGCCATTGCCGCCATGCGGGCCGGAGCCTATGATTTTATTACCAAACCAGTGGAGCTTGAGCTTCTGGTTCTGGCCTTGGAAAGGGCTCTGGAGCATAGCGCCCTGCGTGAGCAGGTACGTCTTTTGTCCCAGGACGGTGCTAACCAGTTTTCCGGTATTATCGGTAAAGCCGCGGTGATGGAGAAGTTTTTTGAGCAACTGCGCCGCATCGCCGCCATCGAGACCTCGGTATTAATTGCCGGTGAATCAGGGGTGGGGAAGGAGCTTGCCGCCCGGGCTCTGCATAATGAGGGACGGCGGCAGGCGGCGGCCTTTGTGCCCATAAACTGTGCCGCTCTGCCGGAGAATTTATTGGAAAGTGAATTGTTCGGCCATAAGCAGGGGGCCTTCACCGATGCCAAAAATGACCGGTTGGGTTTGTTCATGGAGGCCAACGGTGGCACCCTGTTTCTTGACGAGGTGGGTGAAATACCATTAAGTCTGCAGCCCAAATTATTGCGGGCTCTTGAGGAGAGGCGGGTAAGGCCGGTGGGCGGAGACCGAGAACGCCCCTTTGATGTTCGAATTATCGCCGCCACCAATCGTGATCTGGAGACGGCGGTGGAAGAGGGGATATTCCGAGAGGATTTATTTTACCGCTTAAACGTCATTCAATTAGAGATTCCGCCTCTGCGGGCGCGGAGTACGGATATTCTGCTCCTGGCCCGTTATTTTATCCAGAAGTTTACTGCCCGGATGGGGAGGGATAAGCTGCGTCTTTCAGAAAAGGCGGCTCAAAAGCTGTTGGCCTATTCCTGGCCCGGTAATGTGCGGGAGTTAAGAAACGCCGTGGAACGTGCCGTGGCCATGTGCCGTTTCGATCAGCTGATGGTGGAGGACTTCCCTGAGAAAATCTGGAGTTACGAGAGCCAGCATGTTCTGGTGGGGGCTGCTGACCCCACCGAGCTGGTATCTCTCACCGAGGTTGAACGGCGTTATATTCTCCATGTCTTAAAGACGGTGGCCGGTAACCGCAGTCAGGCGGCTAGAATCCTGCGCTTAGATCGGAAGACACTTTATCGTAAACTGCAAAGTTATGAGGAAAAAAAACGGTACGAGGCGTGAACCTCATACCGTTAGCACTCCATGAACAGTTCTTTTTGTAACTTATAGTTGTTCCAAGAGAACAAAATAAATGATTATAGTTTGTGAATAAAAGAATGCATCTCCCCGTTACAAATATTCGTAACTTATCGTCG
>VAPF01001970.1_pt1 | contig 10494 bp, 11 predicted proteins | sample 3393931 | NCBI WGS metagenome assembly VAPF01 (sample SAMN08290437, study PRJNA428436) | hydrothermal vent metagenome | isolation source: Deep-sea hydrothermal vent chimney | place: Atlantic Ocean: South-mid Altantic Ridge | depth 2773 m m | reverse complement strand
ATTAATAATTAAATTCTTTATCAAACCAATAAAGAATCATATACAGAGATAAATGAGGCAACTATGAGCGCTGTTATCGAAGAACATGATGATCATCATGACCACAAACCCACTGGCATCGGCCGCTGGTTATTTAGTACCAACCATAAAGATATCGGCACCATGTATTTGTGGTTCAGTTTCACCATGTTGTTTATCGGTGGATCACTGGCACTGGTTATCCGTGCTGAGCTTTTTCAACCGGGCCTGCAATTTGTAGAGCCTGAATTTTTCAACCAGCTGACCACCCTGCACGGCCTTATTATGGTATTCGGCGTGATCATGCCGGCCTTCGTTGGCCTGGCCAACTGGATGATACCGCTGATGATTGGTGCACCGGATATGGCACTGCCACGCATGAACAACTGGAGTTTCTGGTTGCTACCGGGTGCTTTCGGCCTGTTGATCGCCAGTCTGATCATGAGCCTGATGGGCATGGGTTCTGCACCTAACTTCGGCTGGACGTTCTATGCACCATTATCGACGACTTACGGCCCGGACAGTACGGACTATTTCATCTTCTCGGTACACATGATGGGTATCTCATCGATCATGGGTGCGATCAACATTATCGCAACCATCATCAACATGCGCGCACCTGGCATGACCTATATGAAAATGCCAATCTTCGTCTGGACATGGTTTATCACGGCTTATCTGTTGATCGCAGTAATGCCTGTACTGGCCGGTGTTGTAACCATGATGCTAACCGACCGTAACTTTGGCACCAGCTTCTTCAGTGCAGCGGGTGGCGGTGACCCGGTCTTGTTCCAGCACGTGTTCTGGTTCTTCGGCCATCCTGAAGTGTATATCATGATCCTGCCTTCATTTGGCATCATCTCGCAGATCGTTCCTACTTTCTCTCGTAAGAAGATCTTCGGTTACTCTTCCATGGTTTATGCCACATCATCAATTGCCTTCCTGTCGTTTATCGTGTGGGCTCACCACATGTTTACTACCGGCATGCCGGTTGCGGCCGAACTGTTCTTCATGTACGCAACCATGCTAATCGCGGTACCGACCGGCGTCAAAGTCTTCAACTGGGTAAGTACCATGTGGCGAGGTTCATTAAGCTTCGAAACACCGATGTTATTTGCTATCGCTTTCATCTTCCTGTTTACCATCGGTGGTTTCTCCGGCCTGATGCTGGCGATCACTCCAGCTGACTTCCAGTATCACGACACCTATTTCGTGGTTGCTCACTTCCACTATGTATTAGTGACCGGTGCCCTGTACGGCATCTTCGCTGCGGTATATTACTGGCTGCCGAAGTGGACAGGTAATATGTATGACGAAGGTCTGGGCAAGCTGCACTTCTGGGTATCTACAATCTCTGTCAACATCCTGTTCTTCCCTATGCACTTCCTGGGACTAGCCGGCATGCCGAGACGTATCCCCGACTACAATCTGCAGTTCGCTGAATTTAATCAGATTGCTTCGGTTGGCGCGTTTATCTTTGGTTTCTCACAGCTGATATTGCTGTACAACGTAATCAAAACAATACGTGGCAAGAACGCAGTGAAAGCAACTGACCAGGTATGGGAAGGTGCTGAAGGTCTGGAATGGACACTGCCATCACCTGCGCCATTCCACAGCTTCACGACACCACCAACTGTGAAGTAAGGAGATTTACCGGAGCAGAAGAAACTTTGCTCCGGCAAACAAAATACTATGACAAGTAAAAATTCCGACAATAAAAAAATTATACGAAACCTGTTGTTTGTTGTGGTGGGAATGTTTGGCTTCGGTTTTGCCATGGTTCCGCTGTACGATACTTTCTGCGCTATTACCGGCTTAAACGGTAAAACAGATGATGTCGCTTATTCAGGTGATGTTATGGCTATCGATAGCCAGCGGAAAATAAAAGTGGAATTCATGACAACGCTAAATGAAAACATGCCATGGGATTTTAAACCTTTACAGCATAGTGTTACCGTTCACCCCGGACAAGCGACAAAAGTATCCTTTGTGGTCAGAAACAGGACGGACAAAGATATGATAGGCCAGGCAATACCGAGTGTTGCTCCAGGTCTGGCAGCCGGTTATTTTAAGAAAACAGAATGCTTCTGTTTTACCGAGCAAATCCTTAAAGCCGGTGAAGAAAAAGAAATGCCAGTGGTATTTATTATCGATCCTGCTATCGATGAAGATATAAATGAAATAACGCTGTCATATACATTTTTTATAAAACCAGGATCAGAGGATGCAAGCGCCGCTACTGCTAACAGCCGTAACATTGCATTGAGCACACCGCTGACACAATATTAAAAAAAACCAGGAAATAAAACTATGTCTTCAAGCACAAATCAAGATGTGTATTTCATACCGGAACCGAGTAAATGGCCTGTTGTTGGCACCATTGCGCTGACAACCACGGTTATCGGTGCGGTTACATCCATCCATCATGGTTCGATCAATATGATCCTGCCGGTTGGCTTCCTCATGATCGCCTACCTTTTCTTTGGCTGGTTTGGTGCTGTCATTAAGGAATCGATGTCCGACAGTTATAATGCCCAGGTAGATAAGTCTTTCCGCATTGGTATGTTGTGGTTTATTTTCTCTGAAGTAATGTTCTTCGCGGCTTTCTTTGGCGTATTGTTCTATGCCCGTACCATTGCAGTACAGTGGTTAGGTGGTTCGAGCAATAACGCGATGACACACGAATTGTTATGGCCTGCTTTCGATGCAGTGTGGCCAGTGATGGTTAATCCAGATAATGCCGCTATACCAGGACCGAAAGATGTCATCCCGGCTACCGGTCTACCAGCATGGAACACCGCAATCCTGCTGACCTCATCGGTAACGGTTACCATCGCACATCACGCATTACGTGCTGGTCACAGAAAACCATTGATTATGTGGTTGGCCGCAACAGTGTTACTAGGTATTACCTTCCTGTTCCTGCAAGCTGAAGAGTATATCCATGCTTATACAGAGCTGGGTCTGACCATGGATTCAGGTATCTACGGCAGCACCTTCTTCATGTTGACTGGCTTTCACGGTTTCCATGTGACCATGGGTACCACCATGTTATTCATCATGTTGATCCGTGCGATAAAAGGGCATTTTACACCAGAAAAACATTTTGCTTTTGAAGCCGTTGCCTGGTATTGGCATTTTGTCGATGTAGTATGGTTGGGTTTGTTTATTTTCGTCTACTGGCTGTAATAAAGCAGTGAATAGTGAATAGTTTAAAAGCCTTTCACTATTAGTTGTTCACTGTTAACTATTAACTGCTTCTAAGTCAGGCCATGGGGCGTAATCAACCCTGTGGCCTGTCCTATTAAAAGCAGTATAAAAATAGCGACCGACAGGCCGATACGCCAGGTTAAAGACCTGAGCATCTTGTCAGACTTATCCCCTCTTGCCATGGCGACAAGTGCGGAGCCAAGGCTTATAAGAACAACCACTAACAAGCTAACAATAACAACTTTGAATATCATGTATTTCCCGTATAACTAGTTTGATTAGATGAATATCATAAAAAAAATCAGACAACATCGTTTAGTTTCGATACGTATACCGCCCTATCATTTTAATCCCGGTATAGTTAGCACGCTGGTAACACTCGCCCTGTTATATACCATGATATCACTCGCATTCTGGCAACTGGATCGCGCAGAGTTCAAGGATACTTTACAACAAAAAATTACCGAACGTAAAAAATTATCAAAAGTGGATGTTGTAGAATTACCCGCTTCCAGGGAAAGCCGCCGTTATCGTCCGGTAAAATTCATCGGTGAGTTTGATACAAAACACAATATCCTGCTGGATAACATAACGTTCGAAAGACAGGTCGGTTACCACGTATTTACACCGGTAAAAATTGACGGTTTTAAAACCATTCTGGTCAACCGTGGATTTGTCCCACTGGGTAAAACCCGTGCGCAATTACCTTTGGTCGAGGCACCTTCTGGTAAAATGGAGATCACCGGCCTGCTGGATTTTTCGCCATCACGCACTTTGCTACTGGCAGAAAATTCGCAGGAAACATCGCGTTGGCCCGTGGTACTGCAATATATCGAGCTGTCCGAAATTAATCCGCTAATAGATGACGAATTATACGACATGATATTGTGGCTCGACTCGGACAAAGCAGGCGCTTTTGACTATGACCTTCCAGTACTAAATTTAAATGCCGCTAAAAACAGCGGTTATGCCTTCCAGTGGTTTGCGATGTCGCTGGCCTTATCCATTATTTATATCGTTGTTAATACTAAAAAAGAAAATACCTCTGACTAATAAAAAACAATCCAACGATTGATCCTGCTACAAGTGCAGAATTAATTTTAAAAGTGAATATGATGAATGAATCTAAATCCGTACCAGTAAACAACCCGATAGCTGGCAAAAAAAGAAATCCCTACACTGTCTGGTTTGTGGTTATGGCTTTTATAGCGCCTGTCGCACTGGCTTACATTATGTTCTTTTTTGTTGATGTAAAATCCTTTGTCAACCACGGCGAGATTTTAAACCCGATCATTCATATCAGCAGTTTTAAACTGAAAGATGAGAATAATAAAATCATCCCGGAAAAAGAGCTGACCTATAAATGGCGTATTATTTCTTTTCTCAACAAAGACTGCGACCAGCAATGTGAGAAACGACTGTACGATACACGGCAGATACACACCTCATTGGGAAAAGACCAGCACCGTCTCATGCGCATGTTTATTCATCTGCAACCGGCCAGTGAATCTTTATCCAGGCTGATCGCTGAGACTCATCCGGACATCATCAATACTTATGGCAAGCAAGACATTATTATTAAGGCGTTCGGCAAGAATATTCATAACGATGCTGGCATAAAAAATAACGAAATATATATCATGGACCCGATGGGGAATATAATGATGCGTTTCACACAGGATCAGCCCAATAAAGACTTTTTATATGATCTGAAAAAATTACTTAAGGCATCGCAAATTGGATAATTCAAGCTCACAAAATCTAAATAACAAAACGGCAGTCGAAACAGCGAGCTGGCGTGATTATTATGCCCTGTGCAAACCCAGAGTTGTTGCACTTTTATTATTAACGTCTGTTGTTGGTGTGGTTTTAGCCAGCCCACCCGGTGGCATCTCGATCTTCATCCTGATCATGTCAACACTGGGCATTGGCCTGGGTGCGGCAGCGGGTGCGGCGATCAACCAGATCGTCGAAAGAAAAAGTGATGCGCGCATGGCGAGGACAGAAAATCGACCTTTGCCTCAGGGGCGGGTTAGTCAGCAGAACGCGTTTATCTTCGCGATGTTGATGGCGGTGGCTTCGGTGTTTATTTTAACCGCGTGGGTTAATGTACTCACCGCAGTTTTAACCTTCGCCAGTATGATCGGTTATGCCGTGATTTACACCATGTATCTGAAAAAAGCCACGCCGCAAAACATCGTGATTGGTGGTCTGGCTGGCGCAACCCCGCCGCTGCTGGGATGGACATCGGTCACTGACAGTATTGATCCACATGGTTTATTACTGGTACTGATTATCTATACCTGGACGCCGCCCCACTTCTGGGCACTGGCCATTCACCGTCGCGACGATTATGCCAAGGTTAATCTGCCGATGCTGCCGGTAACTCATGGTATCGAATTCACCAAGTATTCGATTCTGGGTTATACCATCCTCATGTTCATGGTCACACTACTGCCCTACCTCGCGTATATGCGTGGTGAGATCTATCTGGTCTCTGCGGTATTGCTTGGTCTGTATTTCTTCTACAAAGTGTTTATGCTGATGTTCAGTGACAGAAAGAACGCAGCCATTTCTACTTTTGTGTATTCAATTAATTATCTAATGCTGCTGTTTGTAGCGATGGTCATCGACCATTATTACGCGATGGATGTCAGTCGCTACCTGTGTGAAAACTTTCAGTATAAATGTTACTGATTAGCGGCAAACATTAGAGACAGATGTCTACAAAAAACAAAACACTGCTTGTTGCTGCTGCGCTCGCTTCCATGTCGGCAGGTTTCTGGTTGTCAACAATGCAGCAAAAAGATCCTGACAAGGAAGAGGCGCTTGCGCAGGCCAGAAAAAACTTCTCACCGATTCAGGGAGTGATGATCTCTCCAGCACGTAAAATTGCTGTACCGGCTTTGCTGAAGGATAATGCGGAAACCTTTACAGATAATGATTTAAGCGGCCACTGGAGCCTGTTATATTTCGGTTACACACATTGCCCGGATATCTGCCCGGTAACGCTGGGAGTGGTCGCGCAGGCAAAAAAATCCGCCAGCGCTATCAATCACATATTTCCACAGGTTTTTTTTATATCGGTTGACCCTGAGCGTGACAAGGTTGAAATGCTAGCTGAATATGTACAGTATTTTGACGAAGATTTCGTCGCTGTAACCGGGCATAAAAAGTTATTGCAGGCGCTGGCGATACAGTTGAGCGCGGTTTATATGAAAATGCCTTCGGCTAAAAATAAAGCGGTCTCATCGAAACCGGCTGATTATGATATTGACCATAGCTCGGCGCTTTTATTGATCAATCCGCAAGGCAAACTGGTCGCCTTTTTTAATCCGCCGCATGATGCAAAAACAATTCTTAAAGATTTCCAGACTGTGGTTAACAGCAGTAACCAGTTACAAGTTAACTAACACCGCTGGTGAAACAGCTTAAGGCGCGTCGTCGACAATCTCTTCTTTGGCAACAACCAAAAAATCCTGCTTGTGAATTTTCATTATCATCAAGGTGCTACTCGCGATGTAAATCGATGAGTAGGTACCGATAACCACACCGATAATCAGTGCCAGTGCGAAACCGTGAATAATTTCGCCGCCAAAAAAGAACAGCGCAAACAATACCAGCAAGGTGGTTAACGATGTTACCAGTGTTCGTGACAGAGTCTGGTTGATAGACATGTTTAATATGTCCTCAGCCGTCGTTTTGCGGACGCTTCTAAACGTTTCACGAATACGGTCGAGCACCACCACCGTATCATTCAGCGAGTAACCAATCACCGCCAGAATCGAAGCCAGTACCGTCAGGTCAAATTCCAGTTGTAATATCGAAAACACACCAACAGTAATGATGACGTCATGTATCAACGCCAGAATCGCGCCCACCGCAGATTTCAGCTGGAAACGCATGCTGATATAAATAAGGATACCGCCAAGAGCGACCAGTAATGCGATACCACCATCATCGCGTAATTCATCACCCACCTGCGGCCCCACAAATTCGACACGGCGCATGGTGACTTTTTTCTCTGAAGTCTTGAGCAGCACGCTTAGAACATTATCACCAATGGTGGCTTTATTGATGTTGGCGCGTGGCGCAATACGTACGATAATATCTTTTGAAGTACCAAAGTTCTGTACCTGTACGTCATGAAAACCGGCAGTGGCGAGCGCAGTACGCACCTTGTCCAGATTGACATCGTCCTGGTAGCCGGCTTCGATTAAATAACCACCGGTAAAATCGATGCCAAGATTCAGCCCTTTTGTGGCCAGGCTGCCAATGGAAACAATGATTAGCAATAATGAGAAAACCATGGCCAGTTTTCTTTTGCCCATAAAATCAATCATCGCTCTGGTTTTTATCTGTGTTTGTGACATGTTGTCTATCCGCTGTCTTTTTATATGTAATTATTATATTGAAAGTTTCTTGATTTCACGGTTACCGTAAAGCAGGTTAACAATCGCACGAGTGCCGACGATGGCCGTAAACATCGAGGTTATGATACCGATACTCAAGGTAACGGCAAAACCTTTAACCGGTCCGGTGCCCAAAGTGAACAACACGATGGCCGCCAGCAAGGTGGTGACGTTGGCATCGGTGATGGTACTAAAAGCTTTTTCATAACCGGCATGAATACTTGCCTGTGGCGAATTACCATTGCGTAGCTCTTCTTTGATCCGTTCGAAAATAAGCACGTTGGCGTCAACCGCCATACCCACGGTTAAAACAATACCCGCGATGCCCGGCAAGGTTAATGTTGCCTGCAACATAGAAAGTACCGCGATGATAATGACCAGGTTAGCGGTCAACGCCACGTTAGCAATCACGCCAAAACCTTTGTAGTAAACCGTCATAAAGACCAGTACCAGGCAGAAACCGATAACAACCGACATGAAACCTTTTTCGATGTTATCTTTACCCAGGCTTGGACCGACCGTGCGTTCTTCGATGATTTCCACCGGTGCACGCAATGAACCAGCACGCAGTAACAAAGCCAGGTCACGTGCTTCCTGTGATTCCAGTCCGGTAATCTGGAAACGTGAACTGAACTGTCCCTGAATGGTCGCGACATTGATGACTTCTTTTGTCGTGGTGCGATGTTTGGTGACCGTGTCGCCTACTTTTTTGGTTTCGATCTTGTTCTCGATGAACACTACGCCCATCGGATTGCCGATGTTTTCACGAGTGGTCTCACCCATCTTGCTGGCACCTTTACCATTCAGGCGAACCGTTACTGCGGGTGTACCTTTCTGGCTGTCGAAGGTGGAAGCGGCATCAACAATCTGATCACCAGTAACAATAACACGGCGATTCAGCAGGACCGGGCTGCCATCACGTTCGTGGTAAAGAATAGAATTGAGCGGTGCGCGACCGGTTCTTTCAGCTTCCTGCCAGTCTGCACGAGTGCCCACCGCTAATCTGAATTCCAGCGTAGCGGTCGCACCAAGAATCTTTTTCGCTCCGGCGGTATCCTGAATACCTGGCAGCTGTACCACAATGCGTGAGTCACCCTGTTGCTGGATAACCGGTTCGGCAACACCCAGTTCATTGACACGGTTACGCAGCGTAATGATGTTCTGTTGCAGTGCTGATTTCTTTTCATTCTTGATCGCAATTTCGGTGAGCTTTGCATTCAGCGTTATAGTGTCTTCATTTTCTGAAAATTCCAGTTCACGGAAAACACGTGGTAACTTTTCAGCAGCCTGTTTCATGTGTTCCAGTTCGCGAAAACTGATGTGCAGCCCCTGGTCGTCGCGGCGTACGCCACGGTAGCGGATTTTGTCATCACGTAAGGTGGTACGGATGTCTGAAAGCAAACTTTCTTCCAGACGTTTGATGGCAGCCACCATGTCGACTTCCATCAAAAAGTGTACGCCACCACGCAGATCCAGACCCAGATACATCGGCGATGCATTCAGTGCGCGCAGCCAGTCTGGTGTTGCTGGTGCCAGGTTCAGTGCGATTAAATACTGTTTACCCAGTGCTTCTTTTAAGGCATCAGCCGCTATCAACTGTGCTTCGGTATCGTTGAAACGTGCCAGTACGTGCCCCTGTGAAAGCTCTATTGACTTCAGCGTCAGGTTTTTCGCCTGGATGGCCTGTTCGATAACAAGTTTGTCTTCTGCCGTCAACGATTTGGTGCGGTGTCCGACCTGAACCGCAGGATCTTCTCCATAAATGTTAGGTAAGGCATAGATGCTGGAGAAAAGCAGCACGACAACAAGTAAAATGTATTTCCACAATGGATATTGATTCAGCATGGCTGAGTGTTCCCGGTATTATTTTTTATGATGGATTATTGTTTTTATTTTTCTTGGAAAAGCTTGTATAGCAGACTTTAGCTGTTTTGTTCTTTAATCGTGCCTTTAGGCATGATGGTTTGAATCGCACTTTTCTGTATTTGCAGCGAAACATCTTTGGCGATTTCCAGGGTAATAAAATCGTCGCTAACTTTGCTGATCTTGCCAAGAATACCACCCGAGGTCAGGACCTCTTCACCTTTCTTCAGTTCGCTAACCATCAGCTTGTGCTCTTTCTGGCGTTTGCTCTGAGGACGGATCAGAAAGAAGTAAAATAAAACAACCAGACCAATCGGCAATATCAACGATGCTAATGGATCAGTTGATTGCGATGCGGTGTTTGCAGCCGCTGCACCGGCGTCTGCAATGGCGTCAGAAATGAAAAAACTCATGTTAAACCTCGTAAATGAAAAACTAAGTAGAGCGCGATTTCGCGTCTTTTAATGGCGCGGAATTATGCCACAGATAGCCTTACAATTCAGAAATTTATACTCAAAGCCAGTCTTTTGAGTCATCTGGGTATGTTGAAGCGTGTGTGATGCTAACGACACAAAAGAGAAGTTGGCCGCTAACGTTCATTATCAATCAGACAGGTTTGTGTAATAATCACTCGCAAATTCATCAAACCGGTCTTGTTCGATGGCGCTTCGGATGTCACTCATTAGTTGCTGATAATAAAACAGGTTGTGAATGGTATTCAGCCGGGAGCCGAGAATCTCACCGCATTTATCCAGATGCCGTAGATAAGAGCGCGAATAATTCTGGCAGGTATAACACTGGCAGTTTTCGTCAACCGGGCGCGTGTCATCCTGGTAACGACTGTTTCTGATTTTCAGAATACCTTTACTGGTATAAAGAAAGCCGGTGCGCGCATGACGTGTCGGGATCACACAATCGAACATATCGATGCCACGCCGTACCGCTTCGATGATGTCTTCCGGTCGTCCGACCCCCATCAGGTAACGTGGTT
>VAPF01039615.1_pt1 | contig 10502 bp, 6 predicted proteins | sample 3393931 | NCBI WGS metagenome assembly VAPF01 (sample SAMN08290437, study PRJNA428436) | hydrothermal vent metagenome | isolation source: Deep-sea hydrothermal vent chimney | place: Atlantic Ocean: South-mid Altantic Ridge | depth 2773 m m | reverse complement strand
TTTTTCTCCCGGCAGAATATTGAGACCAGTTAATATCCCGGACTGCTTGGCGACGATCTCATAGGAAGAAAAAGCCTGGATCGTGCCATATCCTTCAAGATCCAAAGTGAAACTTTTGCGGCTGACAGGTGCGGTTTTGGCCGAAAACGCATAGAGTGCCGGTGCGGTGAAAAAAAGCGTTAGTGCGAAAAAAAGTGCGAAGGCCCTATTCATTATTCTCTCCAATAAGCATTGGGATATCTGCTTTTAACGCCAGGATATCTTGTAAGATCCCGATGTAATTCTTCTTTGTTTCGAGATATTGCCTGGCGGCATTGTCATAGGCAAAGATATCTATTTCGCCGTGCCGGTATCGTTGTGCAAATCTTGCCAAATAACCATGCAGCCGCGGCAAGACCTTTTTTTTATAAAAGAGCTCCTCTTTTTTAAGCGCTTCCAGCCGGGCCTGGATGACGTTCAGCCGGGATTGCAGACGGTTCATGAGTGACATTTTTTGCCCCATGTCCTGTTGGATTTGATAAGCTGCCGCGGCAGCTTCAGGTTCCCGGTTATTAAAAAGAGGGAGGGGGATGGAGAGTGAGGCGGTAACTGTGCTCTCGCCGGTGTCGCTGCCGGCGCTCAGTCCCGCCTGAACGCTTGGGAAATAGCCGTTCTTCTTGGTGAGCCGATAGAAAGACCGGGCCTTTTCGATTTTTGCCTCCAGGGCTTTTATTGCCGGATTGTCTTGCAGGAGACCTGGTGCAAGCGGCAAGGCGGACGAGGCAAAATCCTTCTTAAAGGAAGAATCAATTACATCTACCCGCCTCCCCCCCAACAGGAAGGAGAGCCTTGACTTCAAGACGCTCCGTTGCGCTTGCAGATTGTAAAAGATCCTTTGAATACGGCCGCACTCCATGGTCGTGACCGCCAGGACATCAGGTGAATCTTCGCCGCCGGCCACCCGTCGCCGGGCGTAATCCGCAACTGTTTTCTCTCTCCCGGCGGCCTCCTGGTACAAGGCAAACTTCTGTTGCAGCGCCCAGTTTTCTATATAAATCCGGGTGATTCTGTTTTTTAGGTTAAGCCACAGTTCCCTGCTATTGAATCTTGACTCCTCGATACCCTTGCCGGCTATAGCTTCCCTGTTATCTTTTTGTCCTCTTAGTTCAATGGTCTGGCCAATTCCGATTGTATAACTGTTTTTTGAGTTTCTCTTGCCGGTATAGTCGGCGGATAAGACAGGATTATCCGGCAGGAAACGGCCGGCAGCCTTAAAATTTTCCTGTCCTATTGCTATCTCCCGGCGGCTCATTTGCAGATTTTGATTATGCTCTTTGGCTATCCGAAGCGCCGCATTTAACGTCAGGGCCTGCGCCGAAACCGGCAAGACCAGCAAAAGCAGCATAATTTGAGTACATATTGTTTTCATTCTCTCTCCATCTGAATCCGTGAGCGTTCGGGAACGGTGCGGATGCAAACCGTCATGAATTCAGGTTCATACCTTCTCCGGCCCTGCCCGGCCGCTGTTTTTTGGCCGTACTCCTTCAGCCGCACAATGTGATTATCAAACTTCGAGCTTACCGGATGATGACCGGAAGATTATCTTTTGGTAATGTTTGGCAAGGTGCTAGTGTAATGTCAAGTGACACCGGGGAGATAACGCAAGATTGCGAAGTAATTTGGTGTTCCTGCAAGGCGGAAGGTGCATAGTAACGTTATGTAACCGACTGAAGCCACAACACAGACAGTCCGGCTGGACTGAACAGACCTTTTCTATACTTACTGACGCTTCTATCCTGACACAGGGGGATACCCATTGTCTGGAACTAATTGCAGTGCAACGCCTCCCACAGAAACGGCGAAAAGCCATTGACTTTCAACTTGCTGTTTTGTAATTGTTATTATGTCTTTCTGAAGTTTCGAGCTATGAGGAACGGCTGAAAAAGGTTGATGAAGTTTTTAAAATTGCGATTTAAGCTCGCCAAGATAGCCGCTGGCGGCGACATCGGGTAGATTGAGTTAAATTGCGGAATTGTACTTGTACTCCCAATTACCCACCTTTTGGGGCACTGACCTAAAAAGCGATTATTTATCATCGAGAGAGATTTTTGCGTGACATCAAGATAATAAAACCTTCCAAAGGACAGAACTACCTTCTTTCGCCACTGCTTGAAGACAGGCAAGCGCAAAAGACCGCCTATCGCCTACGCAACAACCGCTTCGTTTTTCAAAGCATCCATAATGCCGATGTCGAAGAGGCCCTCCTGAATGGATGGGTAGTTCAAAGAAGGTGGAAAAAGAAGACTCGAGTTAAAAAAGAAAAAAGCCATGACAAGTGGCTTGAAGATCGAGTCTGGTGCTTGCTCTATAAAATGAGCTACGAAAAATTGAATGGTGAACCGTTTACCATTCAATTTGAACGAGACAATGGTTCTATCGGTCGAAAGCAGATTGACGTGTTTGCCTGTGATAAGGAGACCTCCTTTGTTATCGAATGCAAGTCGGAAGAAGAGCGTGGCCGTCGGAGCCTCCAGGAGGATATCCAGGAAACCATCTCCCTCCAGAATTACATCCGCAGTTCAATCTTTCACCTTTATGGCAAAAGACCAAAGCCTAAAATTATCTGGGTCTATGCGACTCATAATATCATCTGGTCGGAGTCCGATGTTGCCCAAGCATTTGATGGAGGAATCTCCATTGTCACGGAAAATGAACTCCAGTATTTTGCAGCCTTTATCAAACACATGGGGCCGGCAGGGAAATACCAGGTTCTTGGGGAATTTCTGAAAGGTCAAAAAATACCTGGGTTGGGTGAGGTCAAAATCCCGGCCATTCGTGGCCGGATCGGCGGTGAAACATTTTTTAATTTTGTAGTGACCCCTCGGCGGCTCTTAAAGATTGCCTTCATCAATCATCAGGCCCTTAATCACCCAGACGGCCGCCCTGCCTATCAGAGAATGATTTCGTCCCCACGTATTAAGGAAATAGGAAAATTTATTACCGCTGGTGGGTACTTCCCTACCAATATCATTGCCAATTTTATTGAAAGCCCAAAATTCGAGTTTATTTCAAACAAAGAAAATACTGATCCAAACATAAAGTTCGGCTGGATAACCTTGCCGACCAAATACCGTTCCGCCTGGATAATTGATGGCCAACACAGGCTCTACGGGTACTCCCACCTCGACGACAAATTTCTGGATCAAAGCCTCCTCATGCTGGTTTTTGAAAAAATGGATACCAGGAAAGAGGCGGATCTGTTTATCACAATCAATCACAAACAAAAAAGTGTCCCCAAAAGTCTTCTGGTCAGCCTGTTGGCAGATATCCGCATGGGCGACAGCGACCCGTCAACCGCTCTCTCGGCCATTGCTTCCGGAGTCGCCAGGGCATTAAACACCGACATGACAAGCCCCTTTTTGCGCAGGTTTTCAATACCGGGCGTGCCTTCAGAACCCAACCAGAATTTGACTGCTTCGGAAGTTGTCAATGGCCTTCGTCGATCCTGTCTGATTGGGAAAATCAGTGGCAAGACATTACTCGCCGGTCCGCTGTCGGGACAGACCGACATACAGACGATCGAACGAGCAAGGAGAGTGCTCAACGGATACTTTGAACGTCTCAGATCCGCCAGTCCGGACAGGTGGGAAAAGGGAAAGCCCGCATTCATTGCCGTAAACCCCGGCATTCGCGCCCATCTCATGCTGATTGCGGAAATCGTCAGTTACCTGACCCACAAAAGAAACATCGACTTTTGCTTGCTGGCCGAAGACAAATTTATTGCGCACCTCAATGAAATCGCTGAACCGGTTTTCGATTTTATTGGCTCAGCCTCGGATGATGTAATCCGTTTTCAATTCTCCCGAAAGTTTGGTGAGGGCGGGGTTCGTGAATATACATACAGCCTCCTGAAACTTATCCATGACAAAAGGAAAGATTTCGGTTCCGAGGAGTTCCTCCGGTGGGTTAGCCAAAGCGAATCGGAAAAGATAGAAGAGGCGAATCAATTTCTCATGAAACTTTCGGAACAACTGACAAACTATGTGATTCAGACACTCAAAAAAGTGCATGGGACGCTCCGCCTTGAATCCGGCGAGCAGGCATTTTGGGAAATCGGAGTGGAGAGCGAGCGCATCCAAAAAAACGCCTTTAAAAAGCAACGGGAGGATAAGACTAGAAGAAAACCCAAAGAGGCTTACCTGGATATTCTGGATTTGGCTGATATTGTGAAACAACCTAATAATTGGCCACATTTCGAGCATGTATTTAAGAATCCGAAACCAGGAGAAAAAAAAGGCCAAAAATATTATGTGACATGGGTGTACGATTTTAATGAATTGAGGAATATTGCTGCCCATAAAAACCAATTAAAAACATACACGGATGACGACCTTGAACTCATAGACTGGTTACGTGCCGAGGTCGAGCCAAAAGTGTTTGCCGAGACAACATGACGACAAATCCTTTTCTCAAATGGGCTGGCGGCAAGAGATGGCTGGTTTTATCCGGTTTGCTTCCCATACCAGACCATTACGAACGATATGTTGAGCCTTTTCTTGGTGGAGGAGCGGTATTCTTCCATATGGAGCCTTCCAAGGCTCTCATATCAGATATTAATAATGACCTTATCTGTTTGTATCGCGTGATAAAAGATCAACCCCAAGAACTCTTCCGAGAAATGACAAGCCATCAGGAAAACCATTCCAAAGAGTACTACTATGCCATGCGATCCCTTCGCCCGGCTTCTGATCTCAACAAGGCCGCACGTTTTCTCTACCTCAACCGGACATGCTGGAATGGACTTTACCGGGTAAACCTGAAAGGCAAATTCAATGTGCCGATTGGTACCAAAAATACTGTAATTTTTGATACAGATGACTTTGATGCCGTATCTCAAATGTTGCAGAATGCTGAAATCCGCTGCTTGGATTTTGAGGAAGTAATCGACGAATGCAACGATGGAGATTTCTTATTCGTTGACCCTCCTTATACGGTTCAACACAACTACAATAATTTCCTGAAATATAACGAAAAAATTTTCAGCTGGAATGACCAGATTCGACTATGCAACGCGCTGAAACGCGCGGCCAATAGAGGTGTGGCTCTTGCTATTACAAACGCCGATCACCAGGCGATCAAGAACCTGTATAATGGCTTTGGCTCGTATACACAATTACATCGAAGCAGCCTACTTGCAGGAAAGGCTACGAAGCGAGGTGCAACGACAGAAGCCTTGTTTCTGGAAAATTTTTGAACCGAATTCATGATGATGTTCCACCAACGGCGATTTAATGCCTCGATCATAATTTATCATGGAGTGAAGACAGAGGAAGCAATTTTCGTTGACAGTGGCGTCCGGGCATAAAAAACGATTTTCGATCACCCTCACCTAATGATATAGGAGTGTGTGTCTTGCCAATTGTGCCGAATGATTTCTTAGATAACGTGCTGGGATGTCCACAGGGATGTATCGTCGTTTGCAACATACTCGACTGTTTCGACAATAGTCTTGTTGACCAAACCTTTATCAAATACATCTGGTCGAAATGGTACAACGCTCTATTAACTCGGAAAAGAAAAAACTATCCTAGAGGAATGCCCACCCGCATATTTCAAAGGGAACTCATGTTTGCCCTTGATAACGTACAGCTGTCATCGGCCAATCCAGATCCCACAGGGTGTTCTGGCAAGAACGATTTAAGGTTGCGTCGCCGAGTTTGCACTGGTCGCCTTCCCTCAGCGGGGTTTGAAACCATCACCGATAACGATCTTTTTTTAACACATAAAGTAGACACGAAAGACCTCCGGAGGCTTTCAGGAAAAATGATCCTGCTACCAGCCCTGGGGGCGGGTGGCAGCGGTTACAAGTGGCTAGTGCGTGATCCTGTTAGTGTGTCATTGAGGAGAGGTAAAACGCTGGGCCGACGGACTGGGTTATTGTGGATCACTCAAAGGAAAGAAGTTGAGCCCTATATAAATTTTACCGATGCTGCAGACCGGGTTCGTGATCGTCTTGGCCTCATCCATTACAAATCCAGGAGGCGGCTGTTAAGGTTACGCATAAGACCTACCATGTTAGCGGGTAAATCTGTTGGTCGCCCGACGTTTGCTGATGCTGGCAGTCACCGGCGATTCAAGGCAGCGGCAGACAAGGCCGCTAACCGTAGGAGACAATCATGGGGGTTCTCTGCCGATTTGTCATTGTTCGAGGGCGGTGCAAAATGGATTGATGGTGCCCCGGAACGTGTCGTTTGTCCGCTCAAGACTGAAGATGTGGAATCAGTGGAAATCCAATATTTGGGAGAGGTTAGCATCACCCGTGGCAGTGCCCCGAATGATGACGAGGCTTTTGCCCAACGACTTAGCGTCCGGCATGGATATGCTGGTGGGGTACGCCGACGTATTGAGAATTTGTTGATATGAACGAAAATCGCGACGCCAATATAGACGAGGGCAACATGTTTACCGATGAGGACTACGGTCCGTTCGATGGATTTTCACAAACCGACTTCGAGCGTTGGTTGCTTACCGGTATGCAGGGCTATGCCCATGAGAACCGCGGCCCTGACGCCTTTCCTGGGGCGGACGGATTTATAAGGCGCCGTGAATATCTCGTTGAAGGTCTGGCGGATGTATATCAGGACTGGAAAGCGGAGCAACAAGGGCTATTCCGTGCTGCATTAGCCGATGTACTTGCCTCTCTCCCTAGTCTTCCCGAGAATATGATCATTTTTGAGTATCTGCTATCGCTCGCTGCAACTTTGCAGGCTGCGGAAATCCTGCGCGTATTACCGGTACGGATTGGAGCAGATGACTTCGGTCTCATGGTTGATTCGGATGAAGGTCACCTTTTCGATATTGCCATTCTCTCGGTTGCGCGACTCGCGGCCCCGCGTAAAGATGCCGTGACCTGTCTACGGGCACTGATCGGCGCCAAGCACTTTCATATTGCCTATGCAGGAAACGCCCTGTTGGCATTATGCCGTGCCGACGCGGGCAATCTTCCCGGGCATCTTGATATATTGCGGGGATATCTGGCGGAGATGTTTCGGGAATATGATACCGACAGTAAAGGGCGCCGCGCCTTGGCTGAAGCAGTGCTGGACACCATCGGCATTTGGCATTTTAAACAAGCTCTACCAAAACTAATTTTTCGTGGGGCTGGCTCTGGGTCGGACGCTTGGCTGGTCGAGGCACTAATGTTCGGAAATGGGGCACAGATAGGCTACGAATACAGGCGGGAAGAAGGAGCGGTGTCGCTTTGGCGACGAGATTCTCGCGCGATAGCGATAAGTGTAGAAGTTCGCCAACCACAGCGGCTTCACGCTACCGCGCCTAGTCCCCCTCCCTCCCCAACTCCCAATGCGTGGGAGGAATTCGACATTGAAAGACCACGGGTAGAGAAAGTGAGTGAATTCGTCTAGGACTAAATACGATCCAGAGGCGAAAGACTTCGCTAAGCTGCTTAAAGATGCTGCCCGTCAGCGCAGGTTCATGTTGCCTTGGCAGGCGGATAGACGGCTCATAGCGGAAGGCGGACATGTACTGTACACCGTCGATGTCGACGTCATCAAACTCTACACCAACCCCAACGAAATGGCGGTCGCGACAGATAGGCGTAAGGAAGGGTACGCCCAAGTCTTTCACAGCGATCCTCCTGCCGTTTCCGTGGCCTTGGGACGACGCCTTGCACGGAAAATTTTTTTCGAACTCGGGCGCGGGCCGCTACTCGTACTCCCTCCACTTGACGAAGAAGTTCGTGTGGTGTTCAACGCTATCCTTAAAGATGTCCAAAACGAGCAAAAGCGTACGTGGAGGCAATTGGCGGCATTAAGGGAAAAGGTCGCTCAGCTCGACTCAGTCAGTGATCGACAAGAACTGGCACAACGCCTTGAGGATGAGGCTCTTGAACTCGCTACGCTCGTGAGTGCGGAACACTCTGCGTCAGCGGAGCTACGCCGCTTTTCCCAGCTCATGGATAAAGAGCGCATCATGCCATTGGATAGGGCCTGGGAAGCAGGGCTGATCGACGACCCGGCACTGCGCGAGGCATGCACCCCGCCGAGCGGCTTTATCGATTGGTTGCGATTTCATGAAATTACAGAAAATTGGAAGGTATTGCTGCGGCAGACAAAATCGCCAAGACAAAAAACAGCGCTTCTTGATCGAGACGCGCACGCCTTAGCTCGGCTCGAATGGATCAACCAACGCTTGGAACCGCATCGGCATCAACGCGTTGTGCTTATCACCGGAGATGCCGCCCTGGAAAAAGCAGCGCGGAGTTACTGGCCCAAAGGGGCCAAACACGATTTTGCCGATCTCTACTTACGCCATCCCCGCGCCTACCTGGGCGAGCCCGACGTGCTCGACTCCGGGGATGACGGGGATCCCGCAGGCATCGAGACCGAACTCACTCTCTGGCTAGATGCGCTCTTGGCGCGTTCCCAAGTCTCAAACCACCCCTACAGGACCGGCCTTGACAAGCTGCTGTCGCCCAGGGGGGGCGCGCTCGTGGCCCTGGCAAGGCCGATCACCGCCGAACATCCCGGCATTATCAGGGATATTTTGGATCGTTGGACATGTTTTACCAGGAATCTCGTGTTGAATCAGGGGGTGATCGACGACCCGGCTGCTGTTGGAGAACTCGCCAGGCTGAGAGGCGACCTGAAGCGACTCCTCGACGGCGTATCCATGCTGTTGCGCCGGCGTGTGCGCGAAACTTGGTGGGAAACCTTGGGCGTGATCTCGCGTACCGGCTATGCGTTGCTCTTTTCGTGTGATCCCAAAAGGCTGCGGCCACGCACCCCCCCCATCCTCTCCTATGACTCTTTTCCCAAAGCAGAGACTCTGGCGCACCTCCTGTTCTCGACCCATACTTGGAATACCGAAGCTTACCGCAAGGTTCTCGGCATTCTGGACGAAGAAGACGCGTCAAACTATACGTATTTTCTTGCACTTGCGACACTCTTTGCTGCCGAGGGGATATGGCCGGTGGCGGCAGGGTTGGCGGGAGAGGCAATTGAAATTGCCGAAACGCATCACCCCGAACATATCTCCGGGCGCGAGGCCGCGTATGTACGTGCGGTAGCTCTACGTTACACCGCTCGTCACACTAGAGAGTTGGCCGTCGCCGCCAGCTTCCTTAATGATGCCAAACGCTACTTAGAGGAAGATCGTGTCAAGCGGGGGCGTTGGTATGACGCCGGCGAGATCCGTTTCAATGCGGAAGAACAGGCATTATATCTTACCTATCATCAGTTCTGCCTGTTTCTCGATCAACCGATTCCCCTTGAGGCTGGTGTCCCGGAACTGGTAGTGTTACATAACCAACTCACGAACGTGCTTGCGGATTTAGAAAAGAGCCAAGCGCGGCCGTTGATCAAAAATGTGGTAAAAAGAGAGTTACTAATTAATTTACTCCAAGTTGCATTGTTACGCTGGGACGAAGAGGGGGAGTCAGTGCAGCGCATACCATTTATTCCCGTGCTTGAAGCTCTTGAAAACAACATCGACAAGTACAAGGAGACTATACAAATTACGTTTCGAGACCAAGCGATTCTCCTTGCTGCACAGTGCTGGCTTGCCGAAGACAAAACGCGAAAAAAAGACAAGCGCCGCAAGCTTGAGCGCTATCTCTCCGACAGCGCTATTAAAAAACATTCCGTTCAGGCCTTTGACCGGTTTCACTTTCCATGGCTCCGAAATTTAATAAAACCATAGTCGTAGCAGTAACAGGGGGGCTCTTATCCTTGACAAGGTCAAGGGTAACATACTGTTTTTATGGGAAGAACTTAAAAAGGGTAGGATCGAGCACTGATGCGAAATTAGCTGTCTCCGGCCCTTCTTACAATGACGTCTCGCCGCACGCGGCTACTACGTATTCCAGCTTCCCGATGTTCTTCATCATAAGGCAGGAACACCAAAGGACTAGCAAGATGCGTCAGTTGGTGCTTGACAGATTTATAGGATGGGGGTGTGACCAGTTACATGGAAACGGTCACGGCACTGCCTCTGCCGGGTGAACTGGTGACGGTGATATCGCCGTTGTGCGCGTGCACAAGGGCCTGGGCCAGGCTCAGCCCGAGGCCGTTGCCGGGAGTCGAGCGGCTCTTGTCACACCGGTAGAAACGTTCGAAAATGTGCGGCAGGTCATGGGCCGAGATCCCTGCCCCGGTATCCTCAATGGTGATGATGACTTTTGCATCATCGACCCCGGCCGATACCATGACCTGCCCGCCCGGGGGAGTGAACTTGATGGCATTGTCCAGCAGATTGGCGATGACCCGCTGGATTTTGGCCCGGTCGCCAAGGACGACGAGGGGAGCGGACGTTATCGAGGTTTTAAGGTCAATATCTTTATCCTCGGCCAGGGGGAGAAACAGATCCGCGGCATCGTCGATAATATGGCGCATGTCTACCGGTTGCATGGACAATTCAGTCACCCCGGAGTCGGTCTGGGCGATTTCGAGCATGGTGTTGATCATCTCCACCAGCCGGTCACTCTCCCCGACGACCGCGGCGGC
>VAPF01009556.1_pt1 | contig 10504 bp, 5 predicted proteins | sample 3393931 | NCBI WGS metagenome assembly VAPF01 (sample SAMN08290437, study PRJNA428436) | hydrothermal vent metagenome | isolation source: Deep-sea hydrothermal vent chimney | place: Atlantic Ocean: South-mid Altantic Ridge | depth 2773 m m | reverse complement strand
TATGTGCCCCCGCTGCCTTTGTATTCTTGCAAGTGATTGAGCAAGACCCAAAGGCAGCGGGGGCACATATGAATGTTGCGAGAATATTTGGTCAGCAGGGGAATGCTGAAAAAGAGCGGTATCATTTTTCTCAGGTTGTTACGCAAGAGCCTGATAGCAAACGAGGTAAACAAGCACAGACTCGCTTATGGCTCTTAAAAGGCAAAGATTTTTTTCAGAAAAAAGAGTATGAGAAGGGTGAGGCTGAGATTAAAAAGTTGTTGAAAGAGCGCCCTAATTCACCCGCAGCCCTCTTTGCTTTAGGTTCTGCTTATCTGGAGCAAAATAGAGGTGAAGAGGCTGTAAAAACATTTACTCAGCTTGCTGAAATTAACCCAGATAATTTTAAAGCTCAATTTGGCTTGGCTCGCGCTTATTTAAGTGGAAGAAAGTTTGATGAAGCATTCGTGCAGCTTGATAAAGCAGCGGTAACGACGCAGAGCGATATACAAAAAAAACAACTGAAAGCAGTGATGCTAAATGCATATATGAATGATGGAACACGACTTTCAAAACTGGGGAAATTAAAGTTAGGGCAGGCACAATTTAAAAAGGCCGTCGAATTAGATCCTGATAATCCGCGAGCTCATTTTGGTCTCGGAGGCACATATCTCCACATGAAGCAGCTCGATAAAGCGCGAGAATTATATAAACGCGTGACAGAGCTTGATCCAACCAATCCCATTGGTTATAAGCAGTTGGGTAATGTTCTGCTTGGTTTGGGGGAGTTTAATGAGGCCGCTGAGGCCTATTTAACCGCAGTGACACTCGAAGGTGACCCTGAAAAATCAGAAAAATTACTGTTCAAAGCACAAGTTGTATTGGCTCGTGCTGAATTAAAAGCTGAAAACTATGATGCCGCAGAAAAATTATTTCAGGCACTGATTGATCTGAATCCAGATGAATACGAACCCTATCTTTATATGGGATTTGTAAAAAACCGCAAAGGGGATCTAGACGAGGCGGTGAAAATGTATGAAAAGCTACTGGAGTTGAAACCAGGTTATATTCCGGGGTTATGGTTTTTATCACTGCTTTATGAGCAGCAGGGAGAAAATGAGAAAGCCGCCGTGGGCTATAGGCAGATTGTGAATGGTTCCACTGGAAAATTGGCTGAAAAATCAAAAGAGCGTATACGTATTGTTGATCGTCGTCTGCGGCCTGATTCTTATGCTATGACCTATCAAATGGGCTATGACGATAATGTGAATCAGAACCCTGAACAACCTGACTCTGATTATCGCACTGACCTGTTTTTTAATATGGCATACCAGTTCAGGCCAAAGAAGAACCTTAAATATGACTTCAGTCTATCGCCATCATATTCGGTTTTTCATCTGCAACAGTTTGATTTTTTCTCCTATGATGCAAGCGCTTCTGTCAATTCCGGGCCGGTAGATCGTTACTGGACACTGGGCTACAGCTATCGGAAAAACAGTCGTTTGATGCTGGATGAAGCTATCAGCAAGAGCTCAGTGTATAAAGCGAGTGGCTATCGGCGCTTGAATATGAAAAGTATCTCTCCTGAGACTTGGGGCTCTGATGTGAGTTCCACGGTGACAGGAACGTTATCTTATACGGATAAAGAGTCATTAGTCGGAACGATTTCTGATGCAAAAATTTATACTGTGGGAGCGACTCTTAGGCAGCCTTTTGCGATGCGTAGTAATTTACGTTTGGGGTATACCCTGACACGAACAGACAATAAAAATGAAGTGGACTCAGATTTTGCAAATACCAGTCACGAATTCAGCACCTATTTGAGTAAAAGTTTTAAACATAAGCTCTCAGGAAGCTTGGGCTATCAGTTATTGTATTCAAGATTCAAGAATCCTGATTCATTTACAGGTTTTAAGAAGCGTCGATCAAATTTACAAAATAAACTGTCCGCACGGCTGAATTATAGATTAAATTCACAACTATTTTTTTATGGCCAATATAGTTGGCAAATTATACGCTCCGAATTTTCATCTAACATTGTATTAAGCGGTGAGACGATTGCAACACTCGAACAAAATGCATTGGTCAGCTATATTAGAAATAACTTTGTTTTAGGCTTTAGGTTGGAGTTTTGAGTTTGAGAAAATTAAGCTAAACCCCAACAGCCGAAGGATTCCGTTGGGGTATTCTGCTATTTATTATGGAGTCTAACGCGTTACTTTTGGTAGCTCGCTTGATAAAATATCAAGGTTTGGTAGCATAACGATCTCTATCCGGCGATTAAGCTTCCGGCCTTCTTCAGTTTCATTCTCAGATCTCGGGCGAAATTCACCAAAACCAGCCGCAGAGATATTCTCAGGGGCAACATCCATACTGGTCAGTAGGTGGATGACGGTGAGAGCTCGGGTTGTGGATAATTCCCAATTACTCGGAAAGCGTGCGCTTTTTATCGGATTATTGTCTGTGTGTCCTTCAATTTGAAAGCGCCTGTCTGAAAACTGGCTCAGTACTAATGCAATGTTAGCTAGAGCCTCTTTACCTTCGGGGTTTAAGTGAGCACTTCCACTCTTAAACAGAACATTGTTCGGAAGGTTAATGACAATCCGGCCCTGCTCAATGCTGACCGTTAATTGACCCCCATCAATCATGGTTTTCAATCGATTAACAAACTGTGCATATATTTCATTACGGCGTTTAGTTTCGGCTTCAATATTACTCAGAGTGGCCATTTTTTCCTGAGACTCTGAAAGCTCCTTTTGAAGCGCCAATTTTCTTGCTTCAAGTTTGTTTAACTCGTCCTGAGTTTTTGCAATTTGCTTTTTAGAAGAATCCAGCTCCTGTTCGGTTTTTTTAATTTTTTCTTTATTACGACTAATTTCATCTTGAGCGCTCTCCAAAGATTGGTGCATGGCATCTTTTTCGGCGAGTGCGGTCTCGAATTTACCGCTGGATACACAGGCGGATAAAAGAACTGAAGATAGAAGCGTGATTGTCAGTGTGCTAAATTTCATGTTAGCTCCTTATGATTTTTATTGGTCTGAGTTTTCCGTTGAATTTGGGTCAACTATGTTGAACCAAATCGGCCATCCTGTTGTTCCGACTCACACAGAGTAGTGATTTTTTTAATCTATAGCAATGACTTGAGTCCGTTTATAGAAAAAGAAACGGTTTGATGCCAGGAAGACTGTACGAGAAGGTTGGTGTTGTGTGTGTGAATGTGTATATCTGCTTGGCTTTGTTTGAGTGATTTTGTTGTTGGCAGCGGGGTAGTCCGCATAAATTACGTCCCTTTTTTCAAGACTCATCTTCACTGTTCACATTTGTGGATAACTCTGAAACTAATCTACTTTCATCACATTTAAAGGCTATAAAATCAGATGATGTTTTATCTGCTATAAGCCAGTCATTGCCTGTGATTGGACATTTTCTTTGTTGGTCTTGTTTTTGTGACCCATCTCGATAATTGAAGAGAAAATAATAGGTTGGTACAGCCGTTAGTTTTTCAACTAATGCACACAGTTTACGCCCAGATTTATTAATGCTGGAGAAAGGGTTTTGCATTTGTTCTTGTGTAAATGCTTCGTATGCACCACTAGATAACCACAATCCAGACAACCTTTCAAAATCTTGATTCCAGAAATAAATATTATCGTAATCCACTCCGTTATGATCTGTACCAGGAAATCTATATAATGGTATGGGGCGATGTGTATCACCACAAAGCAATGGTGATTCCCAGCCATTTCTTAATATATAATAGGATGAGTTTTCAGGAACTGTATAATTTGGATTACCTGCATCTCTTCCTGTGAATATACTTTCTATGGTGCTACCTGTATTTTTTTCTATTTTTTCTATCAAGTCTAAACTGTACTCACTGCAATATTTTAAAAATAGCGAATCTTTTTCAGGGCAAATAACAGGTACTCGCAGCGTTAAATCATCGACAATTATTGGGTGGTCTTTTTTGATAATTTGACCCGTCCGGTCTAAATGAAAAACATAATCATAAGCCCAGTCTATCCAGTCCTCGTATTGTTGATTATGTTTTTCCTTGAATCGTTTATTTTTGATAATGATATCGAATGCGTACATGATTATTTATCCTTAGAACCAAAGCGTTGAAAGAGATTTTCGAATAAAACTCACTCTACAGATGCAACTCTAATTTACAATCATGGCGACTTATCAAGCAACTTCTGCCAAATTGTTTTAACCTGACTGCTCTCTTCTTTAAATTTTTGACTATCAACTAAAGCCTTTTTTCCCTGAAGCACTTGGTGGTGACCCGCATGGCGATAGCTGCGATAAGCGTTGCTCAATTGTTTAAACTCCTCTTCTGTAAAAAAGAATATTTTAGTGAGCGCTTCGAGCAGGCTCAGGTGATCCGTCCAACGAAGCAGCTCTGGGTGCTTGTGTGCGTTGGCAAGGATGCCGTATTGTACTAAAAACTCAATATCAACAATGCCTCCCGCAGCATGTTTAAGGTCAAATTTTCCCTGTTGCTTCGTTGTGAGTGTTTGACGCATCTGCTCTCGCATTTTTTTTATCTCTTGTTTCAGTGTTGTTAATGGCTCTTTTTCTGAAAGTACTTTTTGCCGAATCGCTGTGAATTTGTCGCAAAGCCTACCTTGATTGTTGCCCGCGATAAATCGTGCCCGAATCAATGCCTGATGTTCCCATGTCCAGGCAGACGAGTGTTGATAAGTAGAAAAAGCATCCAGGCTGCTCACCAATAGGCCAGAAGAGCCATTGGGGCGCAGGCGCATATCAACTTCATAGAGCATTCCTGATGAAGTCAGTGTATTGAGCATATGAATAATACTTTGACCCAGTCGAGTGAAAAACTGTGCATGACTGATGGGTTTCACGCCTGTTGTTTGTGAATCGCTGTGAGGGTCGTCATACAAAAAAACGAGATCCAGATCGGAGCCATAACCCAGCTCAATGCCACCTAGTTTGCCGTAACCGATAATAGCAAAATCAATATCGGTGCTTGCATTGTGCTGCTGCGGCATCCCATGTTTTTTGGTCAAACGTTTTAATGCGAGTTGCAAGGCCTGTTGTAAAATATTTTCTGCAATTGCCGTCAAATAATCACTGACATTCATGAGTGGTAGTTTACCCATAATATCTGTTGCGGCCACACGTAAAACATGTGCCTTTTTGAACTGGCGCAGTACGTCCATCTGGCGCTCAAGGTCATCCTCTTTAATTTGCTCAAGTTGAAAGGCCAGTTCAATTTCCATGCGGGTTTTATCGAGCGGCGTATAAAGCACTCTTGGATCAAGCAATTCATCCAGCAATAAGGGGTAGCGTGTTAACTGCTCAGTAATCCAGGGGCAAGCCAGATTTAATTGCACCAGTTGGGAAAGTGCCATCGGGTTCTCAGTGAGGAGCGAAAAATAGGCACTGCGCCGAGTCATGGCTTCGATAAACTGGATGAGCCTCTGTAATGGCTTAATTGATTGGCTTTGAGTCAGTGCTGCGCCAAGTAGCAGTGGCATCAGTCGATCAAGGCGCTCTTTGGCCATCATAGCTAGGCTTGTATAGCGTGATGAATGGTGTAACTGTGTGAGGGTTTGAGCAATTTCAATTGCGGTGTTGCTATCATAGCCAGCCTGCGTGAGCAGTGCGATGGCCTGTTCTGAATGAGCGCTGCTTTGCCATATATCAGAAAATTGCGTGAAATGGTCTGTTTGAGGAGCATCAAACACCTGCTCAAAGTGGCTATGAACTTGATTCAGATGTTGCTCAAGTGCCGTCATAAATGTTTGCCAATTGGAAAACCCCATGGAAAAGGCCAGTCGTTCACGGCTTAATTTGTTTTCAGGCAGCGTATGTGTCTGCTTGTCCTCCATCATTTGCAGACGATTTTCTGTACGGCGTAAAAAAACATAGGCTTCCGTCAGAGTGAGAACAACATGCCTAGGCAGGTAGTTTTTTTGCTCCAGCAGGCGTAAAATTTTTAAGATACTGCGTTCTCGCAGCTCAGGCTCTCTGCCACCACGAATCAGTTGAAAGGCTTGCCCAATAAACTCTACTTCACGAATTCCACCAATGCCCAGCTTGATATTATTCTCTTTTTTTCGGCGCTCAACATCATGATTGATGCTTTGTTTGAGCTTTCGCAATGCTCTGAAGGCGCTAAAATCCAGATAACGACGATAGACAAAGGGGCGCATGATTTTCAGTAATTGTTCACCTGCAGCGGAGTCACCCGAGATGATGCGTGCTTTAACCCAGGCGTAACGTTCCCAGTCTCGGCCGTGAGCTTGATAGTAGGCTTCCATTGCATCAAAGCTCATGGCCAAAGGGCCACTGTCGCCAAATGGACGTAAGCGCACGTCGGTACGAAATACATACCCCTGAGGTGTTAAGGCCGACAGTGCATTGATAAGGCGCTGCCCCAGTTTGGTAAAGTATTCACCATTGCTTAAACTTTTGGATCGGCCTGTTGTTTGACCTTGCGATGGATAGGCAAAAATCAGATCAATGTCAGAGGAAAAATTCAATTCATGAGCGCCGAGCTTACCCATCGCGATGACAACCATTTTCTGTGGAACCCTATTTTCATCAACGGGTGTTCCGTAGATTTTTGATTGCCATTGGTGAAGCCGTGTTAACGATTCATCAACACACGCTTCGGCAAGTTCAGATAGGTCGGAGAGGGTTTCATCAAGCGAGGCTTGTTGTGCGAGGTCACGCCAGGCAATACGCACCATTTCTCTCCGACGAAAATGGCGCAAGACATCAAGCAGTGCAGCCTCCTCAGTCACTTTTGTGAGTTGTTTTGAGAGTACGGTGTGATATCTGTTTTTTTCGTAAATTGTGTTCAGGTCATTGCTGTGTATCAGTTTAAGCAGCATGTTTGGGTGGCGAATACAGCTTTGAGCCACAAACTCACTTCCTGCCCAAACGGTTTGTAATGTTTTCAACAGTAAAGGATCGGAACTCAGCGGTGAGTTTTCAATTGAAGTCGCATTGCAGAAGGACTCCCATTGACTGGAGATGAGGCTTTGTAACTCTTGTGATACTGGCAATGGCATGGTTTTACCTTGAGTCAAGATGTTTTTGCTGTTGTCGATAGATCATAGAACAGCTAATGGAGCAAAAAGAAAGATGGAATTTGATGATTACTTAAAAGCAATGGTAGAGCAAGATGCATCAGATATCTATCTGACCACTGGAGCGCCCGCAAGCGCTAAAATTCAGGGGCAAATGGTGCCGCTGGAGAGTGATAAACTGAAACCAAACCGCGTCAAGGAAATTGCTTATGGCGTAATGAATGGGGATCAAATTGCTGAGTTTGAAGCCAAACCTGAGATGAATATGGCTCTTTCGGCCAGAGGAATCGGGCGTTTCCGTATCAATATTTTCAAACAGCGGAATCAAGTGGGGATGGTGATTCGTAATATCAAAACGACCATTCCGACCATGAGTGACCTTAAATTACCCTCAGTGCTCGCCAAGCTTGTCATGCAAAAGCGGGGGCTGATTCTATTTGTTGGAGGAACGGGGTCAGGAAAATCGACCTCATTGGCGGCATTGCTGGACTATAGAAACGAGCACCATGCAGGTCATATTATTACGATTGAAGACCCTATTGAGTATGTTCATACACATAAAAAAAGTATCGTAAATCAGCGTGAAGTGGGTGTCGACACAGACAGCTTTGAAGATGCTCTAAAAAACACGCTGCGCCAAGCACCTGATGTTATTTTAATTGGTGAAATACGTGACCGTGAAACGATGGAGCACGCGCTCGCTTTTGCAGAGACTGGGCACCTTGCTATTTCAACACTGCATGCCAATAATGCCAATCAGGCTTTTGATCGAATTATTAACTTTTTTCCAGAAGAGCGGCACAAGCAACTGCTACTTGATCTATCACTGAATGTTCGCGGTTTTGTTTCCCAGCGCTTGGTGCGAACGGTGGATAATAAACGAACGGCTGCGATTGAAGTTCTTTTAGGTACACCGTTAGTGGCTGATTTAATTCTTAAAAGTGAGATAACCAAAATTAAGGATGTGATGGAAAAATCAGAAAATCTGGGAATGCAGACTTTTGATACGGCACTGTATAAGCTCTACCGTGAAGGGCGCATCAGTTTTGAAGAAGCGCTACGCAATGCAGATTCTCAAAATAATCTACGTTTGAAAATTAGTCTGGATGAGAAAAAAGAGAATCAAGGCGCACCATCTTTTGCACTGGAGTTGGAGGAGAGTGATATTGAGGTTTAGACACAGCTCAATATGCTAAAGTTTGGTGAAAAAAATGATGCTTCGGGCAATCCACTGGAGCATTATTAGCTGATTTAGGCCAATAAAAACTCAAGCCTCCGATTTAACCTTTGCTTTCAGTCATTGTATAAGCATGTTTTCAAAATGCTTCACATCACCTGGTAATATTTTTTTGGTCTACCCGCCGCTGAGGGCGAAAGCACAATATCCACCGATAAATTTGATAATTCACAAATATGTCTCGGCAGCGCCGCCGCTCAAAAAGGAGCAGCGACTCGAACCTCAATGCGTTGACCTGTCGCAGGGTGAATAAAAATTAGCCGCTCCGCATGAAGTAGCAGTCGTTCACTCTCAGTACCATAAAGTTCATCACCTTTAATGGGAATATTAAGCCCATCCTTATGCGAAGCATGCACTCTAAGCTGATGAGTTCGCCCCGTAACTGGGTAGAAATAGACGCGTGTTCGACCCCGCTTTCGTTCAATCACTTTCCAGTGAGTTTTTGCTAACTTTCCATGAGTAAAACAGACGCATTGGCGAGGCCGGTCATCAATATCCACACGCAGTGGCAGCTCAATCACACCCTGGCTCTGATCTTCAGGCAGCTCTTTTGATAACACCGCCACATAACGCTTTTTAATCGTACGTTTAAGAAATTGTTTTTGCAGTGCTTTATGTGTTTCTGAATTTTTCGCAACAAGCAATAAACCCGAGGTTGAAAGGTCAAGGCGATGCACTAGTAATGCACCTGTTGCTTTAGGGTAACGTTTTTGTAAGCGTGTTAATACAGAATCTTGCACCTCTTTTCCCGGCACTGAGAGCAAACCATGAGGTTTATTAACCACAAGCAGGTCATCATCTTCATAAACTGCGACAGGTTCATTCTCATCAATGGCTTTAACTAATTCAGTCGGCGGTTGAACATCAAGCCCTTGCAACATAAAAGGCAGAATGGGCCAACACTTTCCTCGACAAGAGGGGTAATAAAAACCATGATGCCGAACTCCTTCTTTTGGTGAAGCGCCCCACCAGAACTCGGCCAAAGCCAGCGGAAGTAAATGGTGGCGATTTGCATATTGAATCAACTTGGGTGCTGCACAATCCCCCGCACCTCCTGGTGGTTTTTGACCCTCATAAAAGGTAGAAACTTCTTGCTGTTCACCAAAAAAATTAGTCAACCGGTACGTTGAAAAAACCTGTTTATGCAGCTTACTCGATAACTCAGCTCTTGCCTTTTTAAGCCGTTCAATTTTACCGTCAATTTGATTCAGCGGAACTTGTATACTGACCAGTCGTGCGATCCATTCAGCTTTAATATCTTTTAACTCACGTTTATCCTGCTGACTTTCTCGTGCCAATTCCGTGAATAAAGCATCATCATTTTGTAACGCCTTTCGCTGCTCATCACGCAGTGCTTTACGTGCTTTATGAGACTGTTTCAACAAAAGCCATGCGGTATCACGCTCCTGTTCCTGCTGCTTTAATTGCTTTTGTAAATCACGATATTTTTGGCTGCTTTGTAATTCAAATATCTGAGAAGTGAAGTCGGCCAAAGCCGCTTCCCCTGCAGGCAAAAAACTATCCCGTTCAACTAAATCAAATAGCTCGGGGACAAACCCTGGCCACCGCCACTTTCCGGCTAACATGCCGGAAAAGCCTGATAAAAATCCGATATTATTGTTTTGGTCTTTCACCACCAACACACCAAACATTTTGCCACCCTCAGGAGCATCGAAGTCATGAGGACAATTAAATTGGTTATTTAACAGGTCTTGCAGTTGTTCGCTCGCTTTTTTTGCGATTGCATGAGGGGTGTTGTTAAATGGACTTGGAAATATGAGTGGAAGGTCAGCCGGTTGTGGAGGAGGAGATAAATAAGTGATGCAGCACATATCTCTAGCGGTGAGTTCGTCGACTCACAATCAACGCTGATAAAAGAGAAACACTGACCAATATAATTACCACCCAGTTGCCCCATACCACATAAGGGGTCGCACCTTGCATGGGCTGCACTTCATCCGTCAACACATGCACTTCAAACTGTGGTGATGCGGATTGAATTTTTCCATCGGGGCCAATAATTGCAGAGATTCCAGTATTTGTTGATCGTAGTACAAAGCGACCCGTTTCCAATGCGCGCATACGAATAATTTGTAAATGCTGATGAGGCCCGATTGATTCGCCAAACCATCCATCATTACTGACATTCACCAGCATGGATGCTTCAGGCAGGCTGGTAATCAGCTCTTCTCCAAACACAGCTTCATAACAGATTGAAAGC
>VAPF01072467.1_pt1 | contig 10507 bp, 9 predicted proteins | sample 3393931 | NCBI WGS metagenome assembly VAPF01 (sample SAMN08290437, study PRJNA428436) | hydrothermal vent metagenome | isolation source: Deep-sea hydrothermal vent chimney | place: Atlantic Ocean: South-mid Altantic Ridge | depth 2773 m m | reverse complement strand
CAGATTGGTGCTATCGCCAAACCGGATGATATTCGCTTTGCTGACGGTCTGCCCAAAACCCGTTCCGGTAAAATTATGCGTCGTTTATTACGCGATATTGCCGCTGATAAAAAAATTACTTCCGATATTTCAACTCTTGAAAATGAGTCTGTCGTGGAACAACTGCAGGGCAAGGTTTGAGTTCATCTTCTCCGCAGTCAAAACCAGGTAAAAAACCATCCGGGTTTGACTGCGGATCTATTTACCCCCGAGTTCTTGCATCGGCATGAAAAGCCACTGTTAATAATATTTACAGTCTCGTAACGGTAAAATATTCAGCTATACGTTCAGCTATATTTAAAAAATAATGTAAATTCATAGACTTAAAGCTATAAGCAACTATTTATAACAACTGGATTTATTAAATAGCTGTCGATTTTTTTAACACTATGGAATTGAATTACCTGTTAATTCATTAATGAAAAATATAACAAGTTGTTTTATATGGTATTTATTAACATGGCACGCTAAGTGCATTGTACTTCAATACGCAGATCAGGCGGGAAGGTTCATTGCCTGAATGAAATTCATAATTCAAAAAAAGGACAGGGAAAATGAAAAATTTATTAAAAAGCATTGGACTGGTACTGGCACTGGTAGCAGGTAGTGTTCAGGCAATACCGACATTGTATTTTGATGGTAACGTCAAGTTTGATTCCGGCACTGGCATGCTGGGCGTTAACGCGGTGTTAAACGCAACAGACGATATCAGTCCGATGCCAACTTTAGCGGGTAGCAAGCTTAAGCTTAGCGCAACATATCTAAATGTTACTACACCGCGCCCATATCTGACTATTGGGCATTTTAACAACGGCCAAATGAGCGTTATCGATGGTAGTGCCAATACTTTACTACAGGGTAACTTCAGTAAACTGGTAGTAAAAATTATTAACGGTGAGGATAGTGGCCTGCTTACGGGTACGTTTAATGCTATTAGCGGCAGCCTTGCCAATGAATTCAAGCCTGGAAACCTGTTTACCCTTGGGTTTAATCTAACTCAATCTTCTTCAACCTTCAATAACCGTGATACCAGCACTGCGTTCCAGGATCGTATTGACGGACAAATTAGAGGGCAGAATGTGTCGGTACCAGAACCAGGTATTCTGGCTTTATTAGCGCTGGGTGTGGTACTGATTGGCTTTGCTGGAAAACAAATGAGAACAGGCAGATAGTTTCATGCGTAATGCTCAGATTAGAAAAATAATTAACAATAAAAAATATAGTGATAGTAACCATACCGGTAAAAATTTTGTAATTGGAGGAAACAGGAAATGAAAATAATACAACGACTGGCGATACTGATTCTACCTGTGGCGATACTGATACCCGGTATCTCAAATGCTACCGTAGCACTCCCGGCGCTGGATATACAGAACTTTGGCACCGATAGCGGTATGTCTTTATCCGCAACGACCCTGAACATCGGGGCAACCGCTTTTAGTATTGCCACCAGTGGTACACCTATTGATATTCCTGATGTAGCTTTCTCGCTTAGCTCATCCGGCTCGTATGATGCGACTACTGGTATTGGCTCCTTTAATGGCAATATTACTATTGGCTCACTGTTAACCGCCGATTTTACTCAGTTAAGCTTTTATGATTTGACTGGAGGAGATTATCAGTTCTTCGGTGATGTTACCTACACTGGCGGCAGCATGATGGGCAACTTAACTGGCGGTCGTATTGACGGTGTAACAAACGCAAACAGTGTTGTTGCTAAACTCGGTCAGATCACCGTTGTTCCTGTTCCCGCTGCACTCTGGTTATTTGGTTCCGGCCTGCTAGGTCTGGCAGGTATTGCACGACGTAAAGCATCATAAAAAAGCATTTCTTATAAGTTAAAAGCCCGCGCAGGATTGTGCGGGCTTTTTTATTATCCATAGCAAATAACCAACAAATACCCCGCCATGGGTAATGAGGAAGTAATAATAAATCAGACCAACTGGAGACCGCCCTTTTTTTGCCATAGACCGGCAACAACTTTCCGGTTAACACGTCATTTTTTTGGCGAGAAATAATAAACACACAATATCCTCTTGTTTTATATATTAATTTTAAAATTGGCATAAACTTCGCATATCTACCAGTAACGAGTTTACACAGATAACGAACGGGGGAGCCAATGCGACCAGCCTCATCAATACAGACAAGTCATTTATCACTGGTTAAAGCCCATCTGGTTCACCGGACAGTCAATGCACGATCAGCCGGAAATAATAATCATATACAGGAATTAATCAGTATCTTACAGACCACACTCAATCTGGATATGCAGATTGAACTGTTTGCCCGTAAAATCCGCCAGTACGTTAAAATCGATGCAGTGGTATATCAACACCCTGAATCCGATGATAAAAGAACCATTGGTGATATAACGACTCATCGGGCAACCTATGATCTGAAACTGGAGTCAAAAAATCTGGGTAGTTTATGTTTTTATCGTATCCAGCACTTCCAGAAAAAAGAAATTGCATTGCTGGAAAATCTGCTTAGCGCGCTGGTTTACCCGCTACGTAATGCGCTGGAATATCAACATGCGATTGATCTCGCTTCGCATGATGCACTTACTGGTATCCAGAATCGCCATGCTATGGATAACGCACTACAACGTGAGGTAGAACTTGCACATAGAAAGAACATGCCCCTGTCGATGTTAATTCTTGATGCCGATAATTTTAAACAGTTTAATGATACCTATGGCCATACCTACGGCGATGCTGTTTTAAAAACTATTGCCGATACCATTACCTCAACCATTCGTAGTAGCGATTTGTTATTCCGCTTTGGTGGTGAGGAATTTGTGGTACTAACCAGCCAGACTGTTTCTGATGGTGCTTACCTGCTTGCTGAACGTATTCGCCGTAACATTGCATCCATCAAACAAATTAACAGCATAAAAATACATACGACCATTAGCCTTGGTATCGCTACCTTGCTTGAAAATGAATCTGGTCAGTGCTTCCTTGAACGCGCTGACAGTGCGCTCTATAAGGCAAAAAATAAAGGTAGAAACAGGGCAGAAATTGCTGGGCAGATAAAATAGATACGCTAAGCCACCCCCTTGTGTCAGGATGGCGAGTATTCGCTATCTTTTTTACTACACCTATAACACCTATAACACCTATAACACCTATAACACCTATAACATCTACAATAGCACCTGTTTTTGCCTTCTATTAGCCGTTCCCGTTTGTCCGTCTCTTTTTCGCTGAGTGAATAATTGACTAAACCGACCTTTTTCACCGCTGCGACAATAATCCTGTTCCAGGCAGGTAAATAGCTGCTGATAATCAATATCCGCGATCTGTTGTAAATAATTATACAACAGGATAAATAAACGTTTAAGTGACACTTTCCATGTACTGCCTGTTTGCAAAAACAGCGCATCACTTAATTGCATAAAATGCTCAAATGGATGCCGACCTAAAATTAACGGCAACGTCTGTTTAAAGCGCCCTGAATTAGCAATCATATCCCAGTAGCGAGCAAAACGATTCATCCGCTGCATAGTTTTGAAATCAATACGACTGGTACTTAAAATATTATAGGGTGGCTCGGCGTTATACTTTAGTTCATAAGCAATATCGTGGCGATTCAGCGGTGCACCACGCAAACGCTTCAAGATACCCAACTGAATCTCATGCGGTTGCAATGCAACCAGTTGGTCAAAACTCCGGGTAAAATTCTCCAACGTATCACCGGGTAGACCAAAAATCAGATCCGCATGAATATAGGCTTGTGTCTGCTGGCGTAACCAGCGCAGATTTTCACGCGTTTTCTGGTTATTCTGCCGCCGACTGATTAACTGCTGAATGACAGGATCAAACGTCTGTACTCCGACCTCAAATTGCAGGGAATGAGCAGGGTAAAGTTGAATGACTGTTTTCAATTTGTCCGGCAGATTATCCGGAACTACTTCAAAATGCAGATACAGGTCATCACTCATACGCTGTAAGAAAAACTCCAGGATAGCGACACTGCTACTGACCTTTAAATTAAAGGTACGGTCAATAAATTTAAAATTACGCGCACCACGCTGATATAGTTCATCCATTTCATCAAGAAATCGAGTTAAATCAAATGACTTTGATGTTTTATCCAGTGAAGATAAACAGAACTCACATTTAAATGGACAGCCACGCGATGCCTCAACATAGAGTAAACGATTTTTTATATCTTCATCCGTATAAAAATGGTAGGGTAATATAAGCTTATCCAGTGGTATATTGGCTGCCTGAATTATTTTAGGGACAGGTTTCTGATGATGCAGCACCTGCTTACATAAATCCCGCCAGGCTATTTCACCATTCCCCTGAATAATATAATCGACCCATACTGCCATCTCAGGAAGGTCATTCCCATGACTGACTTCCGGCCCACCAAGAACAATAATAACCTCGGGGGCGAGTCGCTTTAACAGGGATACCGTCTGACTAACCTGTGAAACATTCCAGATATAAACCCCAAAACCGATAATTGAGGGATGTTTATCAAGCAGTTGTTCTGCTACATCCATCGGACGCTGGTGAATGGTAAATTCGACAACCTCGGCACGCGACTGAAGCTCGCCAAGATTGGCATAAAGATAACGCAAACCGAAAGCCGTATGAATATAGCGTGCGTTTAACGTTGTGAGAACAATATCCATTCTGTAAATAATACATAGGAACGCATGGCATAGATACAAAAAAAGCCCGGATAATCCGGGCTTTTAGCTATCCTGAAAAATGGATTTACGGTAACTTATTACTGAAACAGATAAAAAGGATACTTATTGTTCAAGACACGCTGTGAATACCTCCATGTAAGCTCGACACCCGCATCCCTGCGGCTGACGGTCTTTAACAATAAGTATCCTTTTCATCCATCCTGTTAGTATTTAGCTGCAATCGCTTCCAGTTTCTCTGCCCGGATTATCTGTCCATTAAGACCAGCCTGCTTAGCGTTCTTACCATAAGCTACTGACATCAGTGTACTGTAATAGGTAACAGGAATATTAAATTTAGTTCCATATTTAGCGTTAATTTTATCCTGATATACTTCTACGTTCATCTGACAAACCGGACAGGGGGTAACAATCATATCAGCACCACCGTCATAGGCTGATTCGATAATATCCTTGATCAGCACCTGTGACTTTTCCGGTTCGGAAAAAGCCAGAGCCCCGCCACAACAGGAGACTTTCTTCTCATATTTTTCAATGGGCTCGGCACCTAGCGTTTCGATAAATTTATCCAGATATTTTGGATTTTCAAACGATTCACCCTCAATACCAAAAGGTCGATTAGTCTGACAGCCTACATAACCAGCAATTTTGATACCATCAAGTGGTTTTGTCACATGCTTGCCCATTTCCTCATAACCGATATCTTCAATCAGCACTTCGACCATGTGGCGGATTTTCGCTTTGTTTTCCAGCTTTAAGCCTGCCTCAGCCAGCGCCTGATTGGTTTCTTCCATTAACCCGGCATCATCATCCAGACGTTCCTTGGTTTCCTTTGTGGCCAGCCAGCAGGCAGCACAGGTGGCAACAATATCCTGTCCGCTATTATGCTTCTCGGATAATGCAATATTACGTGCCGATAGAGCCAGACGAGGCAGTTCACCACCGCCACAGTAACCAATAGAAGCCGAACAGCAGTTCCAGTCCGGAATTACATTAAGTTTGATATCCAGCACGTCACACATAGTCTGAACAGATTTCAGATAATTGGAAGATGATGCCTTTTCCTGTGATGAACAACCCGGATAAAATGAATATTCTTTTGCCATAATCTTTTCCTGCTCCAGTTTAGTTAGAGCTATCAACACGAGCTGCTTCCAGCTCCTGCGCTTTCTTAATCATTGCCTTAAAGCCTTTTTTGTCTTTCACCGTATGGCCGCCGACAAGTTCTTTAAGACTCAAACGGCCAGCTTTAAGCATACCAAGACCAATGCCTGCCATACCCATCGCAACTTTAATGCCATTGACAAAACCGTTCATAAAATACAGATTTACACCCAGCCATAATTCGTTAACACGGCCATTTTTTGCCAGATTATTCCAGAACAACTGAGCAAACTGACGAGTTGGCTGACCTTTTGGCTCAATACCCAGACGGGTCGCATAATGCGCCAGGCCATGCATAATATGCGTAATCGGTAATTCACGAGGGCAACGCACTACACAGTTATAACAGGAAGTACACATCCACATTGAAGTGGAGGCGAGAACTTCTTCGCGCTTACCTGCACGAATCATCATAAATAATTCCTGTGGTGGATGGTCCCAGTATGGCCCCAGTGGACAGGAGCCGGAACAGACACCACACTGCATGCACATTTTCACCCATTCGCCTTCTTCGACGTGGTCTTCAACTTCCCGGAGGAAGCTGTTGCGGTATTTTTCAACCATGCTTGTATTCATATCACTCATGGATAGTTTCCTCTATTCTGGTCTAGAACTTGAATGGGCTCATACCAATCTGTTCGATTGTTTCAGCCATTTCATTAATTAACTGTGGAACCTTTTGAATATCGCTAATAGATATTTCATAGGTTTGTACACGTTCTTTCTCCAGACTCAATGATTCGAGTGTGTCACCTACTTTGGACATACGTTCCTGAGCCACTAACGAACCTTTCACAAAGTGACACTGATAATCATCACCGCTTGGGCAGCCCATTAGAATTATGCCATCATAGCCGCTGTTCATGGAGTCGGTAATCCAGCTCATACTAACAGAGCCAAGACAACGCACAGGAATAACACGCGTAAAGGCGCTGTATTCCAGCCGATTCTGCGCCGCCATATCCAGTGCCGGATAGGCATCATTTTCGCAGGCCAGTACTAAAATACGTGGCTTCTCTTCAAACTCATCGGGCACATCAACTGCTTTTAACTGCTGACCAACGGTATCAATCGAATAGTTCTCAAATGAAATTACTCGTACCGGACAGGCGCCCATGCAGGTACCACAGCGGCGACAGCGTGATTCATTAAACTGTGGATAGCCATCTTCGGTTTCATTGATTGCACCAAACGGGCATTCCACTGTACAACGTTTACACTGGGTACAACCTTCCTGACGAAAACTGGGGAAACTCAGGTCGGCAACACGAGGATGTGCAGCTTTACCAAGCCCGGCATTTTCTGCTTCAGAAATGGCTTTCATTGCCGCCCCAGTCGCATCGTCCATGGCCTGTTTCACATCCATGGGACGACGTACAGGTCCGGCTGTATAAATACCGGTACGCTGTGTTTCATAAGGGAAACAGATAAAGTGTGAGTCGGCAAAACCATTCGCCATGTGTGGAACATCACTGCCCTGACGATAATCCAGGTTCAGAATGGATTCCGCATCGATACGAATTTCTTCACCTGACTCTTTTGCTGCATTCTCCTGCGCAGTCAGTTCCTCACGGGTCGAGGCGCCTGCATTGGGTATCATACCAGTTGCCAGTACCACCAGATCCACTTCCAGATCAACGTCTTCATCTAAAATCAGATCTTTAAACTTAACGGTTGGGTTTTGGCTATGCACCACTTCACTGGCAATACCTTTGGTGAAGATAATACCTTTGTTCTGACCGCTACGATAGAAGTTCTCACCACCGGCACCCGGCGTACGCAAATCGGTGTACAGTACTGTGGTATCAATCTCAGGATTTTGATCTTTAAAATACATAGCCTGCTTAATACTGGCATTACAACAGAAGCCCGAGCAGTGTTCCAGATGACCCTCCCTTGTACTACGCTGACCGGCACACTGAATAAATAGAACGCTGGATACTTCCTTGCCATCAGATGGGCGTTTAATGACACCACCATCAGCGGCCTTTGCCAGTGCTTCAAGTTCCATCTGTGTTACCACATCCTTGCTTTTACCGTAGGCAAATTCGGGCAGATTACTGGCATCATAAGGTTTGAAACCTGAAGCCTGTACAATTGAGCCGAACTCTTTAGTTTCGGTATTACCGCTTTCGGTGGTGATATCAGCACTGAACCGTCCCGGCGCACCAGCCGTGTTGGTCAACGTTGCATTCAGGTAAACGCTAATATTGCTGTCAGCTTCAACGGCTGCAGCCATTTCTTCAACACCGGTGTCTTCCGGATCAGTATACGGCGCACGAGTTGGAATCTTTCTGTACAGTTGCGCTGTGGCGCCGCCCAGAGCACCGGTTTTTTCAACGATAGTACAGGGGTAACCGGCTTTGGAAGCCTCCAACGCTGCTGTCATACCAGAAATCCCGCCACCGGCAATCAGAATGTTTTTATTCACACCCTGCTGACCACTGGATTGGGGTACTTTGGCATATTTAGCTTCGGCACAACCCATACGGATATAATCGTCTGCCATTTCCTGTGTGGTTTCGCGCTGGTCATCTTCATCGGGACGCACCCAGATAACCCCTTCACGCAGATTAGTACGTATCAGCACTACGCCTTCAAAATTAAAAGCTTCTGTTTTGGCACGACGTGAGCAGGCAGCAATCACAACACGATTCACGCCTTCGTTATCAATGTCACTCTGTATCATTTTGACACCGGCTTCTGAACACAGAAAGTCGTGTTGCTGGCAGATAGCAGCTTTACCATCACGGCTTGCTGTTGTTTCCAGTTGACTGGAATCAAGGCGGTCGCCAATACCACAGCCATTACAAATATAAGCGCCTATTTTCATTTCATCAGACATCTTTAACCCTCCGCCTGTGCTACGCGATTAACTACCTGAATAGCTTTTAATGCGCAGGCTGTTGCACTTTGTACTGCACGATTTACATCCAGCGCATCGGTTGAACAACCGGCTGCGAATACACCACCGTTGGCTTCATTATTTTCAATAAAGCCTTCGTCGTTCACTGTCAGTTCAATCGGGAATGTGTCTTTATCAATACTCGGTTCCATTCCCACCGCCAGCACCACCAGATCATGCTCATTGGTATAACGGTGATAGCCTTCCACATTCACCCCGTTAAGCATTGGGTTCCCGTTTTCTCTGTTTTCAACAATACTGGCCACTTTGGATTTAATGAAGGTTACATTCGGATTGTCTTTGACCCGTTGATGGAAATTATCAAAACGATCAATCGCACGGATATCAATATAGTAGATAGAAATATCTGCATCATCACCGTATTTCTCTGTCACATACGTTGTCTGCTTCAGCGAAGCCATGCAGCAGATACGTGAGCAGTGTTTGAGGTAGTTACGATCACGTGAACCGGCACATTGAATAAAAGCTACATTTTTTGCTTCTTTGCCGTCAGACGGACGAATCAATTTGCCACCAGTAGGGCCATACGGATCCATCAGGCGTTCAAATTCTACACTTGAAATGACATTATCAATACGATCATAACCATAAGGCTGAATTTTTGCTGCATCAAACGGACGCCAGCCCGTTGCCCAGATTACGGCACCGGCTTTTAATTCCAGCGTTTCTTCCTGCATATCAAGGTCTATCGCATCATACTTACAGGCATCTTTGGCTTTCTGCGCATCATCACTACCAATCATGTCCGGGTCGAGCACAAAACGTTTTGGCATGGCAAGGCCATGTGGCAGATAGGCTCCTTTATGTTTGCTCATATTGTAGTTATGGGCATCATCAAACTCGCTTTGCACTGCATCACCGCAGGCACCGCAGGCTGTGCAGTTTTCGTTTACATAACGCGGACTAACTTTGATGGTTGCCCTGTAATCACCGGCTTCACCCTGAAGGTCAGTCACTTCGGCCATCGTCAAAACAGTAATATTTCTGTTTGCCGTCATCCGGCGCTGATTAATTTCCTGGCCGCAGGTAGGAAAACATAGCTTGGGAAAATACTTGTAAAGTCTGGTAACTCGTCCACCTACAGATGGCGATTTTTCAATGACAATAACCTGTTTGCCGACTTCAGCAGCTTCTAACGCAGCAGTCATGCCACTAATGCCACCGCCGACAACCAGAATAGTCTGATTGGTCGCAACAATATCCGACATCTTATTCCTCCAGAGGATCTTCTGTCAGTTTCAAAAAAATAATAGATAAATCAGTGATTTATTCTATATCAAAAATTTCTGTTGCTAACGTCGGCATACCATTGTGATTTCGCTCGAACGTAGCGAGTGCGTACTATACTCTCTTCGCCACTATTTCTCCATAAAACCACCTGTCAAAAACCTAAGTGTGTTGTATGTAACAATAAAATTTACTTATGACAATACCTTGATAAGAAAAAATAAATTCGTTTATATATTATTATCTTTCCTTTCGTATTTTTTGCGTTTTTTGCGGACTATTTTTCTACTTATGAGCTTAGGCACTATATGTAATGTTCGGCAAATATAGTCAATAGATTTTTTTGTTACTGAAAAAGGCGAACTGACATACTTCACGGATGATTTAATTTTTACTTTCCTGTATATTGCCACTTTCCATGTATTATTCCTGTACGACAACGCGGGTAATCTCTAATGAAAAAACACATACAATCAAGGATCTTT
>VAPF01008378.1_pt1 | contig 10509 bp, 8 predicted proteins | sample 3393931 | NCBI WGS metagenome assembly VAPF01 (sample SAMN08290437, study PRJNA428436) | hydrothermal vent metagenome | isolation source: Deep-sea hydrothermal vent chimney | place: Atlantic Ocean: South-mid Altantic Ridge | depth 2773 m m | reverse complement strand
GCCTATCTGGCATTTGAAATGCGTATCCGACGCCCGTTGCTGGAAGTTTCCAAAGCGCTGGATGCTGCGGGTCGTGGCGAAAACTATCTACCGGTGCTGCATTCACCCACCGAGGAGACCCGGTTGCTGGTGGTGGCTTTTAATCGCATGCAGGGGCAGGTGACTTCACGTCAGGTTCGTTTACAGTCGGTGTTGGATAACGCAGCAGAAGGTATTATTACTATCGATGAATATGGCATTGTTGAGACGTTTAACAATGCGGCGCAAAAATTGTTTAGCTATGACGTTACGCAGGCGATTGGCCAACCCGTTGTTGAACTGGTGCGTTTTCCGAAAGGCGGTGTCTATACTGATTTTCTGGAATTGGTGAAGTCACCGGTATTGAAAGATGATATGCAGGAAACAACGGTAACAGCGCTCCGTGCAGATAACACAAGTTTTCCCATGGCCATCAAATGCAGCAGAATGGAAGTTGAAGGACGCCTATTATATACCGCTATTGTGGAAGATATCAGTGACCGCATTGCCATGATGGCACATTTGCGTGAAATGGCGGAACATGATTCGCTGACCGGTTTGTACAATCGCCAATATTTCCTTACCGAGCTGGACCGGGTAGTGGAAAATATTCGTCGTGGCAGTCGGCGTGATTTTGCACTGTTGTATATCGATCTCGATAATTTCAAATTTGTGAATGATACCCTGGGCCATCTTGCGGGTGATAACGTGCTGGTGGAGGTCACTCACATGCTGGACCAGCGTAACCGTAAAAGCGATTTGCTGGCGCGCATTGGTGGCGATGAATTTGCGATTTTATTGTATGACGTGAAAAAAGAGCAGGTGATGCAGGCTGCCGAAGCACATCGCAAATTGCTGGATGATTACGTTTTTAAATATGATGGTGCTGTGGTGCAAATAGGCTGCTCCATTGGCGTAACATTGTTTGGCCATCATCCCATCAGCAAAGAAGATTTGTTGGTACAAGCTGATGTGGCGTGTCATCTGGCCAAGCGCTCTGGTCGAAATCGTGTACATATTTACCGGTCCATTGATCAGGGAGATATGACAAACATGACCGAGGACATGGGCTGGGCCGGGAAAATCAAAAGAGCCATTGAAGAAGATTTGTTTTGTCTGGCTTGTCAGCCCATCATGGAGCTGAAGAGCAATCAGGTGTTCGGTCAGGAAGTGCTGCTACGTATGCGCGATGATACCGGTGGATTGATTTTGCCAGCCGGGTTTATTGCCTCCGCCGAACGTTTTGGTTTGATGCGGGCCGTTGACAGCTGGGTGGTCAATCATGCGCTTGAATCATTGGGGAAACAATTGCAAAAAAACCCCCATTTGCATTTTTCCATTAATCTTTCTGCTGAATCCATTAGCGATTATTCCATGATAGAAACTATTACTACAGCTTTGTTGGCCAACAATGTACCGCCAACCGCCGTGACCTTTGAAATCACTGAAACTATTGCTATTGCGAATTTGGAGTCAGCCGTAGAATTCCTTTCCCGTCTGCGTAAGTTAGGTTGTCAAACCGCCCTGGATGATTTCGGTGTGGGTTATTCCTCGTTTGCCTATCTTAAGGATTTACCCGTGGATTTTGTGAAAATCGACGGTTCTTTTGTGCGCGATGTGTCTCGGGATAAGCTGCAATTGGCCATGGTGCGCTCTATGAATGATATCGCCCATGCCATGGGTAAATATACTGTTGCTGAATTTGTGGATAACCACGATGCTATGCGTGTATTGAAAGACATGGGTGTGGACTATATACAGGGCTATTATGTGGGTGGACCACGTTTATTAGGTGATGCACCATTATTTCAAACGGAATCTAATGTGATTCGGCTAGTGTGATTCTGCACGGATGCGGCTGGCATCAATCTTGCCTGTGTTTTCCCGGAAGTCTCTATGCTTAAATGCGAATTAAAGGCTAAATTGGCCTGTTTTTATTTCAGCGTATGCAGCAGCGTTTGAGTAATGAAAATCCAACGCAAAGGCGTGAAGACGCAGAGAGCGCAAAGAATGAGAGGAGATCGGGTAAAGGTATCCCTCTGCGTTAATACCCGGTGATTTTTAAAACAGATATTTTTAGTACTTGATTCACATTTTGCCTCAGGACTTTTTTCGAAAAATCTGAAAAACAGAGAGCAAGTCAAAGTGATAATACAATGAAACGTTCCCAACGGCTTGAACCCGTGGTCAGGGTGGCTGAAAATCGTGAACAACAGGCTGCCCGTTCATTGGGAGATTCACAATCGGCATTAAACCAGGCACAGCAGCGCCTGAATGAATTAAAAAATTATCGTGAGGAGTATATCCAGCGTTTCCATACCACGGGTGCCGCGGGTATGAGTGCCGTGCAAATGAGGGATTACCGGTTGTTTTTAAGTAACCTTTCGCGTGCCATTGAACAACAGGCCGGATTAGTGGAAAAGGCCGCTACTGTGGTGGAAAAACAGCGCCAGCAGTGGTTTTCTCGTCGCGGTAAAGTAAAAATGCTCGGCAATGTAGTTTCCCGCTTTCAGGCCGACGAGCAACGTGTTGTTGATCGAAAAGAACAACTGGAGCAAGACGAGCGTGCCCAGCGCATGCTGACATCCTCTCCCCGGTCATAAATCTCTTTCCTGTTTTTCCTTCGTATAATCATATTGCTTGAATGTTTGGCACAATCTGTGCTGATGCTCTGATAGGCAGTTTAACGAATAGACTAAAAACTGACAGGATAGCAACAGAAAAAACAATGGCTGAATTAGTGCTATTAGCGAATTCTACAGATGCCGCACTGCTGAATGGGAGTGTGGCAGCGCCTGTTGCTGCCAATGGTGCAATGTCAGGGGGGTTTGCCAGTGTGCTGGGCAAGCGTTTGATGCAAGGTGAAAGTGCGGTTGCAAAAGAATCACCATCGCAAATGGACGACGTGCGTAGCGTACCGGTCACTGAAACCGGTGAAGCCCAGCCAGCAAATGGCCAATCTTTGCCGTTCGCCGTACCGCAAAACACAGCACATAAACCGGAAGCAGTGGAAACAAGCAACCCGGTATTGGATGCCTCGTTGTTATCTGCGATTGCGCAGGGTTCTCCTGCGGTTAACGGACAGGCCGTTAACACGCCGCTTGCCGCTACAATAAACCCGGTTCTTGATTCTGTGCGGGCAGGGCGTGACGGTATATCGCAATCCACATTGTCGCAACGTGCCATAACTCGGCAGGCAACGGAAAATAGTACGTTGTCCACAGCATTGAATACGACGCTGAATTCATCTGCGACGACACTCAGCCAACAAAATACTCTATCCGCATTAACCAATGTGCGCCAGGATCCGCAGCAGGCGAGTGCTATGCCGGCCCTTCCTTCCATGTTGGGTAAACCCATTTCCACGACAGCGCAGCAGGCTTTGGTACGTGCCAGTCTCAATGCGGGTAAAGCGCACTATCTGCGAGCAGATATGTTGCCGGTCACTGGTTCGAGCGCAGTTAATACACCGTACAACAGTGGTTTGTCCAGCGCGCTTAATGGCGTTAACAACCCGGTCGGCAGTACAATGCGTGTGGATATATTTGCTGCTGCAATGGGGGCAGCAACACAAGCAGGAGCGAACACTGAGCTTCGGCTGCCGATAACTTCCGTAAACGCGACGGCACCGGTTTCGTTGATGGCCACAAGTGATCTGCCGGATGATACAAACAACTTGTTGACAGGGTTGCCACGCTTACCCGGCGCAACAGTGACCGGCGCTTTGCCAGCTTTAACGATGTCCACTCCTGTGGGGCAGCCTGCCTGGGCCAGTGAGCTGGGGCAGCGGGTGACTTGGCTGGCCAACAGTGAATTGCGTGAAGCCCAGCTACAATTAAAGCCACGCAGCCTGGGTGCTGTAGACGTGCGGATTGTGTATGGCCCTGATCAACAGTTAAGTGTCAGTTTCAGTGCTGCGAATCCTGTTGCGCGTGAGGCACTGGATGCTTCCCTTCCCCGACTGCGTGAAATGTTTGAGCAACAGGGTTTACATCTTGCTGATGCCAATATTTCACACGAATCGCCTGCGGAGCGGGAGCAACGGGACAGGATGAATAATGAATCGTTAACCGCGGCTGATGGCCATGCAGAGGATGAGGTGTTAACGGATACTGTCGGTTTTCATTCATCCTCTTCACGCTGGTTAAATGAAGGTATGCTGGATGCTTATGCATAATATTTTTTGGTGAGGTTTTTGGGTTTGCGGGATTAATTCAGTATCTGATATTTGCAAATATGTGGTTTTTTTCGACATAAAGGCTCATTTGTACGACATGGTCTGCGTTTACCCGTCTTTACCGTATTTTAAAAAAATCCCGATAAGTGAACATTATGTTGTACTTTTCAGTACAGTTTTTTTTCTGTTAGGCTACAATAACGAGTGGGTTGGGGATGACTGGATGGTTAATTTAAACTATGCTGCTTGATATTGTTGGCAGGGAAGGGTTGCCTTTCAGGTAATGGCCTGAAATAGCAAGGAGATCAAAGAATGGGGTTTAATGCAGTTTTATCCGATGATGGGCGTGAGTTAATCATGTCTATTGATGGTCGGTTTGATTTTAATATGCATTCGGATTTTCGTAGTGCTTATCGTGAATTACCCGCTACCACACGTTTTATTATTGACCTTGGAAAAGCAACGTTCATGGACAGTTCTGCTATGGGCATGATGCTGCTGTTGCGTGAACATGCTGGTGAAAAGGCCGCGAATATCTGTTTGAAAAATTGCAACACAGAAATCAGAAAAATTCTCGCCATTTCAAACCTGGATAAAATGTTTGTGGTCGAGTAACTAAAGCCTAAAGCTTGCGTTGTAAAACGTTCGGGTAAACGGGCGTAGCCTGTGTTTAAGTCACCAGGCAAGATAAACGTTTTCAACACCAAACCGGAAACAAAGCCACTGTAGGCCAATCAGCTTGATTCTGGTTTGTATAGATGGTCTGTATTAATCGCAGGCCATCATTTTCTGATCGATAGTTATTTCCCATGGACCATCTGTTACCACTATTTTTTCCAAAGTATCTCGTTCCACTACAGCAGCTCCCGCCTCTATCTGAAGCCCACGAAAATAGGGGGCAACGGGTGCATTTGGAATAAAGGTTTTGTAAGCGCTCCTTTTTCACTGCGCTAAAAATGGAATATCGTGGGATTTACTCGTCAATTCTTATCAGCGGAAGGGGTGCTCTCTTCTGTTCGGCGGTGTCGGAATCGTGAAAAATTCAAGCCTTGCCAACCCCCCCTTCCGTTGGCACCCGAACCCATTGTCAAGGGTGATGGCGACAGCAAAAATGAGAGCCTGCCCCGCAAAGCACTTTGGGTATTGTGAGCGCAATGCCGCCAAACACTTCTGAGTGATTTTTGTCGTGAACATCCGCATCTAAAAACGCTAGTGGTTGAAGAGGGTCTGGGGTCCGATTTCCCCCATTTATCTTTGCTGGATTCGCTCAATATTGCTTATATTATAAGGGCTAAACCCAGTGATCATAAATTCATGTTTAAATGGTTTGTAATGATGATGCTCATCATGCGGGTCTTTTTAATTGATCAGGTCCAGCAGCTTTGTCGCCCGACCTATCAAAAAGCCCGTCAACACACGGGGCCATTTAAGGTGCTGCTTGAGCGTATTCGAAACATGATTCAACTCGGTGTGTTGACCGATTGGAAAACACTTTTCATGTCTATAGCCAATCCTGAGCAAAGAGCGCCTTCTACACAAGACTGGGTGTTTCACTTGAAGTAGCGGCCCGTCAAGGGAGGTATTGTTGTGCAGGAGAGAAAATCTCAAATATTTTAATTATCTGCTTAGTCAATTAGATAATGAAAATTAGTCAATTACTGTGACTCTAGTTTGTTGGTCGCTTATATTACTCGACAACTTGTGTGGTGAAAATACGTGGGATGGCGACAATGAAATTGTGTAATATCAAGCAATGACCATTTTGATACTTTCACAGGAATAATGAGGATCCAATGATGCTATTGAATTTATCGGCTAACGAAGCCCGCGTAATTGGTTGTCTGATGGAGAAATCCGTCGTTACACCGGAACAATATCCACTCACGCTTAATGTGTTGACCAGTGCTTGCAATCAAAAGTCCAGCCGTAACCCTGTAATGTCTCTGGAGCCGGGCATGGTGCAGCGTACCATCCGTGACTTGCAGGCCAAACATCTTGTGCGTGTTGAGGAAAATTTCAAAAATGGGGTTGAAAAATACACACAGATTTTGTGCAATACGCAATTTGGCGAATATCAATTTGATGCTTCTCAGTTTGCTATTGTTTGTTTATTGTTGCTGCGCGGTCCTCAAACGCCTGGAGAGTTGAGGGCGCGTAGTGGTCGTTTGCATGCCTTTGCCGATAACGCTGCGGCTATAAATTCCCTTGTCGGATTGCTCGAGAGGGATGGCAGTTCATTGGTGGTGAAATTGCCGCGTACGCCCGGGCGAAAGGATGCAGAGTATATGCATTTGTTTTCCGGCCCCATTGATGTTGAAGCACATGTTAGCCAAACACAAGCTGTGACTGACACCAGGGCTTCAGAGTCCGGGAATGTGTCCGAATTGGCACAGAGGGTCAGCAGGCTGGAAGCTGAGGTTGCCATGCTTAAGGAGCAGTTAAAAACGTCATCATGATTAATTTGATGATCAGGCGATGAGTTTTATCAAGAGAAAGCGGTTATTGCTTGATATTCTAGTGACGGAAAAAAGTTGTTTTATTTTCCGAAAAAAAGCTAAAAAAACGGACGTTACCCAATAGCATGGTGAGCAGATGTGCAGTCTGGCTGCTGATCGGGCATTGCATGATACGGAGACTCGTCTGGCGCGTCTGATTTTTCCCCATGTAGATTCGGACGAAGAACAACAGCAGGTGACGCCACGCCTGATTAATGATTTTTCTCATGAGTCTTTGCAAGAGCGGGTGGAACGGGCCGAAGACATGCCTCACAAGTTGTCTGTGTCACTCTGGTAGCAAAATGTTCCCGCCTTTCGGGTAAGAATCAGGCATTAGTCAATTATCGCCCCGGATAATTCATGTGCTTGTGGAGGAATGGAGATATGGCCTGGGAGAACAGTTGTGTTGCGGTTTGTAATAAGCACCATTAGGCAGAAGAGGCCATACAGCTGTTGCAAAAAAGATTTTGACGTCAATAAATTTTCTATTGTTGGTAATGATTTTTCTTATGAAGGATATCCCCCTGCCGAATAATGAATCAATGGCTGATGGTTTTTACATGACGTTACAGCGCGTATTCTGACGGAAGCCTGCGCAATGTCAGAAGCGTTCGGGCAATCGTTCCCGTGTATTGGGAGGTTATTAACAAGTGGTGTGTGATAAATACTCGATGATTCTTAAAACCGATATTTTTAGCGTTTAATTCACATTTGGGGTCTGCGTAACATCAGTGAATAATACACCGGAAAAAAATATTCCCGCTAAATTGAACCTTAAACAAGTCATTGCCATGGGTGTGGGCGGCATGGTGGGTGGCGGTATTTTTTCGGTGTTGGGTCTGGCCATCGCTCAGGCAGGACATGCTGCTCCTATCGCTTTTGCACTGGGAGGTGTGATTGCTTTATTGACTGGCTGGAGCTATTCCCGATTAGGGCTGACCTTTCGCTCTGATGGCGGTAGCTTCACTTATCTGGAGCAGGCGTTTGGTCACGGTAATATCGCGGGCATTGGCGGCTGGCTGCTGTTGGTGGGCTATATCGGTACCATGGGACTCTACGCTTATACCTTCGGTGTTTATGGTGCGGCTCTGCTGGGTGGTGGTGTCGATGTGCATTCTGCCATGCAGCATTTTCTTTCATCGCTGGTACTGCTGGTTTTTCTGGGCATTAATCTTTATGGCGTGAAAGAGGCGGGTAATGCCGAGTTGGTTATTGTCACCATCAAGGTATTAATCCTGCTTTTGTTTGCGGTTATCGGCTTGTTTTTTATTAAAAATGACTATGTGTCCCCGGTGTTCAATAACGGCCATATGGGCGTGCTCATGGCGGCGGCGTTGATCTTTGTGGCTTACGAGGGTTTTGAGCTGATTTCCAATTCTGTGAATGAAATGGAGAACCCTGAACGTAATCTGCCCCGTGGCATTCTCTGGTCTATCGGTATCACTATTGTTATCTACGTGCTGGTTTCTTTGGTCGCAGTGGGAAATTTGTTGCCGGAAGAAATAGACCGTTATCAGGAATATGCTCTGGCGGTGGCAGCGAAGCCTTTTTTGGGAGAGGCAGGATTTATGCTTATTGGTCTGGCAGCACTTTTTTCCACGGCCTCTGCGATTAATGCGACGCTGTTTGGCACTGCCCGTCTGGGGGCAGAGATGGCCAGGGAGAAACAGTTGCCAAGGGTTTTTGGTTTCCGTCGATGCGATAACGGTATTCCCTGGGTCAGTCTGGTGGTTATTACGGTCATCACTCTGGTGTTTGTGAATAGCGCCAACCTTACAATAATCTCATCCTTTGCCAGTTCCACTTTTCTGATGATTTTTGCTGCGATTAATTTTTCTGCCTGGCGCCTGCGTAAACAGATTATCATCCGGCCCTGGGTACCACTGGCGGGGTTGTTTATGACGGTGGCAAGCTGGATAGCCCTGGGTGTCTATTTGGGGAATAACGAGGCCGGTACGCTGGTTTCGCTGGGGTTGTTTTATGTCGGGATTATTGTTTTCGAGTTGCTGTTCAGTCAGCGGCGACGGATACATTGATTTTTGGAGATGATGCAATGCAAACCAATCATTACTTGCCACGGGCCTTTGCCTGCCCCTGTAAAAGAGTTAGCAACACTGGCACTGGATTTACGCTGGAGCTGGAATTACGGTGCGAATATTTTGTGGCAGTCAGTGGATTTCGATTGATGGGAAGCAACGGCTAACCCCTGGCTGATTCTGGAGACGGTCTCTGACCGGCGTTTACAGGCTCTGGCCAGTGACAAGGTGTTTCTCGAAAAACTGCAAAAACAACGGGATGCACGGGAGGCTCACTTTGGTGAATATTTCTGGTTTTCGGAAACCATTGGTGACGCTATTGGTGGTTATGTTGTCTACTTCAGAATGGAGTCTGGTGTTTGTGAATCATTGCCTATTTATGTCGGTGGGCTGGGCGTGCTGGCGGGGGATTATCTCAAAACTGCGTGTGATCTGGGCATACCATTGATTGGGGTTGGCCTGCTTTATCAACAGGGCTATTTCCGCTAGGCATTCTGTCTGAACTGGATGGCTGGTGGGCTGAGGTTTATACGCCGGAGCTGGGTTGGGCGTTAGGGGATAGCTGTGAGCATGACGATATTGCGACCCAAGATATGGCTGAGACAAAACAGCTTTACCGCCTGCTGTAAGAAGAGGTGCCTTGTTTCTATCAGTGCGATGCGAATAACTCTGCGGCTTCTGTGTGACAGATACTGTGTTTTTTGTTTCTACAATATTTTGTGGTACACACTGAACCCCTAAACATTACTCGCCACGGGGGCGCGTCGCTTAATACTTAGCTTAACCGACAAAACCAGTATTTATTGCCTAACGAAACTGATTGACTCCTGTCCAGCGCATATTTCCCTGGTGGTTTTTTGCGGCATGTTTTTCTGCATCATGTTGAGCTAATGCCCGGTCTGCATAACAGCTTCTACTAAACCAGCCTTCCAGGTTGTGCAGGCTGTGGGTGCAAATTGCGAAATAGGGTTTGCTTACGGAACAGCTCCCGGCTTCAGGATGATTGCCTAATGCAAACACAGTATTTGATGGGACACTGGTTAGCAGCAGTCCATAAAAAAGTAATTTTTTCATAGTGATAAATTATATGTGAATTAAGGGTTGAAACGTTTTTCTTTTAAAAAAACATCGGGAATTTAACGTAAAAGACGTAAAGTTTTTAATGTTTTTCTTTGCATCTCTGCGATCTCTGTGTTTATAACACACGACTTGTTAGTACCACCACCACAACATAACTTCCCACTGTACTAAGATGTTTTCCCGAGGGTCTACATCTCTGGATTCCGGCTAACAACATGCTGAAATTTCGGTGCTTTAATTTCGGTGTTTTTAATAATAAAGGGGCTAACTAGAGTGATTTAATCAATGTCATTAAGTTAACAAAAAGTGGCGTACCGTCGTCGTCTGGTGGTGAACTTGCGAACCTCAACGGAATCGACGATGTTGAGCTTTGCAAGCTCACCGCGAATTTACAATAGGCCGGAAATTGGGCTTAACTTGATGACATTGCTGATTTGGCTTTTATTACATTATAAATGCAGGCGGCGTAATTCAGGTTCCGGTTGACTGCGCTCCCAGGCTTCGTTGAAGGTTTTAAGAAGTCGTCGTGCTTCGGCTGGGTTGTTGAATTCTGCCAAGCCTTCAAAGCGGTCATTGTGCGCACGACGGATGATGCCCGCATTATCGACAATCATAAAAGTATTCACATGGTTTTGCTCTTCTTCATCGGCACGGTGAATAAAAATACGACTACTGATGCGTCGTGCCAGTTCTACGATGCGGT
>VAPF01063968.1_pt1 | contig 10520 bp, 4 predicted proteins | sample 3393931 | NCBI WGS metagenome assembly VAPF01 (sample SAMN08290437, study PRJNA428436) | hydrothermal vent metagenome | isolation source: Deep-sea hydrothermal vent chimney | place: Atlantic Ocean: South-mid Altantic Ridge | depth 2773 m m | reverse complement strand
CCCTGTTTCTGCCGCCTTCTTTGGCGGCATAGAGGGCGTTATCTACTTTTTGAATTACCTCCTTGGCCGTGAAGGCATTGCCTGGGAATGAGGCAATGCCAATGCTGATTGTACAACGGATAGACCGGTTGTCCAGATAGGTAAAGGTATGATTGGCAACTGCCAGTAGTATCCGGTCGGCCACATCCTGCACAAAGGCTGTGTCCCCGCTTGATTTGGGGAGAATTATGATAAACTCCTCGCCGCCGTAGCGGCACGGGATATCTCCGTAACGGATATTGGCTCGGAGCAGATCAGCCAGCTGCATCAGCACCTGATCTCCGGCCGGATGCCCGTATGTATCGTTGATTTTTTTGAAGTGGTCAAGATCAATCATCATCAGCCAGAACGGTTTGGCTGAAGGTGAACCGGGGGTGGTCATATGATCGGTGGTGTTCAGGAAAAATCTCTTGGTAAAGAGGCCGGTGAGTCCATCGGTAGTAGCCATATGGTAGAGTCTGGCGTTGGCAAAAGAGATGGCGATATGACTTGCCATTATCCTGATCAGTCTTTTATCCTGGGGCGGGATGGTTTGCTCGGAGGCCGTGCGGATACTGATAATGCTGGTATTCTCGTTGTTGTATATCAGGGGTATTAAAACCCTGGTGCCATGCTTCAGAAAGACCGGGTGGTTGAAACAATTCTCTGTCCACTGTTGCAACTCTTCCATCTCCAGTGTCGATCCCGGCAACTCTTCCGCATTTGGGTTGAAACGTCTGTGATGCAGGCGTTTTTCCGCCTTTTCCCGCCAGATGGCAGTATAGTATGCGTCGTTGTCCTCATTGATACTGGTCATCATTATCTCTTCAACGGCAAAAAACTCATAGAACAGATCAAAGACAATATCTGTTAGCTCGGAGAGTTTGATGGTACGGCTCATACGCTGCAGCATCGAGTACAGGGTTGAGGTTTCGGCGTTACTTGCCCTGACTTCTTCAACATAGCGGCCAATTGCCCTGCTTGTAACATTGAAACTGGTCGCCATATCGCAGAACTCATCACTGCCTTTTATCTCCACCCAATAGGTAAAATTACCGGAGCCGACGGCCTCAAAACCGGCAATCAAGTTTTGGATAGGCTGATGAATCAACCGGGTAATCAGCCAAGTCATCACTAAGATGATCGTTATAAATGTAAGAAGCCCGGAGAAAAAGATCCTGATTGCTACCGTGCGCAGCATTTGAAAGGTGTTGCCAGCGTAGGCATCGAAGAGCAGTATGCCCAAAACCTTCTGCTTGGCTGGGTGGCATTGGTAGCAGACGGATTGGCCAGTGATTTCAATTCTGCTCCGGAGAATAGGGCCTGCCCTGGAAGAGAGGAGAACGGTTTCGTGGGCTGCGGGGATTTTTTCCTGCAGATGGCAGGCGGCGCAGGCTTTATCCTGGGAACAGATAAAAATTGAACCAACCTGGGACGGATCGCTGGAGAAAGCAACCCTGCCGCCGGGGGCAACGATCATGACCCGGGACGGCGGTGCCATTATGGTACTGATCTCGGCAAGTGATTTATTGATAACCCCCCTGTTATTGCTTAACATCGCGGTACGCAGGGATTTCTCGATGATTCTGCCGGCCCGCAGCGTTTCTCCTTGAATGGACTCCATGAAACTATTCTGTTCATAATTCCAAATCCCGAACATCGCTACGCCAATAGAGATGGCCAGGACGGTAAAAAGGCTGATCAGTAATTTGAACCTTATGGTTTTGAAAAAACTGAAATTAGAGATTTTCATGGCATCACGGCTCCGACCGTTTTCGGGTGTTTTAAAAATTACCTTCGCGGATGAACCAGTCGCAGCGCTCCGGTTTTATTGATCCGATTTTAACACCGCCAGAAAAGCATTCTGGGGAATATCCACATTGCCCACCGTCTTCATTCGTTTCTTGCCGGCTTTTTGTTTCTCCAGTAATTTTCTTTTTCTGGATATATCGCCGCCGTAGCATTTGGCAGTAACGTCCTTTCTGAGGGCCGAGATGGTGGTTCTGGCAATGATATTGCCGCCAATGGCCGCTTGAATGGCAATCTTGAACATCTGCCGGGGTATTTCTTCCTTGAGCTTCTCGCAGGCGTGCAGGCCCCGTTCTCTGGCCTTGGAACGGTGAACAAGCTGAGCCAGGGCATCTACCTTTTCGCTGTTTACCAGAATATCCAGTTTCACCAGATCACTGGGCCGGTAATCAATTAACTCATAGTCAAAGGAGCCGTATCCCTGAGTAACTGATTTGAGCCGGTCATAAAAATCATAGATCACCTCGGCCAGCGGCAGCTCACAGGTAAATTCGATGCGCCCTTGAGTGGGGTAATGATAATTTGTGTTTTCGCCCCGTCTCTCCATACAGAGGGTGATTACTGCGCCCATATAACGCTCAGGGATTAGTATGCTTGCCTTGATAAATGGCTCTTTCGTTCTCTTTATCTGGCTGGGATCCGGGAAGTAGGCGGGGTTGTCTATCTCAAGCATACTGCCATCGGTCAGGTAAAAATGATAATTAACGGATGGTACAGTTAAAATAAGCGGGATATCAAATTCCCGTTCCAGACGTTCCTGGATCACCTCCAGGTGCAGGAGGCCCAGAAAACCGCAACGAAAGCCAAAACCCAGAGCGGCAGAGGAGTCCTTTTGAAAGGCAAGAGCTGCATCATTTAATTTAAGTTTTTCAATAGCCGTTGCCAGGTTCTCGTATTCATCGGTTGATATAGGGTAGAGGGAAGAAAAGACGACCTGCTGTACCTCTTTAAAACCTGGCAATGGCGCGGTACATGGCGTATCTCTATGCGTTATTGTGTCCCCCGGATGGGTGTCAGACACAGTTTTGACCCCGGCGATAATGTAGCCTATATCTCCGGCCTTTAGGGAACTTGTTGGGCTTTTGACCAGATGGAACCGGCCTACCTCCTCCACTTTGTAAACGGCACCGTTGGACATGAATTTTATTATGTCGCCGGCCTTTATTTTGCCCCGAAATATGCGGCAAGAGATAATCGTGCCACGGAAGGCATCGTAACTGGCGTCAAAAATCAGAGCCTCCAGGGGGGCATTTTTGTCGCCTTGGGGCGGCGGCAAGGACTTGACGATGGCCTCAAGAACCAGATCTACTCCCTTGCCAGTTTTGGCAGAACACTGAATAATATTCTCACTATCCAGGCCCATATCTTCTTCAACCTGCAGGGCAACTGTATCTGGATCGGCCGCGGGCAGATCTATTTTGTTCAATACCGGGATAATCGCTAGGTCATTTTCCATGGCCAGGTATAGATTTGCCAGGGTCTGGGCCTCAACTCCCTGGGAGGCATCAATCAAAATTATTGCCCCCTCGCAGGCAGACAACGCTCTAGATACCTCGTAGCTGAAATCAACATGGCCTGGCGTGTCCACCAAATTTAGGGTATATTGCTCACCGTTCCTTGCTTTGTAGGGGAGGCATATGGTTTGACTCTTGATGGTTATGCCGCGTTCCCGCTCAATATCCATGGAGTCCAGAAGCTGATTTTTAAACTCGCGGTCAGTAACCATGCCGCAGAGCTGGATCATGCGGTCGGCAAGGGTTGACTTGCCATGGTCTATATGGGCTATTATGCTGAAATTACGTGTGTTATTCATTCGGGTTTGACTTTTACAATTTTTAAATGTGCTTTTATCCTTAAATGATAATTAGTATCACCAAAAGGCCGATAAAAGTAATAAGAGTTTACTCTGCCAGACGCGATATTACCCTAAAAATGGTGTAATAAGTGAAGAAAACTAAAGAAAAAAATAAAAATCCCGCTCAGGAAGATATTCATCCCCTGGTAACTCTGCCGGATAATAACTATCTGCCTGCTGTTTCTCAGCCCGGTTTGCAGCGTTATCTTAAGGAGATAAGTCAGTACGCTCTGCTCAGTCGGGAAGAGACCAATGCCCTGGCGGTAAAATTCAAGGAGAATGGGGATCAGGATGCCGCCTATCGTTTGGTCACTGCCAATCTTCGGCTGGTGGTCAAGGTGGCAATGGATTTTCAAAAATATTGGATGACCAATTTTCTTGACTTGGTTCAAGAGGGTAATGTTGGTCTGGTGCAGGCGGTGAAAAAATTTGACCCTTATCGGGGGGTAAAATTTTCCTATTATGCGGCTTATTGGATAAGGGCATATATCCTTAAATTTATTATGGATAATTGGCGTTTGGTTAAGATCGGCACCACCCAGGCCCAGCGGAAGTTGTTTTTTAGTCTCAACAAGGAGAGGAAACTTCTGGAGGCACAGGGGTTTGCCGCAGGTTCCAAGCTGCTGGCCGAGAGGCTTAATGTTAAGGAAAGTGAGGTGATTGAGATGAGCCAGCGTATGGGCGGTGGTGATGTCTCCCTGGAAAGCCCGATGCATGATGATTCTGGCGATCAGCAGAAAGACTTTTTAATGGATAACACCAGGACGGTAGAAGAATTGGTAGCCGAAGGTGAGATGAAGGAACGTTTGGGCACTATTCTGACCAGACTCAAGGTGCGCTTGAATCCGAAGGAGCAGGCTATTTTGACGGATCGCCTTTTGACCGATGATCGTTTGACCTTGCAGGATATTGCCGATAGGTTTGGCGTATCCAGGGAGCGGGTTCGCCAGATTGAGGCCAATTTACTGGTGAAGATGAAAAAGATATTTGAAGAGGAAATGCCGGATATCAGGAACTTTTTGGCTGATACAGTTAATAGCTGGCAAAAATAATTGTAACGGTTTAGCTGTACTCCATCTTCGCATATTTATGGCTTCTTGATCAGCACCAGTACGCTGCGAAACCAGAAATGAACGAGGTAAGTGAAGACTCCGATCTGCAGCACATCTAAATAGTTACCAAATAATTTTATAAGGCATTAAATTTATGCGTGTACCATTGCTTGACTTGAAGAAGCAGTTGCGCCCCCTCCGTGATGATATTCTGGCAGGGATAGAAGAGCTTGTTGACTCAACCGGATATATTTTGGGGCCGCAGGTGGACTCTCTGGAAAGAGGAGTGGCCGCCTATTGTCGAACCGGACACGGTATCGGGGTTTCCAGCGGCACGGATGCTATCCTGGTAGCCCTTATGGCGCTCGGGATTGGCCCTGGAGATTATGTCCTGACTACGCCATACACCTTTATTGCTACCCTTGGCTGTATTCTGCGGCTGGGAGCCAAACCGGTGTTCGCTGATATTGACCCGGCATCATTTAATCTTGATCCTGACCGAGTTGGTGAGGCTCTGGCTGCTACCGCCTGGGCTGGCAGGATCAAGGCCATCCTGCCTGTTCACCTCTACGGCCAATGCGCTGATATGACCAGAATTATGGCTATGGCCGCCGCATACGGGATTCCTGTGATTGAGGATGCGGCTCAGGCTATTGGTGCCCTCTGTCCGTTTGATGATAACGGTATGACTATTTGGCGGCGGGCTGGAAGCATGGGGACTGCTGGTTGTTTTTCATTCTTTCCCAGTAAAAATCTTGGCGGCATTGGTGATGGTGGCATGATCACCGTGGATGATAACAAACTTGCAGAACTGCTAAGAATAATCAGGGTACATGGCGGGGCACCCAAATATTATCACGCCATTCTCGGCGGTAATTTCAGGCTTGATCCCATTCAGGCCGTGGCCTTAAATATTAAACTTCCCTGCCTGCCTGCCTGGCATAAGGCCAGACGGCGGAATGCGGCGCTCTATCAGAAATTTATGGCTGAATACGGTTTGCCGGATGAGGTGATTAGCTCGCCTCCTGCAATTTACCGGGAAGCCGCTGCCGCTGAAGGGGCGGAGGACTATCATATCTATAACCAGTTTGTTGTTCGCTGTAAGCTGCGTGATGGGCTCAAACAGTATCTTTGGCAGGCGGATATCGGTTGCGAAATTTATTACCCTATTCCTTTACATAAACAGGGCTGTGTCCGGGCGCTTGGTTTAAATAATTTGTCTTTCCCTGAATCGGAAAAAGCGGCGGCTGAGACCTTAGCTCTGCCTATTTATCCGGAATTGACGGCGGATATGATTCATTATGTAGTTGAAAAAATAGCCGAATTTTATGATAAAGCCGGGACACCGGGCTTAACGTAACCTTGAGATTTACATCTTATAAAATATGGCAGTCCCTAGTTGTTTGTTGTCTCGCCATAGGTCTATCTCTACCTGTCATTTCTTCTGCTGCTTCCGCTCAGAAGCAATTTTCGGCTACTGCTCCGAGCTTCCTGGCGGCTTTTCAATTTGCGACCCTTCCCTGGCCTGCCGCTCTGCGGAAAGATACTCCCAGGGTCAAGGTGACAGTTCAACAGACACTCCCCTGGAAGATGGTATGGGATAAGGCCAGAAAACAGGCCATGAATGGCGATTTACAGTCTGCCGCCATGACCTACCGCCAGGTGCTGGTCTTGAAAACAGACCTTGATGAGGCCAGTTGGGAATTGGCAAATGTCCTTTTTTCCCTTGGCAACTATACCGAGGCCCAGGCGATTGCCGAAATTCTGGTGGAGCGTGATCCTGAACGGCCTGATTATCTTAACGGTTTGGCCGCCCTGGATCTGAAAGTTGGTAAATTTGGGCGGGCGGCGGAGCTTTTTAAAAGTTTGTATCGCAAAGATAATGACGATACCAGAGCCTTGGCGGGGGCGGTATACGGATATTTACGGGACCGGCAGCCAAAGGCGGCTTTGCCCCTGTTAAAAGCATTGGCCAACAGGGCAGCCAGTGTGCCGGGTCTGCCCCGCTTCCTTGGACATCTTGCTTATGAGCAGGGAGATTATGCGACGGCAAAGAAAGAGTTTTTGGCGTTGACCCATTATAATACCGCCGCTCCAGCGTTGCTCATTTATGCGGCTCGCAGCCTTGCCCATCTTGGTCAGGAGGCGCAGGCGGCTCGTTATTGGCAGCGTCTCCTACTTAAAAAACCGGATATGGTTGAGGCCCATAAATGGTTAGGGCATTATTTTGAAAAGCAGGGACAGGTGGGAAAGGCTCTGCCGCATCTGCTTTTTCTGCATCGGCGGATGCCTGCTACGGCCTCTTTGCTGAAACGTCTGGGGCGTTGTTATGTAGGATTGAAAAAATTTCCGCAGGCCCTGCAATATTTGCAAAAATATTTGCTTAAAAAACCTACAGATGTTGAGGCGGCTCGTTTGGTGGTGAATCTGGCGGCTGCCTCTGGTAATAAAGCGGCGACACTTGCCGCCCTGAAACATTATTTTGATATTGAGTCGCATCCCGACAAGGTCAATCTGGAAAAGGCGGCTAAATTATACGGTGAAAAGGGACTTTACCGGCAGGCGTTGGATATTTGGCAAAAATTATTGGCAATGGCTCCTGACAACCCGCAAATTTTGGCGGCGATGGCCCATAATTTTCTGGCCATTGGCAAAAATGAGGACGCCCTGCGGGTTTGGCGAAAGTTGGCCGAGGTATCGCCTAATGTTATTGATGTATATCGGCCAATGGCAGTCTTGCTGGAGCGGATGGGGCGGTGGCAGGAATTGGTAGAGGTTCTGGAGACTATTCATGCCTTAAAGCCTCATGAGCAGGATATCAGCCTTAAACTGGCAATTTTGTATGTGCGGCAGAAGAATTATAAGCAGGCGGGAAAACTTTTCGATCTGGTAACCGGCCCCGGCCGTCAGAGGGCAGATTTTCTTTACTGGCATGCGGTATGGGCTCAGGCCGGGAATGATCTGCTTTTGGCTCTGCGGGACTTTGAGGGGTTGCTTAAAATATCACCGGCTCGGCAGGATGTGAGGACGCGCTGTATGGTTATTGCTGGTCGTCTGGGGAACCTGGTACTGGTGCGGAGATATTGCAATACCTTAAAGGTTGATTTGTCAGCGGCAGGGATCTGGCAATTTAAGGCGGCAGCGGCTTTCCAGGATTGCGGCGCCTATGACGAGGCTGAAATAATATTTAGGCGGATTTTTAACGCCGCAATTAAGATGCCGAATTGGCCCAAAACTCCCGCCATGGAGCGCCGCGCTGGCAGGGCGGCCAGGCATCTGGCAGAGATTTATCGAGCCGAAGGCCGGGGCTACGAGACGGAAGAATTTTTGCGTATAGGGCTGTTGGTCAGCCCAGCAACGGGCAAGGCTGATTTTGCGGCAAGATTATTTGATTTAAGCTGGGCGGCAGGTAATGTTGCCGCCGCGGCGGATTGGTATGCTGTTCTCCGCCAGCAGGCAGGTGCTGATCCCTGGTACTTACAATTACGACAGGCGAAACTGTGGCAATTACAGGGGAAAACGCGGCAGGCTGCACGGCTGGCCAAATCTTTATTGACAGTGTTGCAGGAGAGGGATGGTGTTGTCCCCAAGGTGAATAGGCTTAAACGGTATCTGACATTAGCTGATTTTTTGCAAGGCGTAGATTCCGGTCAGGCAGCGGCTGTTTGCCGGACCGTTTTGGCGGAAAAACCCGGCAATCGGCAGGCCATGCTGATGCTGGCAGGTCTTAACGTGGGCCGCCGGGCCGTTTTGCTGCGGCAGTTTGAGACACTGACGGCGGGTGAACTATTGGACTATGCCCGCTTGGCACAGAAAAATGGCCAGCCGAGACTGATGAACCGGGCCGCCAGTTTGGCGCAGGATAAGATGCCTGGTTCATTAATGGCCGCGATTCTTGCGGCTCAGTCCCTGAAGATGCAGGGGGATCCGTCTGCTGCCGAAGCCTGGAGAAAATTGACGACCGCCAATCCCGGTAATTCTTTTATCGCGTCGCGGGCTGCCAGAACCGCCTTCTTTAGTGGCGATATGGCTGAGGCGCTGGCTCTTTGCCAGCCGTTGCAAGCGTGGCGTCCTGATATGGCTCTGCTAACGGCAAGAATCTTATGGATGCAAAATGATTGGCCTCGTGCCCTGCATATTTACAAAAAATTTTTGACGCCAGGAGTTGATAATTTACTTCGCCGGGCGGCCAAAAGGCTGGATATTCAACTACCGGTGCCGGCTCAGCAAAGATCTTTCTGGCAGCGTATTTCTCTCTCTCCAGCCCCGGCTCCAGTGGCAGATGTATTGATGACGACCGATTATTTTCACCAACCTGACGGGTCTTCAAGAGTCAGGCGTTTTCAACTTGCCGTATCCCGCCTCTTTGCCCTGTATCACTGGCAAGATAAATTCGCGGCGGAATTATTGGTGCGGCAGGCGGTGCAAAGCCGGGCCTATTTTACCGCCCAGCAGCGTTATGAGGCCTTGATCGGTCAATATCCCGCGGACAAGTCTCTCCAGTTTGGGTTGGCTGGAGTCTATAGCCAGTTGGGCAGACTTGATGATGAGGCCGTTATCTATGATAACCTCCAGGCTGACGGGGTAAATTTCCCCGCCCTGCGTGATGATGCCCGGCGTAACAAATTAAAAAGGCAGCCGTGCAGTACTGCCGCTTTTGTTTATCTGGAGGAGGAGGGGCGCAACGGTTACAAGGATATGCGGCTTATCTCCCAGTACGCTGATTTTCAGATTTCTCCTCGGCCGGGGAAGAAATTTAAATTGCGCCTGACCCACAATAATTACCATGGGGTCAACGCTGACGGGACCTTGCATTCGGCCAGAATTATGGCCGCTTATCAAGCCAGGGTGCTACATCATTTGACCATCAATCTTGGGGGCGGGGTGGAAAGCCTGGATCGAAGCGGTATGAATACCACCTTGCTGGATCTTTCGCTGGTCGGCAAATTAAATGATAAATTAAGCGGTCGGGTTTCATTCCTGCGTGATATTGTCGCCGATACACTGTTCAGTGTGAATCGGGGAATTTATAAACAGGATCTGGCCGCCGGATTGTCTTTTGAACCCCTGTCGCGGCTGGCGTTGGGAGGGAATTATGGCCACCTTAAATATTCCGATCATAATTGGACAACCACCTATGACCTCTGGTCTTCTTTTCTGATTCATAGCGAGCCGCTTTTCTTGCAGATCAAATATCAATATGAATTTAAAAATTCAGCCGATGGCACCGGTACTGGGCCGACTCTGGTCGACAGTCCGGCCGCTGGCGGTCACTCCTATTGGTCACCAAAAAATTATTGGACCAATCAGGTCGGCATATATTTTAAACATATCCTTTCCCACCAGCATCTGAACAGGGATACGTCCAAATATTACACCCTGGAGTATTATTTGGGGCATGATAACGGCGGCTATGGGTTTCAGAGGGCAAAGGGCCGCTTCTGCCTGGAGTTTAGCCCCAATTTTACGGTACAGGCCGGGGTGGAGTTGTTTTCATCAGCGGTATATCGCAGGAAACAATATTCCATATCGCTGTCGTATCGTTGGTAAGCCTTTCCTTGCGGTCATATTTTTGGTATAGTCTGAGCGCTGGGTACCAGGTTTTGGACGGGGCAGGAAAATACTTCTAGCCGGGATTTCGTGGTGCCGTTTAACTTTGCCCAATCCTGATAACAATATGCAAAAACGTAACTATTCAGCGAGGGCTGGGAATTGCCCTCAACTCGTAACCGTAACTGTTCAGATGTGCTTCATATTCGTTCATTGAGGGCTTCGCAGCGTACTTG
>VAPF01065663.1_pt1 | contig 10531 bp, 13 predicted proteins | sample 3393931 | NCBI WGS metagenome assembly VAPF01 (sample SAMN08290437, study PRJNA428436) | hydrothermal vent metagenome | isolation source: Deep-sea hydrothermal vent chimney | place: Atlantic Ocean: South-mid Altantic Ridge | depth 2773 m m | reverse complement strand
GAAGGCTCTAAGTTCGGTGTTCGCGGTACACCAAGTTTGATTATCGGTACTAAGCTTATTGTTGGCGCACAGCCTTACAGCGTCGTTAGTGCTGCCATTGACGCGCAGCTTAAAAAGGTAAAATAACACTCTTTTCGCTTGTAATAAATGTATTCTACACCCAGCGCTCTGCGCTGGGTGTAGAATATCAAAAGGACCGTTACCCATTAATAAAATACTTCTATGAAGATACTGGCACTTTCAGGAAGCTTGCGAAAGGACTCATACAACACAGCACTAATACGTGCGGCTAAAGAGCTGGCACCAAAAGATATGGAGATAACTTTTTTTGATATTGCTCCGTTGCCTTTGTACAATCAAGACCTTGATGAAGAATATCCTGCATCAGCACAAGCAATGAAAGATGCAATCACTGCATCTGATGCTTTGATTATTGCAACACCAGAATTTAATCGCTCGATATCAGGCGCGCTAAAGAATGCACTTGATTGTGGTTCTCGTCCTTGGGGCAAGAACTCTTTTGCAGGTAAGTCCGTGCTGGTTATGGGTGCATCTCCTGGCACCATAGGCACAGCAGTAGCGCAACAGCACTTGAAACAAATACTATTGTTTCTTGATATGAAAGTTATGGGTCAGCCAGAATTTTATCTGGGCTCTGCGCCACAAAAATTTGATGAGAAGGGAGTACTCATTGATGAAGAAACAAAGAAGTATCTTTCCGATACGCTAATTGCATTCAAAAGATACATCACTACTTAATCAAGTGACTGCCAAAAGAATAGCTCCCTTAAGGAGCTATTCTTTTGGCAGTGTTACCATATTTTTCCAGTAACGGTGACCAAAGAAAAAGAGAATAAGTAATAAGACTGCCAAAATAGGCCATCGCCACTGTCCCAACAAATGAACGGTATAAATACCAAATATAAATGAAAGAGTGAAAAGCGATGTTACCCATACTATGGCAGAAGCGAAAGAAATAGGTATAAAACGTTTATACGCCACGCCAAAGAAACCACACGCTGCATATGTAGCGAAACGAAAACCCGGCATAAACCGTGTGGTAAATATAGTTGTTCCAGAATTGTTTTGTACTACAGTGCGAAGTCGTGCTACATGTTCGTATTCAATAATACGTTTGGCTAGTGTGTAGCGATTGGCAAAATGACCAATAGCAAAAGCAAGAGAGTCTCCAGTTACAACGCCAATGATTAAGGCTGTTATTCCTTCCACCATTGGTATTTGGTGACTTGCCGCAAGTACCCCCACTACAGCAATTGTACCTTCTTCGAGTACCATTACACCTAAGATAATTACAAAAAGAAGTAGCCATGGTGAAGCTGATGCAGAAAGTATGTGTTGGGATAAGAAAAATGGAAGTTGCATATGACTTGTGTAGATTAGCATATTCACACACATATACGTTCCGCGCCGATTTCTATCGGCGCGGAACGTATATTAGTTTGGAGTTGCTACAGCGGGTGCGTTATTAATTAACTTTTTGAGTGTGCTTGTAGAGTAAATAATGTTTGGCGTCTGTGATGTTGTTGGTTGTGCGTATTGGATGTTGGTCTTTATCTTATCATCGGCACCATGGTCATGTCCCAACGAATATCCAGCATAAAAAGTTACTGTCAACGCAATAAGTACTATTATTATCTCAATTATGTGTCTTCGGCGTAGTTCTATTTCCAAAGCATTTTCTTTTTCATTTGGGGGTGCAATCATAAGTACAGTATACATCTTTTCATTTCTCAAAGTATCTATTTCCAATATACATAATGCAAGTCTTTGATATGCACGGTAGTATATGACTATGAACGAACAAGATTTTGAGACTATTGCAGCTGAAGAGTTTTCCAATGTGCCTGCACGTTTTACAACGCGTATATCAAACGTGGCGCTTTTGGTGGAAGACATACCGAGTGATTCAACACGCGAAGAAGAGAAACTTACAAGCCAACAAACATTGTTGGGGCTTTATCGCGGTGTGCCTCTATCTCTTCGCGGAAGTGGGTACGGCGTAGGTGATACACTTCCTGATACCATCACACTGTATCGAGAACCAATTATCATGCAGGCGCACGAGTATTTGCGTACACATGAATCGTGCGTATTGCTTGAAGCAATACGCATCTCAGTACGCGAAACACTCTGGCACGAGATAGGGCATGCTTTTGGTCTTAACGAAGAAACTGTAGATATGCGGGAAGTACAGGGAACTAACCATTATCCTGACGAGGAAACTCAAAAAGACGAATAATTGTATCTATTCGATATTCGCTGTAATATGTTCACTATGACTTACATAACTAGCTGGCTAATTATTGCTCTCTCATTTTTGGGTATTGCCGATTCAGCATATCTTGCAGAACATACAGGGAACAACCCTCCTCCTTCTTGTTCACCAGTTGGTGTGTTCGACGGGTGTCGAGTAGTTGCTGAGAGTGTATATTCACATTTATTCGGTATTCCGCTTGGAGTATATGGAGTTGTGTTTTATGGAACAGTTTTTATTCTCGCTGCACTTACTCTCGTAACAACATTTATGTATCTTACGCGACTATTACGCATATTTGCCGTTGTCGGTGCCCTCGCCTCTGCAGTTTTCATTTATATACAGATATTCCTTATCGGTGCCCTGTGTCTTTATTGTGTTACTTCAGCTGTTATCTCCTTTCTTATCCTTGCGAGTGTATGGATGCCTATCCGTTTTCATTCAAAGAAGTACACTTCGCCCTAGAGTAATACTCAAGCTACACCTTTTTTGATTGTAATAGCTGTCTCTTCTAAGAGGATTAATAGCTATGGGGTATTAGCGTACTTCCCCAGTCTTCTTGAAAGGGGTATACTGGCTACATGAAGCGCATAGTGGTAATCCTCGTGCTACTGCTTGTCCCTGCGAGCGTATTTGCTGCAACTACGGTTTCAGCTAGAAACCTTGTATTTTCTAGTCATGTTTCTGGTGTACAGAATGTTTATCTTGCTGGAATGAGCGTTACTGTAGCCACCACCTCTCCCGCCGACCTTACAGTGATTGGTGGGTCAGTTGTTGCATCTGCTCCTGTGAAAGGCGATGCTCTTATAGCTGCAGGTTCTTTAGCATTACGTGGAAATGTTATGGGAGACTTGCGTGCCATTGGCGGACGAGTAATCATAAACGCTCCTGTGAAAGGAGACTTAGTAGTTCTAGCTACTTCTATTTATGACCTTAAAGCACAAGCAAAAAACATACTTGCCATTGGTGAGACCGTACACTTATCTTCAGGCTCGCGTGGCAATGTAAAAGTTTATGGGAATGATATATACCTCTCTGGACATTTTGCAGGGAATGTTTACGCCAGTGCTCTCAACAAAGTGGTACTTGCTCCACATACAGTAATTACTGGTACATTGCGGTATCAAGCGTCTGAGGTGGCAACAATCCCGCTTTCTGCGCGTATTAACGGAGGCGCTACTTATACAGGTGCTTCGTTTCTTCCAACATCGCAAGAGGCAGAGGCTTTCGCACTGGCAAGTATCGGAATCTTCTTTTTGGTTCGTATATTCGGGGCACTGTTAGTGGCTGGACTTTTGGCTGGACTTTTTCCTTCATTTACACAGCACTTGTCCAAAGAAGTATTTGAAAATCCAATTCGGCATGCCCTACTTTTAATATTGCTAGGCTTTGGTACTTTCGTCGCAGTTCCAGTGCTTATAGTGCTGTTGTCTATTACTTTCATTGGGCTTAGTATTGCTTTTGTACTTGGGGCAGCATACTTGTTGCTTCTCTCTTTGGCTTTTGCTTATGCAGGTATCTTAGTTGGTGCGTTGTGGATACGCACTCTTATGAAACGTACAACTATAACGTGGCGTGACGCTGTTCTTGGTATGTTGGCGCTTATGATATTTAGTATCTTACCTATCATTGGGATGTTGGTTATAATGCTTTTGATATTCCTAGCAATGGGGGCCATTGTGCATGTTTTCTACAAAGCAACTTTGAAGAAACAAGATACTGAATTTCTTACATATTGATGCAAAAAGGCTCACTATAAGATATGGTTACAGTTATGAAGTCTTCTACAAAGCAGAATGTGGTCTTTCCCACAATTGCTATCATCTTTGGTATTACTGGTGATTTAAGTAGACGTAAATTGTTGCCAGCATTGTGGCACCTTTACCGAGAAGATATGCTGCCAGAGCAATTTCGTATCGTTGGATTTGCTCGTCGCGATTTTGATTTCCTCGCTATAAAGAAATTAGTTTCTGATGCACTTAGTGGACATATTGATGGTGCCGATGAAAACCAGCTCCAAAAGTTTCTCGATTTATTTTCTTATCAACAAGGTAACTTCAATGAAATAGATGGATATAATGCTCTTAACAAACACCTTTCTATTCTTGAAAAAGAATTCGGTGCTGTAGCAAATAGACTTTTCTACCTATCTGTTGCACCAATACACTATGAAGATATATTCCAAGCTCTACACAACACATCAGTTGCGAAGAAATGTCGCGAAGGTAAGACATGGACGCATATATTAGTAGAAAAGCCTTTTGGTAGAGACACTGCTACGGCACATGCTTTAGACGAGAAACTTGCAGAGTTTTTCTGTGAAGAACAAATTTATCGTATCGACCACTATCTTGCAAAGGAAACTGTGCAAAACATTCTTAATTTTCGTTTTTCTAATTTTATCTTTGAATCTATTTGGAATAAAGAGGGGGTTGAAAAAGTACATATTGAACTTTTAGAAAAGCTTGGTATGGAAGGGCGTGGCACTTTCTACAGTGATACCGGCGCATTGCGTGACGTCGGACAAAACCATTTGTTACAACTCTTGGCAATGATTGCAATGAAAAATCCCGGAGAATTCACAGCAGAAAAGATACGCACAAGACGAAACGAAGTACTGAAACAATTATACCCATTGCATGATGTTGAGCATAATGCTGTGCGTGGTCAGTATGAAGGCTTTAAAGAAGAGAGTGGTGTTTCTGAGGAATCAGATACAGAGACATATTTTAAAATACGGGCATTTCTTGATGATGACGCGTGGAGAAACGTACCTTTTATTCTTGAAAGTGGTAAGCGCATGAAAGAAAATCGTACCCGTATTACTGTTTATTTTAAGAATGTACAGAACACCCCGTGTTCCATAAATGACGAACAAGGATGCCAAAATACTTTGACCTTTGAGATAAAACCCGAGGAGGGAATTACTGTATGTTTCTTAGCAAAGAAGCCAGGGTTTTCTAGTACTTTGGAGCGACGTAAATTACACTTTTCATACAATACTCACGCATCTAAAGACCGTTTGCCAGGCGCTTATGAACGTGTGCTTTATGACGGTATTCGTGGTGACCAAACGCTCTTTACCAGTACCGAGGAAGTACATTCTGCATGGAGTTATGTGACTCCTATACTTGAACAGTGGAAGAAAATACCACTGGAAATATATTCGTGTGGTTCTTGGGGCCCAGAGTCGCGCAAGGCACTCGAAAAGCCGTCTCCATGAAAAGCACTTTTGTGCAGAGAGTTGCTCGTGCAAAGAAGATGATTGCTTTTTTAAAACGTAAATACCCAACTCCTAAAAGTGAACTACACTCCTCTACATCTTTTCAATTTTTGGTGGCGGTTATATTGTCGGCACAATGCACAGATAAAAAAGTAAATATTCTAACAGAGACTCTTTTCAAGAAATACAAGACGGTAGATGATTTCGCTGATGCCGACCTCGCTATCTTTACCGATGAGATTTCTTCGATAACTTTCTTTCGTAACAAAGCAAAATATATTATTACTTCGGCACAAAAGGTGCAAAGTGATTTCGGTTGCATTCTTCCACACACAGAGAAAGAGCTAACAACGCTACCAGGTGTTGCATACAAAACAGCACACGTTGTGCTTGGTGAGGTATTCGATGTGTGGGACGGTATTGCTACTGATACACACGTGCGCAGGTTTGCGCTTCGGTTTGACCTGACTGATAACACCGACCTGACGAAAATATCTCAAGACCTTGAGAGACTTATACCAAAAAAGGAATGGAAATATGTAAATAATGGATTTGTACTCTATGGACGTTATGTGTGTAGCGCACGACCGCACGATTGTGGCACACACCCGCTTACTAAGCTTTATCCGAGCGCTGCCACTTGTTGGCCAAAGGGGAAATAGTCTTCTTTTTTCAAGAGAAAATTGTGTGAAGGCATGATTGAATAATGTCCGACTTTATTCAAATCCTAACTCAAGATATTTGCAGTAAGACTAAAACTGTCGACTTCGTCACGCGTTGAGGTAGTATGTATGTATGGAGAAAAAACGCCCGGTAGCAGCATTTGATATTGACGGGACATTGTTTCGTTCCTCGCTTCTCATTGAGCTGGTTGAACGACTCATTGACCATGATGTATTTCCACGCGAATCACGTGAAATATATGCTGCTGAACATGCGCAGTGGCTCGACAGAAAAGGAGACTATGATTCTTACATCCGAAAAGTTATAGAAGTTTCTAGCACACAGCTCAAGGGTATATCTTATTCTGTAGTCGCCGATATAGGTGGAGAGATTATCGAGGAGATGAAAGACCGTGTCTATCGCTATACTCGTGATTTAGTGCAGGAACTAAAAAAGAAAGGTTACTATTTGCTTGCGATTTCTCATTCTCCAAAATTCATGGTTGACGGATTCAGCTATGAGCTCGGTTTCGATAAATCTTACGGTATTTTTTACGAAACAGGCGCGTCAAATAACTTCACTGGTGAAATCTCTGACACTGAGCTCATTATGAATAAGGGTACTATCTTGCAACGTGCTGTACGCAAAGAAAATCTAACTCTTAAAGACTCTATATCGGTAGGGGACACGGAAAGTGATATCCCAATGCTTGACCTAACAGATACATCTATTGCTTTTAATCCAAATATGATGCTTTTGCGCCACGCACGACGTCAAAAGTGGGAGGTTGTAGTGGAGCGTAAGGACGTTGTGTATAAGTTTTGATACAGTAGTTTTCAAACATTATGTTTTTTAATTCCAAACGTGCAAAAGATTTTCAAGGTGATGTTGCTGTGCCTACGATGAACTCTTTTTGGGATAATTTAAATAAGCCGTTTTTTGTTAATGCACCAATGAAAGACGTGACGGATGCTGCATACCGCAGATTTATGGCGCAAATGGGTAAACCTGACGTGGTGTGGAGTGAGTTTGTATCAGCCGACGGGCTATATCACACACGTGAGATTGCAAAGATGCCAGACTTGGAAAATCCACTTATGCGTGACTTGCAGTTTTCCTCTATTGAGCACCCTGTGGTTGCACAGATTTTTAGCAGTAAACCAGAGATGATAGCGTATGCCTCTGAGCTTATTTCTCATCTTGGTTTCGATGGTGTGGATATTAACATGGGTTGTCCTGACCGTTCCGTAGAGAAACAAGGCGCAGGAGCATCACTAATGAAAAAACCAGCACTAGCTGTGGAGCTTATTAAAGCGGCAAAGGAGGGCACGGAGCGTGCTGGGCGTCCTATCCCTGTATCTGTTAAGACTCGCATAGGCTACACGAAAGAGACTATCGATGAGTGGATACCTACTTTGCTTTCAGCCAACCCTGCGGCATTGACTGTGCATCTGCGTACTCGCAAAGAGCTCTCGTTAGTACCAGCACATTGGGATCTTATGGAGCGCATCGTTGCGCTTCGTGACAGTGCTGGAGTCGGGACTCTTTTGCTTGGAAATGGCGATGTGCACAACCTTGCTGATGCGCAACAAAAAGTAAAAGATACAGGAGCTGACGGAGTCATGCTTGGGCGAGCTATCTTTGGAAATCCTTGGGTATTTTCTACGAATACACGAGAGAACATGCCACCCTCTGAACGTCTCGCGGCGTTACTAGTGCTAGCACAGTTTTTCGAAGAGCTCACTCCTCCAAAGCATTTTAATATCTTTAAAAAACACATCAAAGCTTTTGTTTGTGGCTTCGATGGTGCGGCGGAGTTTCGCTCCCTGCTAATGGAAGCGCAAGATGCCAAACAGTTGGTACAGATAGCTCACGATAACCAGATACCAGATTTTCCTTCCTAAAAAGGTTTATACTATAAAGATGATTCACTTCACGCGTTACATGATTATTGTTATAGCGATACTTGCACTAATAACAGTAGCTGTAATGTATCGTACGGCTCGTGCCCCACACAAAAAAACAAACGTCTCTTCGTCTTCTGGTGTGCATACAGACGCCAAGTCTAGAAATGTTTCGATAGCTTCGACCAAGGCTTCTTCTGGAGAGGGCATTATGGTCATACACGAAACTGACACACGAAGCACTATTAACCTGACAGCAGGTACTCAGTTCATAGTTAATCTCGGCAAAGACTTGTCGTGGCAATTGGCGTTTAGTCCTGCGAACTTAGTTACTCCCGTATTGGGTGTTTCGTTGCACACTGGAGCGCAAGGGATTTATGTAGCTACTGGAACTGGCACTGTGAAGTTAGTTGCAACAGGTTCACTTATTTGTACTTCAGGCTCAATGTGCCCACAGTTTCGAGAGCATTTTGAAGTAACTCTTGATATTCGAAATACGGCACACTAGATTGAATTGCATTCTGCGTAAAATCATTTGACTGGTATACTACTCAATATCATGGCACATCAGTCACTTTACAGAACATATCGACCGCACACCTTTTCTGACGTAGAGGGGCAACCACAAGTAACAAACTCACTCACAACTCAAGTGAAAGAAAACAGTATAGGGCACGCTTATCTTTTTGCTGGGTCACGAGGACTGGGAAAAACAAGCGTCGCGCGTATTTTCGCTCGCGAGATTGGGTGTACTGACAAAGACCTGTATGAAATAGATGCAGCTAGTAACAACAGCGTTGACGACATTCGTGTACTAACCGAAGGTGTATACACGCTACCTTTTGAATCTCCTTACAAAGTGTATATTCTTGATGAGGTGCATATGCTCTCCAAAACGGCATGGAATGCTTTTTTGAAAACGCTTGAAGAGCCTCCTTCTCATGCTGTGTTTATACTTGCCACCACCGAGATAGAAAAAGTACCTGAAACAGTACAGTCGCGGTGTCAGGTATTTGAGTTTAAGAAACCGCAACGTGATTCGCTTACAAAAGTAGTCATGTCAGTGGCAGAGAAAGAGGGTTACACGATTCCAAAAGATGCTGCAGATCTTGTGGCTAGATTGGCAGATGGTTCCTATCGCGACGCTCTCTCCGTGCTTCAGCGTGTGCTCACCACTGCAACAAATAAGAAGCTTTCACTTGAAGCGGTAGAGGCTGCAACGGGAGCTCCAAAGCGCTCGCTCGTACACTCTTTGGTAAGCGCGCCCGCCAAAGGCTCGCGCGAAAAAGCATTGACAGCAGTAGAGACGGCAAGTACCGATGGCACCGATATGGCACTTTTTCTCACACTACTAACAGAAGAGCTCCGCACTATTTTGTTATTACGCTACGCTCCTGAGTTGCGCACAAAACTTGCAGCACAACAGGGAAAGGACGAATACGCGATACTGGTAGATTATGCTAAGAGTGAAAATAAGCCCGGCGTTACCCACGCGACTCTTCTTGCTTTTCTTACCGCTGCAGAGCGTATACGTTTCTCTCCTGTACCAGCACTTCCGCTGGAGCTAGCAGTGCTCGAACTTTTAGGTGATAAATAGTATGGAAACTAAATGTTTTTATCTAGTACGCCATGGAGAGACGACTGGAAATTATAGTCACATACATCAATCACTCTCTGCACAGCTCACCGAGCGTGGGAAGCTCCAAGCACAGACCGCCGCCGACACCCTCTCGTCTTTTTCTATTGATACAGTTATCGCCAGCGATGCACTGCGCACACAGGAAACAGCCGCACCTATTGCTGTCGTTACCAATACATCAATTCAAACAAACAGTATTCTTCGTGAGTTACGTCGTGCGCGTGTCGTTGAAGGAACACACAACATCGGACTTCGCTCAGCAATTAGTTCACTGCTTATGTACGTGCACGCTAATAATCGCACATGGCACTACGAAGATGGGGAGAGTTTGGTAGAGTTTCGCGACCGTACAAAGAGTATCCTTGAGCTACTCGCTAACACAGACGGTAAGAATATTGTTGTTGTCTCACATCGTGGAGTGATAAATGCACTGCGCTTTGGCGTGCGTAATAGTTTCTCTGGGTCAATAAGAAGGTTCACACTTGCCGCTGTATTTGGTCATTTGGAAAATGGTAGTATTACCAAACTCATATACGACCCAAGCAGCAAAACTTTGTGGCATATCGACCACCTCAACTCTGCACAATCTACTATATTAAAATCTTAAATATCCTATAGCACGCATAAGCACACACCTTCGCAAAAAAGATATTCGTGGTATTGTATGCATTATTGGGGGATCGTCTAATGGTAGGACTGCGGCTTTTGGTGCCGCCTATCTAGGTTCGAGTCCTAGTCTCCCAGCCGTATTGAGATTGATTGAGAGCACGAAGGACATTAAAAATATTTAATCATGCAAAAACAAACAGTTAAAATATTTCTAGCCG
>VAPF01045079.1_pt1 | contig 10549 bp, 11 predicted proteins | sample 3393931 | NCBI WGS metagenome assembly VAPF01 (sample SAMN08290437, study PRJNA428436) | hydrothermal vent metagenome | isolation source: Deep-sea hydrothermal vent chimney | place: Atlantic Ocean: South-mid Altantic Ridge | depth 2773 m m | reverse complement strand
GTGGTGGTATCGTACTGGCTGAAGTCCTGGTTTTTTTTCAGGTTACCGGTGCCGATGATATTTAACTTCCAGCCTGGCGCAAACGGGTAGGCCAGTTGCGCGCTGCCGGACAGGTTGTAGAAACCGTCTTCCTGTGAAGTGCTATCTGGCGTTAACAAACCGTTGAAGGTGTCCCCCGGCGCGCTGTTTACATTGCTGTCATAACCTGCGCCCAGTTCTACAAAACCGCTGATGGTGGTTTTATAACGGGCTTCTTCAACACGGATGCGATCAAGATATAAATAAGCGGTACGTTTGACGCCGTCGGGCGGGTTGATTTTGAGAACCGCTTCGAATTCCTGACGTGAACGGGCAAATTCTTCAAGGATGAAATAACCCCTGGCCAGTTCCAGTCGGGCGACATGGTCTTCCGGGAATTGCATCAGCACACGTTCCAGTGCGAACACCCCCTGGCTGGCAAAACCGGCATCGATGGACGAAACACCGTAGTAATAATCAAAATACGGGTCGCCTTCTAACTCATCTAAATACTGACTGGCATACTCATACGCCTGCTGGCGTTGATACTTGTTAAACATATGCTTCATATGATTGATGTCAAAATCAGATTCAGCCCATACTGAAAATGACAGGCTTAATATGATAAGGCCCGTTATAAACCTTGTAACAGTCTTCATTTTGATTATTTTATCCCTATACTTTTTTTATTCTAATCAGGTCAATCGACACGTCTGGCAGAAACTTTACAGTGATTATTTTAGAACAATTTTGAGTGATATCGTGGTTTACCGCATAAAACGATATGCCACAGTAATAAGGTGTTAAAATTACCGTGATGTACTGCTACTATCTTAGGGAACCTCTGATCAATGAAAATCGCTGCGCAACATATCGATGTTAGCTGCCCTGAATCTGATATTTATAATCGCCTGTTATCACTGGATGACAAACATATTCTTGAGCTGGGCTGTGGCAGCGCCGAGATCACACGTAATATTGCAAGCAGTGGTAACAATCGTCAGATCACTGCTCTGGAAGTTGATCAGATCGCACATGCTAAAAATCTGCAAATCACCGATCTGCCCAATGTGAATTTTGGCCTTGCTGGCGCGCAGGATATTCCGCTGCAGGATGCATCGGTTGACGTGGTGCTTATGTTCAAATCGTTACATCACGTGCCGCTGGAATTGATGGCAACATCTATGCGTGAGGTTTGGCGAGTTTTGAAGCCGGGCGGGTTGTTCTATATTTCCGAACCGGTGTTTGCCGGTGACTTTAATGAGGTATTACGTTTATTTCACGACGAACAAAAAGTGCGTGCAGCGGCATTTGAGACGGTGAAAAAAGCGGTCGATGACGGCCTGTTTGATCTGGTGGAAGAAATATTTTTTAATTCACCGATGACTTTTGCCGATTTTTCCGAGTTCGAAAATAATACCATTAATGCTACACACAGCCAGCATTCACTGGACGAAAATTTATACCGGCAGGTGAAACAACGTTTTGAACAACACATCGGTGATGACGGCGTGTTTTTTTTAATACCGATTCGTGTCGATTTATTACAGCGTCCATTGTGAAAAATCGTCAGCATGTAACCATGATAAATATCAGGTGGCTTTATGGCAGATGATACTTCCGACCAGGAAGCAAGAAACTGGAAGCAGCAATATTATGATCATCTGGATTTGCTCGACAAAAAAGAAAAGGAATGGCTGGCGTTAGAATCCATTCTTAAAAAAACGGTACTTCGGTTGAGTATTGCCGCCGAAGGACAACATGCGACGATTGACCGGCATCTCCAGGATATTCGTAGCGTGGTCAAAAAGCAGATAAACGTCATTCGACTTGAAACTAGCCTCGATGAAATTTCTGCCGTGTTACTTAAAATTACTGACAAACAACATGCAGACGACCGGAAAGTTGTGACCACGCTTCAGCAGTTGCTTGATGCCATTGATTTGCCCGGTGCCAGCGGTAAACAGAAAAACAAGTTGCTTAAAAAACTTTCAAAAGTTTCTGATAAAGACAGTGAAACGCTAGCCGGTGAAGTGCAGAGCCTGTTATCTGCTGCGTTTAGCCGTGTTGCTGTGGATAGTCAAACACCGGCAAAGACAGGTCTGCTAAAAAATCTGTTTGGTTCGAGTGATGCTGAAAAGCGTCCTGCGGTTATTGACAGTGCTGAGAAAGAAATACCTGAAAAAGTTGCTGACATCACGATTAGTGCACCGCATGAAACGAACAAGGTTGAAGCAACGGATTTTACTGCCAGGCATGATGAGTCGAGAGCAAAAGATAACCAGCCTTCAGCGCAGGAGATTCTGATTCGTTTACTGGAACAACTCTCTGTGCCAGCTGATCTGCATGAAGTGGTCGAGAACCTGAAGCTTCGCATCAAAGCAGAAAGTTCGGCGCTGAACTGGAAGCAGTTACTCAAAGATGTCGCCCAGTTGATCAATGCCCTACGCAGTCGTATGCAGGAAGAGAAACTCGAATTCGAAACATTTCTGCAACAGATTACCGGGCGCTTGCAGGAGATGGATGGTTTTCTGTTGCGGGAGAATGTTGCACTCAGCGAAGCCGAGCAGGCGGGTGGCGCTTTTGATGCCGTCGTCAGTGCCCAGGTAAAAGATATTCATCAGGACATGAGCACGGCGGATAATCTTGATGACCTTAAAAATAAGGTCGAAAAGCGTCTTAGTGTTGTCTCCGAACATATCAAACAATACCGAATCAACGAGCAGGCACGTTTCAGCAGTGCGCAGCAGAATGTTGATAATATGCAGTCGCGCCTGTTATTGCTGGAACAGGAATCCGGTGATCTGCGGCAGTTGATTCTCGAAAAAAACAAGGAAGCCATGGTCGATGTACTGACCGAGATTCCCAACCGGCTGGCTTATGAGAAAAAAGCGGCCGAAGAGATTGCGCGTTGCAACCGTTTTTCTGTGCCACTGAGCATGGCAGTATGGGATATTGATCTGTTCAAGCAGGTGAATGATACCCACGGCCACAAAGTTGGTGACAAAGTATTAAAAGCGGTCGCGCAGTTGCTGAATGCACGTATGCGTGAGACCGATTTTATCGCCAGGTATGGCGGTGAAGAATTTGTAATGTTTTTACCCGGTGCTGATGAAGGCAAGGCACTGGAACTGGCGGATACATTGCGTGAAAAAATTGCTGCCTGTAACTTCAAGCACCATGGCGGCATTGTCAGGATTACCGTGTCCTGCGGTGTCACCAGTTTTATCGAGGGTGACAGTCACGAATCGATGTTTGAACGTGCTGACAGGGCATTGTATGCGGCCAAGGACAGTGGCCGCAACAAGTGCCTGGCGGCCTCGGCTATTGGTTAGTTACGTTTTTTGAGGCTCGTGTGGCTCGGGTAAAAGGCATGGCGCAAAAAAATACGGCGACCGTTGGAGTCGCCGTAATAGTTGCTTAAGCAATGGCCTTTATACAGGATAAAATCGCCACTCTTTTTAGACTGATGGTCCTAGACCAAATAATACGAGTACAAACATTGTCATATAGATAACTACAAATGTCAGTTTTCTCGTCTCATCTTCTATCGGCTTTTTTTTGTCCATACACGTCTCCTTTTTTCTTCACATTTATCACCAGACCTCTATCTGGCAATAATTATTGTACTCCTGTTTTTTCGAAATATGTATACTTTTTGTCAAAAAATTGTCACCTGGAATACAACCATGTAATCATATTAGAAATCTATAATAAGAGGATATTCTAATGTCTCGGCTACTTTTAATTTTTATTTAGACTATGGTTATCAGGTCGATGTTAGTAATATTTTAATGTGCGAAAAATCGTCTTTTTACAGGCAAATCTGGAGTAAATTTTGATCAAGTTAAAACACATTGTTAATGGTGCTGTGGTCTCGGAAATTGACATGAAAGCGGGCGATTTTAGTATTGGCCGTAATCACGGAAACAGTTTGCAGCTGGAAGATGGTGATGTCAGTGGTGAACACGCAATACTTACTTTTGTGCCCAATAAATACCTGCCTGAGCAGCTGGATATCAGCATCAGAGACCTGAACAGTACCAATGGTACGTTTGTTAATAATCTTCCGGTGAAACAGCAAATCATCAAACACGGTGACGCGATCCGCATCTGTAACTATGAATACAGAGTGTTTGATGACCAGTCAAATGTTGGCACGCAAACGGAGTATTCCATGCCTGATGCGTGATTGCAGGGAATAACACGGGTAAAACACAAAAAAGCCGGGGAATTCCCGGCTTTTTTTTGTGCATGATCATTGTTAAAGAAAGAGCTACTGCTTCTCTTTGTCCTGTTCTTGTTCCTGAGGCTGACTTGTTGCCTCTTTTTCTTTATCTTTGCTCTTGTCCTGCTCGCTTGTATGATTAGGCGCTTCTCCGCCACAGCTACCGCAACAACCCATATCTCTGTCCTCATTGACAATATTATCGATTGCAGATTCTAGCGGAGCGATCAAACCTATGACTTGACCTGGATTAAGAACCGTTCAGGCAGGTTCGGCAATCTTCTGTTCTGCCACTGGATAATCGGTGTAACCGGTTTCATCACCGCCATAAAAAGTCACCTGGTCGGCTTCATTCAGCGGCAGATCATTCTGATAGCGATACGGCAGATCCGGGTTGGCTAAAAACGGGATGCCGAACGCCACCAGGTCGCAATCTCCGTTGCTGATGGCGGCTTGTGCACGTTTTTTGTCATAGCCATTGTTTGCCATGTAAGTACCGTCATAGGCGTTACGCAGGGCACGGTAATCGATGTTTCGAGCAGCGCCCAACATATCACCTTCGAGTATGTGCAGATAGGCTAGGCCACGTGTGTTTAATTGTTTGATGAAATAATTAAAATGCGCCTGTGGTGCGGAATCTGACATGCTGTTAAAGCTGTTTTCCGGTGTCAGCCTGACGCCAACGCGCTGACTATCCCAGACTTCGAGGGTGGCATCCAGAACCTGATTAAGGAATCGCATGCGGTTTTCCACTGTGCCACCGTATTCATCACTACGCTGGTTGCTACCGTCGCGTAAAAACTGGTCGATCAGGTAGCCGTTTGCAGCGTGTATTTCGACCCCATCGAAGCCGGCCTGTTTTGCTTTTACCGCCGCATTTCTGTACTGCGCTACGATGGCCTGAATTTCATCGCTTTGCAATGCACGAGGTTTAACAAAGGCTTTCATGCCCTCATAGGTGATGGCTTCTCCTTCGGGTTTTAATGCGGATGGTGCGACGGGTGTTTGTCCCTCGGGTAGCAGGTCAGGGTGCGAGATGCGACCGCAAAACCATAACTGGATGTAGATATGGCCAGCTTCATCATGCACGGCTTTTGTGATCTTTTGCCAGCCTGCGACCTGTTCATCGTTGTAGATGCCTGGCGTTGCCGGGTAACCCACACCTTCTGCAGATACTTGCGAGGCTTCTGTGATGATAAGGCCGGCACTGGCGCGTTGGCGATAATATTTGACGTTAATGGCCTGTGGCATATTGCCATTTGCAGCACGGTTTCTGGTCATAGGTGCCATTACCATACGATTTCTCAGGCTCAGGTCACCGATATTTATTGTTGAAAACAGGTCTTTTGTGCTCATGTGTGTGTTCCTTTTTTCTGGTTATTAGACAAATGTCTGATTGCCGCCCTGACAAAGTAATGCAATCGTCTGAATTTGTCAAGACTATCTTGTGAAAGCGGAAGAAAAGCCACGTATTGAGTTTTGAGAGCAGACGGTTTATTCTGAAACCAGACTTTGAAAGGTAGATGATATGGCATTAATTGGTTTGATTAGTGACGTGCACGCTGCGCCAGAACCGGTGGCAGAAGCGCTGGCGATTTTTGCACAGGCTGGTGTCGAGCAGGTACTCTGTGCCGGTGATATTGCCGGTTACATGGACGAACCGGAACAGACCATCAAGTTACTGCTTGATAATCATTGCCAGACAATTTCTGGCAACCACGATCTGTTATATCTTGATCACCACGAAGATGAACCGGCTAACGAAACAGTTAGCTTTCTGAAGTCTCTACCGGCTTTCTACAAAAACACTATCGCGGGAAAAAGTCTGTATATGGTGCATGCGCAGCCACCGGATGGGTGTCATGGCGGTATCAAGTTGCTCGATAAAAATGGTGACTTGTTGACCGATAAGGTTGCGTTGTGGTCGGATAAATTACGTGACTTCGACTATGACGTGCTGGTGGTCGGTCATACGCACCAGGTGTTTGTCGAAGTATTAGGCGACACGCTGGTGGTGAATCCGGGCAGCTCGGTGTTTAATAACAGTTGTGCTATTTTGCACCTGCCGGAGATGACGGTGGAACTGTTCGCGTTGTCAGGTAAAACAATTCAGACAACCTGGAACTGGGGCGAACACGTGATTTATGGCAAGTAAGCAGGTGTTGTTTCCACTTCATGAATGACTGGCCGGATAGGTGCAGTTGCTAACTTGCGATGCTCTGATTATGTGGTGCCAGAATCAGGCATAAAGCCTGCGCGTGTTCTGCCGCAGTTCGGCCGAGATCGGTAAGATAACCACCATCGATGGCAGTGACCAGACCTTTATCAAACAGACGTTGTACCGCCTGAACCTGTTCAACATTGGCGTTTGAGTGTACTTTGATACCTTGCTGAGTGGTTTGCAGGTTGTAACGAATCAGGATATCGATTTCTGCTATTTGATCTTGTGTGTAGCGCATGAGATTACCTTTGTGCAGCTGTCGGTTTGTCACCGTGAAACATTGATAATACATTATATTTGGTCATGATTCAGTAGCAATATGTTCGATTTCATGTGTCTTTTTACACTATTTTCGATGTAACAGGCGTGTCATTTTGCCGGATCGGGTGAGTCTGCATCCGGCACTTATGTAGTAAGCGGTTTTTTTCTCTGCGCGACAAAATCATCAAACATAACGATCAAATTGATCAGCAGCCAGGCCATTATCATGGTGATGATGGTGTGGCTTAAAAAATGATGGCCCAGCAACATTTTGTAAGTGCCCATCAACCAGCCGATGCTTAGCCCGAAGAGTAAACCGCGTCGGCGATTTTTTTTAGAGGAAAATAAAAAAAACAGCGCCATCAGGGCAAAACCGCCGCTGGCGTGTCCGGCAGGAAAACAACGCTGGTTTTTTTCGGGTTTTAATCCCTGCGGGTAAGAGTCAAAGACTCTGACATAAGGAATGCTGCCGCCATAAGTCACGATGTCTCTGGGGCAGGCAACATTGCTGGTCGCTTTTAACAGACCGGTGACTGAGGGAACGATAATCAGCGACAGCAACAAGATGCGTAAACCACGGTTGTAACGTTTTACAAGTGAGGTTTTTCTGAAAAATAGCAGGCTGATCAATATGGCAAGCGCGGATAAGACCAGTAGTTTTTTAATGCCGTCGTAAAAAACAAAACTCAGAATTTGTCCGGGTTTATCCAGAAACCATGTATTGCTCTGCGCATTAAATAACAGATTTTGCAACCAGATATCAGAGGAGGTGACTTCAAAATAGAACAAGGCAAGGCCAAGCACTATGCTGGATAATATAATTTGTCTAGCGGGCGTCATCGGCTTTAAGATAAATGAGTGGTTGTTCATGCTGGTGGTTTAGATCGGTATGGGTTTCAAAAATTTGCAACAAGGTTGCGAACAGGGCGTCGTGTGAGTTTGCCTGATCCTTTAGCTTGAGTGTTTTCTCATAATCGATATCAGAAGAATTTCCCAGCCAGGCCAGAACCGGCACTTTTATCTGTGTATCCGGCGCAAACATGAAGGGCAGGCCGTGCAGGTAAATGCCGGCTTCGCCCAGTGATTCACCGTGGTCGCTGACATAAAACATAGTGGTTTCATAGTTGGCCGAATTCTGTTTTAAAAAGGCGATTATCTGCGAAAGAAAATAATCGGTGTACAGGATGGAATTATCATAGGCATTGGTAATCTCTTCGATGGTGCAGGTCGCTAGTTCTGCCGAGTGACAGGCTGGTGTGAAGCGCTCAAATTCTGCTGGATAACGTTTGTAGTAGGCGGGGCCGTGGCTGCCCATCTGGTGCAGGACAATAAGGATGTCGCCTTCATGTGTATCGATATATTCCTGCAGGCCGATGAGCATGCCAGTGTCTCGGCATTCGCTGTCACAGTCTGGATTCAGCGTGGGTGATTTATAGTCCTCGTGTTGAACCCTTGTGGCCACGCCTTTTGAATCTGAATTGTTGTCGCGCCATAAAATATTGACGCCTGCGCGTTTTAAAATATCAAGCACGTTTTCAGTATGTTCTGCTTCGTCAGGGTCGAAATCATCATGCCCGGCATAAGCGAACATACAGGGCACGGAAATAGCCGTTGAGGTGCCGCAGGCAGAAATGTTGGTGTAGCTGATGAGTAGTTTTTCTTTGGCCAGTCTCGGGTTGGTGTTGCGGCTGTAACCATTCAGCGAAAAATGGTCGGTGCGCACGGTTTCTCCGACGACCAGAATAACCAGTTCCTTACCGGTATTGCTGTCGCTATCGTTGTGCTCGATGTTGTTTGTCAGGGTAATAAACTTTGGTATCGAAGAGGCTTTTATTTTCTGTTTGGTGTACTTGCCCATTGAGTAAATAGGAAAGATCGGGTTTGAGTAATAACGTAGAGGTTTGTGTTCACGAAAAAAACTGGAGTAATGATCGCTGAGTGGCAGGATACATAACACGATTATGATTAGCAGTGCGGCGGCGGTTTGAAATTTATAGCGTAACTCGCGTTTGAAGCCAGAGCTTTGCAGGGGAAGCCGCCATACCAGAACCACAGGGATGATGCCGACCAGCAGCAGTCGGCTTAAAAAGCTGATGTTTATCAGATCCAGTGCTTCGTTTAGATTGGTTTCCAGCGTATTTCTGATCATACTGCTGTCGATTACAACGCCGAGGCTGTCAGCGTAATAACCAGTGACTGCTGCCAGCAAAATTAACAGGCTGACAGTTACACGTACTGGTAGAAGCACACTGATGACCAAAGTCAGCAGAGCGATACATGCGTAAAAAAAGATTACCAGCGAAACTAAAAAGCCAAAATTGGCAGCATTCAGAGGATAAACATCTGTAACTTTGTCGAAAAATGAAACGTTAGCGGTCAGAATAAAAAACGCTGTTACCAGCAGGATGAGCCGGGTAGGTGTTAGTTTTATCTTATTTGATGGAAATAAAGAAATCATTCTCTCCCGGACATTATATGTGACGCAAATATGCCTGATGCCAGTTAAACATACCTGAAAGTAATACTAGCTTAACTTTTACGCGGTTAAATTAAAGCTAGCTTAAGAAAATAATTGTCCGTTTGTTAATCATACAACTAGCGCCAATAATATTACTACAGATTTTAATAATAGAGTGCGGTTTGTATATTTATGTCGCCACACGGTCTCATTTGTGTAAAATCACACGGCATCTTAACCGCCTGGCGGCAGGAACTTTTATGTACAAAACAGCGATTTTATTAGCGGCATTAATCAGTGGCAGTACAGCGCTGTGTGCTGAACCTGTGGTAGCACCTGCCGTCGACGGCGTTGAACTACGCTCTGAGGGTTCCTTATACTGGCTGCAATTTAACAAAGATGCCGATGCCTTATGGCCGGTACTGAAAAATTTCTGGTCGAATGAAGGCATCACCCTGAAAAAAGAAAAACCGTCACTCGGTTATATGGAAACAGACTGGACAAAAGATCTGCTGGTCGAACGCCTGCTTTCTATTATGTTAAGTGACCAGGCACCGGACAGAAGAGAACGTTTTCGCCTACGTGTTGAACGTCTGCCAGATAACCAGGGCACACGTGTTTTTATCAACCACAGCGCTTACGGTATTTTGTTAGATGAAGAAGCAACTTACACCGGTTATCTTCCGGCCAGCCCGCAACTGGAAATAGAAATGTTATCGCGGCTGGCGTTATATAGTGGTGCTAGTGAAGAACAGGCCGATCAGATGGTATCCTCTTTTTCTGTGCACGAACTAAAAGCCAAGCGGATCAACGCAGATCGTTATGATATCAGTGTCCCGGGTTCGATTGATTTTGTACGCAAGAAATTAATTCGGCTGCTGGACCGTATGAACGCTGAAATAGACACAGAAAGCGGCAGTAAACTTGTTGCTAATTTTGCTGAAACACCTGAACTTGTAGATGAGAATGCGGGTTGGGATATCGATGATAACAGTGACCTCGAAGAATCGGGTTTTGGTGATTATTCATCGGCCGGTTTCAATAAAGATCAGCCTGTCAAACTTGCTTATCAGTTTGATCTCAACGAGAAAAAATCCAGCGTTGTGATCAGTATAAGTAGTGCGCCGGATAATTCAGATAAAGGCATGGGCCTGAGCCGGTTTAGTCAGACGGTGGCAAAAAAACTGCAGGCAAAATAAGGCTTAGTCATCTGCTATATTTTGTCGCCAGGGTCAGTTATCAGGAATCCACAGCTGTTTGCCATTAAGGGCACCTCTATTAATTCTGGGTTGCGCAGATTGAGATTCAGAATTTTTAAGAGCAAGGCGCTAAGTGCTTGTAATAGTTATTCTATTGCAAGTGC
>VAPF01061731.1_pt1 | contig 10557 bp, 8 predicted proteins | sample 3393931 | NCBI WGS metagenome assembly VAPF01 (sample SAMN08290437, study PRJNA428436) | hydrothermal vent metagenome | isolation source: Deep-sea hydrothermal vent chimney | place: Atlantic Ocean: South-mid Altantic Ridge | depth 2773 m m | reverse complement strand
GTTGTCCCTTTTGAGTTTTTAATATCTTCAAATTTGGTTCGCTTCATAGTCATAATGTATTCTCTTTATAAGGTTTGAGATAACCAAGTTGATAAGCCTGTTTCTCTCGTTTAGTTGCTTTTCTAGCACTAATCAATCGAATCACATTGTTGTCATCTCGCAATGTAAATACAACAACCAAAACTCCAAATTTAGTTACTCCTACTGTCTGATACCTTTGCTCTCCATAATCTGTCCGAATATCTTCTCGCTCGACGCGTTTTTCATCTAGGAATATATGAACAGCATCAGCAAAGTCAATTTTGTGATGCCTTCTATTTAAAACATTCTTTCCGTCATCCCACTCAAATTCCATATTGGCCTCCTAATTTTTTAAAGTAAATTTTTAGTATAAAGTAAATCAAACTTTCCCGCGCTCAGGCAGCTAACAGTTGGTTATATAGAATTTTAACTTAACAAAAAGGTCACCATTTCCGTAAATAATAGTACCAGAGAATCTTCCTTAAAGTCGCGCAAAAAATCTGCAACGATCCATTTCGATCATACTGGCAAAAACACAGCCTACCTTGAATCTATGAAAACGCACCCCACCGCCCCGCCCTGACTTCTGCAAGCTATGCACCAGCGTTTCAAGAGAAGTTATTCTTTGAATACTAATTCAAGCGGATGAGCGTGTATGCAGTATTTTTTCTACCATTACGCTATTATCTCAACTGATATCAAAAAACCCTGTTAATGACTCTTTCGTACAAAGGTCTCCTCTTACTTTAAAAAGTACTTTTAAGCTCCCATGAAATCTGAAGGTTTTACTACAAAAATTTTACACAATGATCGGCAAAGCAAGATTGAGCACGGTTCATTACATAAACCGATTCATACCTCTGTCGCATTTGAATATGATGATGTGCATGCGCTGGCAGATGTTTTTCAGGGAAAGGCTTGCGGCTATTCATACGGCCGCCAAAATAACCCAACAACATCTGCACTGGAAGATAAAGTGACTCTGATGGAAGGGGGAGTCGACTCTGTTTGCTTTGCAACAGGAATGTCGGCCATTATTTCGACTATGATCTCTTTGCTGCGTGCGGGTGATCATCTGATCTCAAGTGCTTTTTTATTTGGTAATACGAATAGTCTGTTTAATACCTTAAAAACGCTGGGGATTGAAGTCACTTTTGTTGATGCGACTGATGTAAATAATGTCGTGGCGGCGGTTCAAGCCAATACCAAGGCAGTATTTGTTGAAACCATTGCCAACCCTTGCACTCAAGTGAGTGATCTTGAAGGAATTGGTGAGTTCTGTGAAAGTAATAATCTGCTTTATATCGTAGATAACACCATCACATCACCTTATCTTTTTTTGCCTAAATCAGTGAAAGCAGGTTTGATCATTAATTCGTTAACCAAATACATTGGCGGACATGGTAATGCGTTGGGTGGAGCTGTCACCGAAACAGGCTGTTACGATTGGTCCCAATTTAAAAATATTTATGATAACTACAAAAAAGGACCCATTTCTAACTGGGGGCTTTTGCAAATAAAGAAAAAAGGGCTTAGAGATATGGGAGGAACGATATCACCTGAATCGGCTCATCACTTGGCGATTGGTGCGGAAACATTGGCACTCAGAATGGAGCGCTCTTGTGAAAATGCTGCGACATTGGCCCGATTTTTTGAATCACACCAAACAGTTAAAAAAGTATTTCACCCGAGCATTAAAAGTCACCCTGAACATGAACGTGCTCAGAAATTATTCAAACATTCTGGCTCATTAATGAGTATCGAACTGACGAATCAAGTGGACTGTTTTGACTTTCTAAACTCTTTGGAAGCCGTGGTTGCTTCGAGTAATTTAGGCGACAACCGAACTTTAGGTATTCCAGTCGCTCATACTATTTTTTATGAAATGGGGGCAGAGCGCCGTGCTTCAATGGGAATTTCTGACAGCATGATTCGGTTGTCGATTGGGATTGAAGACCAAAATGATTTATTGAACGATTTTGATCGTGCATTAACCAAATGACATATTACTCGTTATGATCACTAATCCATTCACAGGCGCTCACTATCTTTTAAAAGGGTTTCGCCTGATTACAAAACCATCCATTCGTAAATATGTGATGATTCCATTAAGTATCAATGTCCTGTTTTTTACAGCGCTTATCTGGTGGGGAATGTCATCACTGTTTCTGTTTTTTGACCAACAAATATTAGCGCTTCCCACTTGGCTTTCCTGGCTTGAGTGGTTACTTTGGCCCGTTTTGACGCTGGCGACATTGCTTCTGGTATTTTACAGTTTCAGCGTGATTGGGAATATTATCGCATCCCCATTTAACAGCCTGCTGGCAGAAGCCGTTGAACACCATTTAACAGGAGAAAAACTGCCCGAGATGAGCTGGCAAGAAATAGTAAAAACTATTTTACCTTCCGTCATTAATGAGTTTAGAAAACTATTTTATTTTATCTGTTGGGCGATTCCATTTTTATTGCTATTTTTTATTCCAGTAGTAAACATCGTTGCTCCTTTTTTGTGGCTGGCATTTGGGGCCTGGATGTTGATGTTGCAGTACGGTGATTACCCGATGGCCAATCATAATATCTCTGTGCCAGAACAACGCAAAAAACTAGCAGACAATCGCATGACTTCATTAAGTTTTGGTGGTGCCACAATGCTGATGACTTTGATTCCACTCTTAAATTTTTTAGTCATACCCAGTGCGGTTGCAGGTGCGACAGTGCTGTGGGTTGAACGACTAAAAAACAAACAGTAGCAATAAGTTATGAATGAATTAGAGAATTTACGTGACATTCATAGCCCACCCCCTGTCTCTTTTTGGCCGCCAGCGCCTGGCTGGTGGATATTGGCACTGCTGATTATTCTGGGCATCGTCGGCGGATGGCTTTTTTATCGATGGCAAAAAAAACGTGCTTTACAAAAAGCAGCACTTATTGAATTGAATCAATTACAGCAATCTTTGTCGGATGGCCAAGATCTTTCCATTTTTTCGGCACAAATTTCCACACTGTTGCGTCGCATTGCACTGGCTCAATTTAATCGAGATGAAGTGGCTGGACTAACGGGAAATGCATGGCTCACGTTTCTTGATCGTACAGGTAAAACCGATAACTTTACTCAAGGAGTTGGAAAAATAATTATCACCGCACCTTATCAGGTTACGACCGATATTGATGGTCAAGAATTAATTACTATTGTAAAAAACTGGATTCATCTTAATACATGATCACATTTGCCTGGCCGGAACTATTGTGGCTATTGCCCCTGCCTTTTTTATTGCGCTACATTCTGCCCACAGCCTCTCGCTCGGAAGAGGCCACCATCAGAGTGCCTTTTTTTCAAGATATTGCGGCATTAAATACCAAAGGCCAGCAAGCGCCATCAACAAAAACCTCTTGGTTTAAACGCTTATTAGCATACATGGTGTGGGTCTTATTGGTGATTGCTGTCGCTCGACCAGAGTGGTTAGGTGAACCCGTAACTTTGCCCGCCAGTGGTCGAGATCTGATGATTGCTGTCGATATTTCCGGCAGTATGGAAATACCGGATATGGAGCTGGGTGGGCAACAAGTGGATCGTTTAACAATGGTAAAGGCCGTTGCAGGTGACTTTATTGAACGCCGCACAGGTGATCGTATCGGCTTAATTCTCTTTGGCCGACAAGCCTATTTACAAACACCGCTCACATTTGACCGAAAAACAGTACGCACCATGCTGGAAGAAGCAGAGATTGGACTCGCGGGTCAAGAGACTGCGATTGGTGATGGAATTGGTCTGGCGGCAAAACGCCTGCGTGATCGCACCCAAGAGACGCATGTCCTTATCTTATTGACTGATGGTGCCAATACAGCCGGTGAGGTTGATCCATTGAAAGCGGCGTGGCTCGCCTCACAAATCAACGTTCGAATTTATACGATTGGTATTGGTGCGGATGAAATGCAGGTACGTACCTTGTTTGGCTCACAAACGGTCAACCCTTCCCGCGACCTTGATGAAGATACGCTGAAAAGTATTGCAAAAAGAACTGGTGGCACCTATTTTCGAGCGAAAGATACTGAATCTCTGGAAGAAGTTTATCGTCAACTGGATGCACTGGAGCCTTCCTCGGTCGAGACTCAAACATTTCGACCGACAAAATCACTATTCCACTGGCCTCTAGGAGGCGCACTACTGTTATCACTGCTGATTGCACTGACATACTGCCGCTTTAAAAGGAATTTGCAGTCATGATAATTCCTGAAAACTTTCATTTCCTTCGACCAGAGTGGTTTTATGCGCTACTTCCATTGGCACTGATTTTTTGGAGGTTGCGCCACCGGCATGCTCAAAAAGGCAGCTGGAGTCAAGTATGTGACGCACACCTACTCCCCCACTTGCTTGTACAACCTGAAACCAGTAAACGTCGCCAATGGATTCCTCTTTTACTGCTTGCATTCGGTTGGCTCATTGCTGTCGTAGCACTTGCTGGCCCTGCGTGGGACAAACAACCGCAACCTGTTTTTCAAACCAGTGACGCATCCATTATTGTGCTTGACCTTTCACGCTCAATGGATGCGGAAGATATTCAACCTTCACGTTTAACTCGAGCCAAGCACAAAGTGCTTGATCTCTTAAAGCAGAGTAAAGAAGGAAGAACCGGCTTGATTGTTTTTTCCAACCGAGCCTATGTGGTTTCACCACTGACACAAGATGCCGCAACAATAGCGGCGATGATCCCTGCGCTGGATAGTGAAATCATGCCTCGTCAAGGCAGTCGTCCAGAGCTTGCGCTTGAAAAAGCTGATCAATTATTGACTCAGGGCGGCGCGGTTGATGGCAATATTATTTTGATTACGGATGGCATCAATGAGGCGGCCATTAGTACTGCCGAATCCCTGCAAAGCAAAGGGCGACGTATTTCAGTATTGGCCGTAGGCACACCACAAGGCTCACCCATTCCGGTGACACAAGGCGGCGGATTTCTCAAAGACCGTCAAGGCGCAATTGTGGTTCCACGTCTGGATCGAAGTGCATTGCAAAACCTAGCCAATCAAGGGGGGGGAATTTACACTGAGCTGCGTGCAGATGATCGTGATATCAAAGCGCTGCTCGCAGGCAGCCAACAAAAGCATCTTAATGAAAGTGAAGATATGCAACAAACAACGGATACCTGGCGAGAAGAAGGCCCGTGGCTTCTATTATTTCTTCTGCCTTTGGCAGCACTTGCTTTTCGTCGTGGTTGGTTGGGGTGTGTGGTCCTGGTTGTCGCGGCCAATAGCCTGCCTCAGCCAGTTATGGCTATGGAGTGGAGTGACTTATGGAGCCGTGCTGACCAGCAAGGCGCAAGGTTGCTTGAACAAGGTCAAGCACTCGATGCGGCTCAAAAATTTAAAGACCCCGCATGGCAAGGGCAAGCTTATTATCAAGCGGGCGAATATGAAAAATCTGCTGAATTATTTTCCCAAGGAAAAAGTGCCGACGAGCATTACAATCATGGCAATGCGCTTACAAAACTGTACCGCTACCCAGAAGCGATTGCGGCTTATGAACAAGCATTAACGATCAACAAACACCATTCTGATGCTGCATTCAACCTTGACCTTGTTAAAAAATTACTTGAACAACAAGAAGATAGCCCTGACAATTCTTCACAAAGCGAAGAAGATAAAGAAGAGGGACAAGACGGCAAGCAATCAGGCCAAGGCAGCGATACGCCTCAGCCCTCCCCTTCCGATGAAACGGGGCAAGAGGGTCAATCCGGTGAAAACTCAGATTCAGGCGACGAACAATCAGAAGAGAGTCAAGGGTCACAGGCGGGTGATCAAGAGTCTCAGGATGATCACAACAGTAGCGAACAACAAAATAGCGAAGAAAAACTCAGTGACCAGTCAGACCAACTCACTGAAGGCACACCGATAGAACCTCAAAAAGAGGGTGAAACACAGCAGCAATCAATGCCTGAGCTTTCAGAAGAGGATCAACAATCCATTGAAGCAGAGCGTGCATTGGAACATTGGCTACGACAGGTTCCCGATGATCCGAGTGGCTTATTAAGACGAAAATTCAGCCGCGAATACCAACGTCAACAAAACCAAGAAGAAATAGAGCAAGCATGGTAATACAATACTTTTCAAAATTTATTTTATTGATGCTTCTGGCTTTACTATTAAGCAATATAGCCAGTGCCCAAAACGTCACTGCCCGTATTGATCGCACACAAATTCAGGAGTATGAATCTGTGTGGTTGATCATTCGTAGCAGTAGCAGCTCATCTCAAAGCCCTGACCTTGCACCACTAGAAAAGGATTTTGACGTATTAGGACAGTCCAAAAGCAGCTCAGTCAATATCGTTAATGGCAAGATGGAGTCCAATAGCGAATGGTCTATTAATCTGATGCCTAAACGCACGGGCGAGCTACAGATTCCTCCTATTGCTATTGGAGATGATTTTACAAGCCCGATCACTCTTAAAGTGAAACCGGCCAGCAATCTCTCTGACAGCAATGAAAACCGTAATATTTTCATTGAAACAGAAGTCGAAGAGCGACAAGTTTATGTGCAAAGCCAAATTGCCTATACCGTGAAACTTCTATATTCAGTCGGACTTGATGGCGGTAGCCTTACAGAGCCTGAGCTTAAAAATGCGGTCATTGAGCGCTTGGGTGAAGATATCTCTTATGATACGGAGCGAAACGGACAGCATTACAAAGTCATTGAACGACGTTATGCGATTTTTCCACAAAACAGTGGTGAACTCATTATTCCAGCGATTGAATTCAATGGTCAGATTATTGATGGTAGTCGCCAACCACAGCGCCGTAATATTTTTGATCCATTTGGACGACAGCAGACACGCCCAGTACGCCTTAAATCAGAAGCAGTGCGTATGACAGTGTTACCTCAACCTGACCAGAGTACGGCCTGGATTCCTGCACGTAAATTAACACTATTAGAGCAGTGGTCTCCCAAAACACCTGAATTTCGAGTCGGCGAACCCGTCACCCGAACAATTCAAATACAAGCGGAAGGATTAAGCGCTTCACTACTTCCTGAAATCACGTTGCCAGCAGTTGATGGCATCAAAATCTACCCTGATCAGCCAGTGACTGAAAACAAAACAGATGGCAGCTGGATGACAGGAACACGCCAGGAAAAAATTGCGATGATTCCAACGACTGCGGGTTCGCTGACACTGCCTGAAATCAATATCACATGGTGGAACACCCAAACTAAAAAAGCTCAGGTCGCCACACTTCCCGCTCGTAACATTGAAGTATTACCCGCTCTAACCAATGGACAAACAGAACAACCTGTCACACTCACACCGCCCTCTTCACTTCTCGACCCCACTGCAAACACGAATTTTTCATCTCAACCACCAAAAATAGATCAGTTTCCGTGGTATTGGCTCACTCTGTTTTTTGGTATCGCATGGCTGGTTACATTAGTTGCCTGGTGGAAGGCCAAACATTCGACACAGATATCAACCCCTGCTCAGGTCGTAAATGGTATAAATAACTCTTCATTAAGAAGCGTGAAAAAATCACTGAAAACAGCTTGTAATAACAATGATAGCCGACAAGCACGTACCGCCCTGTTGAACTGGGCAAATATCGTATGGCCTACAACTCAATGGACAGGGCTCAACAGCATTGCCCAGCAATTTAATAATCCATCCCTACAAAGTGCTATTACAGAACTTGATCAAAATCTTTATTCGAATGATGCTGACACATGGAATGGAAAAATCTTATGGGATCTGATTTCAAAGCAAGAGTGGCCCAAGAAAAATTCTGCATCCTCTCATACAGTACTTTCCCCTCTTTACCCAATGGGAAAGTAAAAATCTGCCTTATTTTTCCACACAATAATTTTTGGCTTCATAAAGTACTTGATCAGAGCTGTGTTGGCAGATGGCGCTTCCATTTACCGACTTGATCAATCAAAACTTAAACATTCCACTTCAGCAGCGCAATATAATACAAATCGTCACTATATTTTACAGGTCAGTTTTCAGAGTAACAACCTCCCGTTAGTCCTCCAGCTCCAGAGCAACTGGAGTCTCGAATCCCGGTGGTTTAATCGCAAGTACCGAGCAATCGAGCCGGTTGAGAATAGTTTCTGCCGTATTACCCATAAAAAATCCGGAGATACCCGTGCGAGCGACGGTGCCCATGACGATGAGATCCGCTTTAATTTCTCGGGCAAGCTCTGGAATATTTTTGCGTGGATAGCCTTTAAGTAGATGTACTTGAGGTTTGATATATTCCAAAGCGTTCTGACCTAATTTATTAACCGTCTCATTCATCAGCGCATTCAAATTACGCCTGTGTTGTTGTCTTTCCTCTTCGATATGGGCTGCGATTTTTTCTTCCGGCAAGTCTACAAATGCATGTCGCATAACCCCCTCTTCAACCGCCTCCCACGTATGAACAATATGCAGTTCGGTCGATTCAGCCAGCGCCAATGAACTCGCCATTTCAAGAATTTGAAGATTAAGCAAATGTCTTGTATTTAACTCTTTTGACGGAAAATAGTCATCGACATCCACTGCTGCGAGGATGCGGCGATATACTTTGGGTGACTCCGGTTTGACTAACCATACCGGACACGGGCACTTGCGTAACAAGTGCATGTCATTACTACCAAATACCCGATCCAGCAGTCCACCACTTTCAGCTTCTTTGATCACCAAGTCATGCCCATTGCGAAGAATATCGTGGATGATTTCCAGAAACGATATACCCACAAGCACCTTGGTTTGAATTTTGATATTTTTGCTCCTGGAAACAATCCGCTCTTCCAGTGCCTGTTGATGCTTCGTAACTCTCTTTGCCTGGAACTCTTCTGGAGACGGAACACCATCGGGCAGCTTTATGTTAGACGGCATTTTATCAATGATATCGACAACCGTAAGATGAGCCTGATTCATGGTCGCCAAGCTTATAGCACGTTCCAATGCAGCTTCACTGACCGAGCCAGGCACAGCAACATAAAGAATATTTTTGAATCTTTGCATATTTAGTTATCCTCCACTATCTATTCTATTTCTTTCCATACGCCGTACAAAGTATTTTTCCAACTCAACTAAAAACAGTACCGAGGAGGAGACGAACAGAATTTTTAACCACATACTAAAATCGATTGCCGTCGTTCCAAATAAAGCCTGCATTGGCGGTAGGTAAGTAAAGCCAAGCTGGAAAATGATGAGTATAACAATGGTCATAAGCACATAGCGATTGCCTGTGAACCCTGCCCAATTAAATACCGATGCGGAGATATAACGAGAATTGAACAAATAGAAGATTTCGAACATGACCAATGTATTCACAGCTACTGTGCGTGCATATTCGATGCTGGCACCTTGTTTAATTTCCCACAGAAACATCGCCATTGTTCCCCCCATCAAAATGAAGGATACAAAGACGATCCGCCAAATAAGGTGACGAGTAAGTATGGGTTCATGGGCATCACGGGGCGGGCGCTGCATGACATCTTGTTCGGGCGGCTCAAATGCCAGCGACAGCGCTAATGTCACTGCCGTCACCATATTCACCCAGAGAATCTGCACTGGCGTTAACGGTAGCTGGTGAAAACCAAACAAAATCGCTGCAAGAATAATCAGTGCTTGTCCCCCATTCGTCGGAAGAATGAACAAAATGGCCTTTTTGAGATTATCGTAAACCGTGCGTCCCTCTTCTACGGCATGGGTGATTGAAGCGAAATTATCATCGGCAAGTACCATTTCAGCAGCTTCCTTGGCCGCTTCTGTGCCGTTGTGACCCATGGCAGTACCCACATCAGCACGTTTCAAAGCGGGCGCATCATTTACGCCATCCCCCGTCATCGCTACAATCAAACCCTGCTCCTGCATCAGCCTGACGAGAAGCAGCTTATGCTCAGGATTAACGCGTGCATACACATCAACATCCTGCACACGCTGCCGCAATTCACCCTCACTCATTAATTCGAGTTCCTGTCCGGTAATGACTTCATCGGCATTGATGAGGTTGAGTTGCTGGGCGATAGCACGAGCAGTAGCGCCGTGATCACCTGTAATCATCTTCACCCGGATACCCGCCTGACTGCATTGACGCACAGCATCAATTGCTTCCTCACGAGGCGGGTCAATCATGCCAAACAGACCCAGCATAATCAGGCCGTTTTCTACATCACTGAATGTGAGCTCCACCTGCTCATGACTCACTGGCTTGATGGCAATAGCTAATACACGTTGACCTTGCCGAGCCATCTCTTCAATACGCGCCAGCCAGTAGCTGCTATCCAGAGGCTGATCACCCGCATCCGTTCTCTGGTGAGCACACATCTCCAGCAGACGTTCAGGCGCACCCTTGAGAAAAATAAAAGCATCACCGGTATGGCTGTGATGCAGCGTTGCCATAAAACGATGCTCAGACTCAAATGGAATAAGATCCGTGCGTGGATATTGTTTGACCTCAGTTTCAATATCCAGCCCTGCCTTTAAGCTTGATACCAGCAATGCTCCTTCCATGGGGTCACCATGGACAAGCCATTCATCATTACTTTGTTCCAGCGATGCG
>VAPF01047160.1_pt1 | contig 10561 bp, 2 predicted proteins | sample 3393931 | NCBI WGS metagenome assembly VAPF01 (sample SAMN08290437, study PRJNA428436) | hydrothermal vent metagenome | isolation source: Deep-sea hydrothermal vent chimney | place: Atlantic Ocean: South-mid Altantic Ridge | depth 2773 m m | reverse complement strand
ATTCCGGCAAGATATTGGCGGTAAGCGCCGTCAGTGATTATCTTTGCCTGATTTTCTTTATCCTTTGGAATAAAGAATTGAGCAACCTGTATATCAGCAATGGTCTTGAGGTTGTACCACCCCTTACCGCTGGTCAACGATAGATATGCCTTTGTCTTTTCCTCTATCTCCTCCGGTGTTCGTTCAGGCAATTCACTGAATCTTTCAAACTGCTGAGCTATGTCTTTAATCTTCCCGCCGACAGCACCTTCAAAATCGAGCGATAGCTGCTTATTCCGCTCTGCCTTATTAAGTTTCCTCAATGAAGCACAGACATCCTTGTCATCGTCAGGCAGTCTCTTGAACGCCTCCTGTGCAATTCCCTTCTGAAGCTCTTCCATGTGAGCAAGCCCCACGATGGAATCACCGCATTTGATATGGTGGTCGAGGAAGTTGAGCGGTTGTCCCGGATTATGGGCCTCAAGCCAGAGTGCGATCTTGCAAAGCTCCACTGCAAGAGGGTTTTTATCTACCCCATAAATGCAATGGCGGATTACATCACGGACAGCCTCACGGAATGCGGTTGGCGATGGCTGGTCTTCCCCGGTACGGACTTTGGCAAGATCAGTAGCAATCCGGCGGGCAGCATTTAGAAGAATATGCCCGCTCCCGCTTGCAACATCACATACCTTTATTGAAAGAAGCGCCTTTTCTTTATCAGGTTCTTTCAGCTTATCTTCAATTATGTATTCAAGGGAGTGTTTGATTAGCGGCTGGACCAGTTCGTCCGGTGTATAATGGGAGCCTGAAGATGCCCTGCCTTCCCCGGCAATAAAGAAAAACCGCCAGTAATTATTCTGCTTTTCAACTAATGGATCATATTCAAGAAGTCCCTCATAAACAGAGCCGAATTCCTCAACATTCAGCGATGCATAGTTGACTCTCATCTTCTGATTATTGTTCTTGTTGGTAAAGAACGAGAGGTTTCTCAGGCATTCAAGAAGGACACTGTTGTCAAGATTGCAGTTATTCAGTGTCCCAATGGCATTGGGGCTAAAGAGCTCCCCTCCCAGCGGCTTAATATCAAGCTGCTGTCCGTAATATTCCTTTTCAAAGATGCGGAATGTATTTTTCAGGGCAATCCAGAGATCATTGTACCCTTGATCTGAGAGATGCCTTTTCTCACAGAGCTGCCGGAGCCTGCTGATACTGTAGTAATCGTAATAGATCCTTACCTTCCGCAGGTCAGCATCCGGCGGATAGATGAGGTTACGCTCCTCAATGACAATGAGGAACAGTATACGGTAAATAAGGCGGAGATGGTATTGATAAAAGGTAAAGAGAGAAATGCTGCCCGATTCCAGGGCATCCCGCAGTTCATCATTGTCCGGATGATTAAGAAACCCCTCAGTCAATGACTTGATGGAATTCTCAACCGCCTCTGAGAGTCCTTCCCGGATGCGTGAACCTGAATCAAGGGCGTCCTGGTGATACTTTTCAATAAGGCTTTCAGCGCCTGCATCCTGTCTGACAGGCATACGTGAGGCATGAATGAGACGGTACATGATGGCGAAGTCGGCAAAGTGTTCTTCTTCCATCATTGACTGAAGGTCGAATTCTATAAAAGACAATTTAACAAGGCGGCTGCTGTCCCTAAGGAGACGGAGATGAAGGCCGTTTGATACGATGGCATAGAGATGTTCAGTAATATTGAGAAACTCCTGCACCAGCGCATGTGGTGACATCCGGGGGCCGCTGTCTTCCCTTTTTTTGTCGAGGCTGTCATTAAAACCCATGACATGGATGGGGAATGCATCAAGTTTGGCAACCCGATGGCTTACAGCGTATGACTTGCTGTTAATCACTTCGGCACGGGAAGGCTCAGCGTCATAGCCAAGCATACCGAGAAGAGGAATAATCCAGTATTTACGGGTCTCTGAGGTGCCGGTACCCTTATCATCAAGTCGTTCACGCTGACGGCAGAATATACGCCAGAGATCATGAGCATCAGCCCATGCACGGGCGATCTCATCCTTTACTTTGGTGTTTGAATCAAGCCGGAAGTCTTCAGGGCGCTGTCCTCCAAGCTCCGCCTGCTGGATCTTGTCAAGAATGTCCGGGGAAAGTATGCTCCCTTCTATGCGGATTGTAGTGAACTTCATGCTTTCATGTTATCCGGCAATAAGATATAAACTCCCATAAGATCCATGGGAAGCATGGGCTCTACCACTTTGTAACGGGCGCCTCCCAGCACCTTGCGGAACCGTTCATGGGCATCAACGAGCACCTGTGCCCTTTGCATTGCAACTTCATTAAATTTATCATGAAGACCTCTTACTGATTCCAGCTCTTCTGAAAGCCAGTGTTTCCTTTCCTGCTCAGTCATATTGGCAGACGGCAGAGCGCTTTCAAGCAGACCGGCAGACCTCTCATGAGAAAGTATCTCATTATCCGTATGGCTTCCCTCATATCCCCAGACGAGCATTTCTTCAGCCACCAGTTGTGCAGCTCCGGTCTTTTCCTGAATAACATTCCTGACTCTGAACAATAAGAGTGTGGTCTTTACTGAAACATCCCTGCAACGGATCACCGCAGCCCGTCGCGGCCCCTGCCTCTTTTCCTGATTCATGGCATTGGCCATGAGATGCTGACAGAGCTGCTCAACAAATGCATGGTTCCTGCCAAGATAGAGATATCCCTCCGGCGAGGGAGAATGAAAGATAACCTTTAATTTGTTTGCTGACGGCAGGGTTGTCTTGAGAGAGTCGGGCAGATTGGTTGTGTAAAGGAGATGGCCTTTTTTGTCTTTTGTAATCTGAGCGCCAAGGATAGTGTTCAGCGCATCAACGACAAATGCTTCAACTGTCTTTGGATCGCCAATTGCCTCATCAGACTCTTTAAGGTCATTCTCGATTTCTTCAGCCTTTATGGAATGTTGTGCAAAGACAGAACGTGATGCCTTTTCACGCTCAGCCGCCTTTTCAATGGCGTGGCTTACTTCAAGCTCTGCCTTGTTGACTTCATCAAGATTTCCAAAATCAAGACTCTGCTGAAGGCGCTCAACCTTCTGTTCTCTGGAGAACAGTACAGCCTGCATCACAGAGTCCATCAGTGACTTGCTGTCTTCAGGGAACGGAATTGAAATGCCGGTAGCCTTACGGATCTCCTGCACCTTTCTCAGAAGCACTTTCAATACAACTCCATCTATTGGATTGTTTTTCCCATAGTAGAGGTAGGCCTGCACCACCTTGGCTGTCTGGCCAAACCTGTCAACCCTTCCCTCACGCTGTTCAAGGCGATTGGGGTTCCAGGGAAGATCGTAGTGAAGAACAGCTGTAAATTTGTCCTGGAGATTAATGCCTTCAGAAAGGCAGTCTGTAGCCACAAGCACACGGAGCGAGTCTGTCTTCATATCCTCAATACGTGCCTTGCGCACTTCATCCGGGTCTTCGCTGGTGACTACCTGAATATCTATGCCGTCAAATCGTTTGGCAAGTTCCTGTTTCAGAATAGTTCCCAAATAATTTGCAGTTGCGATAAATCTGCAAAAGAGAACCGGATGAAACCCCTCCTTCAGCCATTCAGCAACCACGGCAACCGCATCAGCAGCCTTTGTATCATGGGCAGTTCCGTGCAGTTCCTCAAGCTGTTTAGTAAACTCCCTCATTCTGCTCAGCTCACTGCGGGTCCAGTCTGTCTTGTCTATGACATGTGCCGAGGGATAATCCTTTTCAGTATCAAAATCTTCATCAATAAGGGGATTGGCTTCCGGTTCGCTCTCAGGTATGCCTTCGTTATCACTCACATTTCTGATACGGTTCCGAAGCATTTCTATGCCTGCTTCAGGCGAAGACATGATACCGCGCAGGAGCGCAAGGGCAGACCAGTAGCGCATTCTCATTTTTCCCTTATGATCTACCTGTTTTTTTGTAATACCAAGGGCAAAGTCAACAACATCAAGATAAAAGGCATAGTATTTTTTGGAAACTTCATAAGCTATCTCGCCGGGATCTCGCTTTGGAAACGGTGTATCTTCTCCAAGCCATCTCTCTACATCACCCCTCCGGCGCTGGACATAATATTTCGCGAATTCCCTACGCTTCTCATGAGAGGCTGACGGCAGATCGAGATTATAGTAATCAGGATTGATAAGTGACATCAGGGAACGAAACTGCTCCGGCTTCCCGCTATGAGGGGTTGCTGTAAGCAGAATGATATTCTGGTCTTTCTTTGCTGCAATCTCGCGAATCAGTGCATACCGCTGCTGCTGGTTGCTGTAGTGGACGCCTGTTGGTTCAGCACATGTGTGGACTTCGTCAACAATCACCAGTTCCGGACACTCCTGAATAAAGACCTCCCGTCTCTGTTCTGATTTTATGTAATCAATTGAGATGACCTGAAAGGGGTAGTATGAATAGACACTTGTGTCACCCTGGATCTCGCGGTCAAGCCTCGCCTGTGTATTAGAGCGAATGATAACAGCATCAATTCCAAATTTATCCTTGAGTTCTTCCTGCCACTGCTCACACAGGTGCGGCAGAACAATGATGGCAAAACGGGTGATCTCCTTCCTCTCAAGAAGCTCTTTAAGGATGACTAATGCCTCAATGGTTTTTCCGACGCCTACATCATCAGCAATAAATAGCCGGACGGGTTTTTCCTGCCGCAAGGACATGATAAGTGGCACCATCTGGTATGAACGCGGGCGGAAAGATAGTTTTGCCAGTGATCTGAACGGCCCTGCACCGCTCCGGAATGAAAGCCGGGTGGAATTGTAAAGGAGTCGTGCAGAGGAGATATCGCCTATATCGTCTCCTGTCGGCATAGGGAAATTGGTCGATTCTATATTATCTTCACTGAAACGGAGGGGGAGAAATATGCCGGTAATCTCATCTTCAGAACCACCCAGTGGTTTAAGCAGGACAAGATTACTCTCCGGAGAGGGTTGAACTACCCAGTCCCTGTTACGAACCCTTACTAATGCCCCAGGTCTGTAATTAGTGTCCACTGTTATTTTACCTTCTTAAATATGTCCGGACGCTTTTTCACCAGTTCATTGAGGTCATCTTTGTAATAATAAACAATGACCTGACCTCCGCTGTTCCTAATTGCATCGCGCACAGCCTTATCATTTGCCTTGACACTCTCATTGTCATGAGGCGTTCCATCGCAAAAAACCCAGATATTCGGTTCATAGAAGAAATCAGGTTGTACGTAAATACCCTCAACCCTCTTTTGGGCAGTGTCAGGGAGTCTCAGCCCGTTTTTATAAAGAAAATCAATGAACTTCTGCTCTGTTGATGAATTTGGATCGCATTGACGCTTGAGCAGTTGGTAGTGCTCTTCATAACTTCCCTTCGTGCCACTTCCGATAATTTCAACATCACAGGTAAGAAGCTTTTCAAGAGCGTCCTTTATGGCAAATCTGTTAATTTTTTCATGGTAAGGCTGATTAAAGTAGCTCAGAAGATCGTCATAAGAAGCCGGGTCTGTATATGAGACATCGTCAAACCGGCAAATTCTAATTGCCTCTTCTATAACTTGTCTGAATACACGAGAATCCTCAATAAATTGTGAGAGAACCCCGAGGCTGCCTTCTGATGCCTCATAGAGCATAATATTGGGCTGTTTTTCATCTCCCATCAGCACGGCGCCTATCTCCCTGCTTTCTACCTGATAGATATTCTCAATTGCCCGTTTAATAGCATACTGAAGAGTTATCACCCCTTCGGAAGTCAGGGCCAGGGCCTTAATCGGCTCTATGTAAAGGGCATCTGCTGTGTCCCATGTGAAGAGCTTGATAACCCTGTTCTCTTCCTTTGAATCTTCAGAAACAATGCTTTTCCATCTTCCTGAAGTCATTCCCATCAGGAAGCCTTCTTCACGGGCTATACGCCATCTTTTGTTTATCTGCACCAACTTTGCTGTCGGCATAAACCGCACATTCAGAAATGCTTCGTCATCGTTTTTTACAACTGCCGTCTGGATCGTGTTTAACCCGCCGGGAACAGAGAAGAATGTACGGACATCATACCCCTGCCTCAGCCGCTCCTCCTCTTCACAGGTAATCCTTGTCTCTTCACGGCATTTGGTCTCGCCCATCTCCAGAAGATCAGTGTAGATATCACTTGCTCCCGGAATAGTCAAAGAGACATCCGTAAACGGACATGTCTCAAAATTATACTCTTCATCCATCAGAATATAACCGCAATTGGTACTAACTTTTGCTTTGTTAAGATTTTTGTCAGCTTCCTGAATCAGGACTTGATCCACAATATACCGTGTTCCATTATGATATATTCTGTTGCGTGGGCCGAACTCTCTCAAAGCGATAAATCGCGGTCGCGATATATATTCTCCTGAATCACCTACCGGGATAAAAGTTCTAATCGGAAGCCTTGTGAAATTGTATCCCGGCAGAAAACCTTCTGCTGCGAGATATCGATAAGGGTAAAATTCTGAAATCGAGTTACCCTTTCCCTTTGACTGCTCATTTCTCAGAAGGAATAACTGGCGCTCAGCCTGTCTTTCGCTGCGCCGCGCCTCGTTCAATTCAGGCGAGCCTTCCTTATATCTTCCATCACGAATGATGTTCTGGGCTTCTACAAGCTGCGTCATGGCCGATTTATACAGTTTTCTCCATCGATCGAACGCGTTATTAAACTTTTGAGGTGCATCTGAAAGAACGATCTCGATCCATTCACTGGTAAGCCAGGTCGGTATTGTTCCAAACCCCGATTTCAGGTCTTCTATTATTCTGGTAAAAACAGCCGTTATATCTCTCAGCTCACTTGTACCGAGATTTAATCTTTCCGTCACCTCATTTTGAAGGGGAAGCGTCGTTACATTAGCTTTTGTGTCAATTATTTCTGCAATGCTCTGATTCAGTTGATTCAGGCTGCTCCTCGCAAGAAAAAGAGAATGCAGATGAGATTCCAACAGCTCTTTATTGAAAAGGTCGAATTTCAGTGGAGCTACCGCACCAGAAACCATATCCATTTTATTGCGAAAATAATGACGGTCATGGGGGGAATAATTAGAGCAGTTTACAAAGACCAATGCAGCCTGACCACTTCTCCCCGCTCTACCGCTCCTTTGAGCATAATTGGCAGGGTTCGGAGGGACATTTCTCATATGAACAACATTCAGAGTACGGATATCAATGCCCAGTTCCATAGTGGGCGAGCAGAACAGAGCGCTGCATTCACCCTTCTTGAATTTATCTTCCCGATCCTGACGAGTTTCATTATTAAGCTGTCCTGTATGTTCCATGCCGATAAGCTGCTTCATGCTGCCAAAATCAGTTTGATATATATTCTGAAAAAATTTATTGGGGGAAAGGCTCAGTTCTTTATAAGTACGGGTACGGACTTTGTCCTGCACAATTGTCTCTCCGTCACCTTTTTGCCAAAGTATCTGATCAATCTTCAGCTGGTAAAGCTTTGTCTCAGACCCGCTCGCTGATGGACATGGTGTGCTCTTCAGCCATCCAGCGCCCTCAAGAAGATTGAGAAGGGGTTTTATAAAATCCATGTATTCAGCGTCATCCATTCTCTGTCCATTTATTCTTGCTATTTCCTTGAGATACTTACCCAGAGAAGAACGGGGGCCTATGCTTTGAGTAAATATCCGGCTTCTCCCTTGTGGCAAGTTTTCAAATCTCATATAATTTGGTTCATGTATGGCATCTCTTGACTCAAGTGTCCACGGTTCTTTAAGTCTCTCACGAATAATTTTTGCCTTTTCGTCAATAGCACGACGAGTCAAATAATCATTACTGTAAAGCGCGTAACCTTTCCTGAAATAATCGAGTATCTGATAGATTATTTCAGCCCTTTGGTCTTTCGGCTGACTATAAATAAGCGGAACAGATTGCCAGGGCTTATCTAATGCGCAGTTTTCTTCAAGATTCTTATAACCAATTTTAAGAAGTGCGCATTGTTCAAGGTTCGGTAAAATAACTCTCCATGCATGCCTTAAATCATAGAGTGTTTGATAGGTTAAATAATATTTAAGAGCATTTTCATTGTCACGTATGACTGCCGGGAATTCCGATACATTTCTTGCAAAATCTTCCTGCCTGAGATTGAGAACATCAAATAATGCCTGATCAAGTCTTGAATGTTCCATCTCGCCATGCTGTTCAACAGCTTTACAAACAGCTGCCCTTAATCTCACAACACGTATGTAATCATTAAAATGACCGGATTGTAATGCTGCATCCTGTCTGTTATCCGTAAAACTAAGCAGTTTTTGTTCTGCTGGTTCAAACCCGAATCGTGACAATTGCTTTAGAATAGCAAAAGTGAGGACAGTCGTAGACGTGCTTCGCCCCTCACTCCCTAAGCGAGTCAACTTCGTTCCCTCACTGGGCCTGCCGATAAAAAAAGCTCCTGCAGTCAGATCAAAAAGTAAAGGCATTGGCATAAACCAACCGGAATAACCATCCTGCGGCTTATAAGAGAAGTTACCCATCTTATCAAAATAGATCTTTTGTGGGAGTCTTGCTTTGTACTTCTTTGTTGGCTTATAGTTACCATTTTTATCTATTCGCCCCCAGGAATCAGGAAGCATAGCTATGTCCTCTTCAGGATTCCAGATATCATCTCCCATTATTAGGTAGCCATCATTAATACTTTCCTGTTCTTCTGTTGACTCCTGAAATTCTCTCGATTTTAGTACCATCTTGTCTTCATTTTTGGTTACACAAATAAATGGATGCCCTGAAAGACGGCTGAAAACTAACGGATACAGGGGTGTCTGATCTTCACCCTTAAAGGCTGCTGCGTCGAGAGTGATAATATTGTCATCTTTATAGCTGAGGGATGTATATACGGAGCCTGTTTGACTGATGAACTGGTGAAGCCTGTACGGCAAGTATGAATACTTCTGGTTAGCTTTTGCTGCATTGACAGATGAAAGCCATAACAGAAAAGAGATTAATTGTGATTCACATGATGATCCTTCTATGCCGGAGTCTTTTGAAAGCAGCATAACAATTTCACCGAATGGCATAGGTGCTCGTCTGACTATAGTCCCTTCCTTTTCTTCAATGGCAATCCGGTTTTCAATCCATATTGATAAGGGGAAATGTTTGAGAGTATCTTCGCGTTCTGCAGAATCTATTTTCTGTTGTATCGCTTTCTGAAGTTCTTCCCTGGAAGGGAGCGGTTTTTGTGTGGGAAAACACCGCACAAGGGATTCCATCACTATTTGTTCACTTGTGAATGCAGTTCCAAACAGCTTTGATGCGACTTCTGCAACTTTCTCCATTTGTTGAGATATAGACCCACCGGATACCATAGTCGCGGACGTACCGATGCAAACTACGTTGTTTTTTGCCTGAGCCTTTATCTTCCGGATTAACATAGCAACGTCAGCCCCTTGCCTGCCTCTGTACGTATGCATTTCATCGAAAACAAGGAACTTCAGGTTTTCATAGATTGAATTCCTGATGTCATATTCCTGTGGTCGGGTGAGTAGAAGTTCAAGCATCATGTAGTTTGTAAGAAGAATATCCGGTGACTCTTCCCTGATTCGACGCCGTGAGTCCTCATCTTCCTGTCCTGTATATTGAGCATAAGTTAAAGGAAACTTTCTTCCGGAAGATGATTCAAAGTTAGCTTTGTATTCATTAAGAGCATCGCTTTGAGAATTAATAAGCGCATTCATTGGATACACGATAACAGCCTTTATTCCCCTGCCCTGTTTGCTCCTGAGCAAATAGTTGAATATAGTTCCTAAATATGCAAGAGATTTGCCTGAACCTGTACCGGAAGTAACTACAAAATCACGATATTGATTTCCAAGACCAATGGCCTCTACCTGATGTTTAAAAAGGTGATAGTCCTTAAAAATATGCCCTGTGTCCGGGTGTAGAAGCTTCCCGTCACCAGAAAATTCATCTACAGGGCCAAGAATTTCAAAAGATGGGTTGAATTGTATAAGAGGATCAGGCCAGAATCGTCCCGTCTGTATCTCTTCTTCTACAACCTTCTTGATTTGTTCATCGCTGATGTTAATGAAACTGCTGACGAATTGCTTATAGTCTGAGAGGATATCAGCGTGAAGATTGAATATGTTTGTTGTCTTATACATTCATTAAATGGGTCTTAATTTGTAATTTGAAAACGTGATGCCCGTTTCCCCTTTAAAATCGGTCGTTTAATTTTAATCTAAATCCCTCTAAACAGCAAGAAAATTAACGAGAAATGAGACTGCAGGTAAGGCCTTGTGTTTACGATGTCGACCATAAAGTTAATCAAATCTTTATTTATTCTTAAAAAATAATTTCAATATTATTGTTAATTTTTGTCATGCCCGAAGTCTTTAATCGGGCATCCAGACCTTATTGAAAAGACTGGATTCTCGATGTAAGTCTTCGCGAGAGTCGCTTCGACCGGCTTAAGGACTGCCGGAATGACCGCGATAAATCAGATGATAAATGCTGAATATATACCCACAGATAAGCCTGAAGAACCCAATAATCAGACGATCAGGTTTGAAGCTGGTGAATTTTCAAGAACTGCCGTGGCGTCAATATCCTGATACCCGCATATTCCTTTATTGCGAGGACTTCCCT
>VAPF01040328.1_pt1 | contig 10591 bp, 6 predicted proteins | sample 3393931 | NCBI WGS metagenome assembly VAPF01 (sample SAMN08290437, study PRJNA428436) | hydrothermal vent metagenome | isolation source: Deep-sea hydrothermal vent chimney | place: Atlantic Ocean: South-mid Altantic Ridge | depth 2773 m m | reverse complement strand
ACTATTCACTATTCACTGAAAAAAGTATGAGCACACAATCAGAATTAGAGTTCGAAGGCATAGAAAAACTGCCACTTTCCGAGTTTACAGAAAGAGCGTATCTAGACTATTCCATGTACGTCATCATGGATCGCGCTCTGCCTTTTATTGGCGATGGTCTGAAACCGGTGCAGCGGCGTATTGTTTATGCCATGTCTGAACTGGGTTTGAGTGCATCTTCCAAACATAAAAAATCGGCGCGTACGGTGGGTGATGTTTTGGGTAAATATCATCCGCACGGTGACAGCGCCTGTTACGAAGCCATGGTGTTGATGGCGCAGCCGTTTTCTTATCGCTATCCGCTGGTTGATGGCCAGGGTAACTGGGGCGCGCCGGATGATCCGAAATCGTTTGCTGCCATGCGTTATACCGAGTCACGGCTGGCGGCGTATTCTGAAGTTTTGCTGACGGAGTTAGGCCAGGGCACGGTTGACTGGAAGCCGAATTTTGATGGCACCATGGAAGAGCCGGAAACGCTGCCGGCGCGCCTGCCGAATGTTTTGTTGAACGGTGGCACCGGTATTGCGGTTGGCATGGCGACGGATATTCCGCCGCACAATTTAAAAGAAGTGGCCAGCGCCTGTGTACGTTTACTGGAAAGTCCAAAGTCGACACTGGAAGAATTGTGCGAACATATTCAGGGCCCGGATTTTCCCACCGAAGCCGAGATCATCACGCCGAAAAAAGACATTCTGGAAATTTATCAGACTGGTCGCGGCGGTATTCGTCAGCGTGCGGTTTATGAGATGGAGGATGGTGCGGTGATCATCACCGCTTTGCCTTATCAGGTGTCCGGCAACAAAATTCTGGAACAGATCGCGGCGCAGATGAATGCCAAAAAACTGCCGATGGTGGAAGACCTGCGTGATGAATCCGATCACGAAAACCCAACACGCTTAGTTATTATGCCGCGCTCGAATCGGGTAAATATCGAACAGCTGATGGCGCACTTATTTGCCACCACCGATTTAGAACGCAGCTACCGCGTCAACATGAACATGATTGGCATCGATGGCCGGCCACAGGTGAAAGATCTGCGTTCGCTGCTGGAAGAGTGGCTGAAATTCCGTACCGTCACCGTACGCCGCAGATTGCAATGGCGGTTGGACAAGGTTAATAAACGTTTGCATATTTTAGATGCGTTGCTCATTGCGTTTTTAAACATTGATGAAGTAATCGCGATTATTCGTGAAAACGATAAGCCAAAGCCAGTATTGATGACGCGGTTCAAGATTAGCGATGTGCAGGCGGAAGCGATTCTTGATCTGAAATTACGCCATCTGGCAAAACTCGAAGAAATGAAGATTCGCGGTGAACAGGAAGAGCTTGCCGAAGAACGCGATTATCTGGAAAAAATTCTGGGCTCGGCGAAACGCTTAAAAACACTGATCCGAAAAGAGATTATCGCCGATGCAGAAAAATACGGCGATGATCGTCGCTCGCCGATTGTTGAGCGCAGTGCGGCGCAGGCGATCAGTGAAACAGCCCTGATTTCCAGCGAAGCTATCACTGTGATTCTGTCAGCCAAAGGCTGGGTGCGCGCCGGTAAAGGTCATGAGATCGATGCCGATAAATTGAATTACAAAGCCGGTGATTCCTTTCAGGCAGCAGCCACCGGCAAGAGCAACCAGATGGCGGTGTTTTTCGATTCCAGTGGTCGCGCTTATACCTTGCCGGCGCACAAGCTGCCATCGGCGCGTGGTCAGGGCGACCCGCTGAGCAGTTACTTCACGCCGACGCCGGGTTCGCATTTTGTTAGTGTTCTCATCGGCAACCCGGATGATCTTTATCTGCTGGCCAGCAACTTTGGTTATGGATTTGTGGTGTGTCTCGGTGATATGCAGGCCAATGCCAAAAAAGGCAAGGCGGTGCTGAACGTGGGCAAGCAGGCAATAGCTTTGCCGCCGGTAAAAGTTAGCGATGTGAAAACTGACATGATCGCTGCGGTGAGTTCTGCTGGCCATATGTTGGTGACACCGATCGAGCAGCTGCCACAAATGGCCAAAGGCAAGGGCAACAAGATTATTAACGTGCCGTCAAAACTTTTGAAAGCTGGTGAAGAGCTTATCGCCGCCATCACCGTGGTGCCGGAAAAAGGCAAACTGGTGGTGCATTCCGGCAAAAAATATAAAACCATGAAAACTTCCGAGCTGGATGGTTACGCCGGTGAGCGTGGTCGCCGTGGGCTGAAGCTGTCTCAGGGGTATCGCATTGTCGACCGTCTGGTTGTGGAATAATTACTAAAAAGTCTTGAAAATATGCGACCTGCCACCACCTATTTAAATGTGGAGACGCAGAGTTTGAGTTCGTTACGTCCCGTGCGTAAACAGTCAAAGCCTGAAGCTTTTCTCTGCGTCTCTGCATCCATTTTTATTACACAATAGCAACTATTTATGAGGCTTGAATGAAACGTATCGGATTATTTATAGTAACCAACCTGGCGATTCTGGTGGTGTTGAGCGTCGTGCTTCGCCTGCTCGGCGTTGATTCACTGTTGGCTGAAAATGGTTCCGATCTGAATATACAGGCGCTGCTGATTTTTTCTGCCGTGGTTGGTATGACCGGTTCGTTTATCTCACTGGCGATGTCAAAGTGGTCGGCCAAACGCATGACTGGTGCAAAAGTGATTACTCAGCCGCAGAACAAAACTCAGCAATGGTTGCTGGCAACAGTAGAACGGCAGGCTGAGCAGGCAGGTATTAAGATGCCTGAAGTGGCGATTTATGAATCGCCGGATGTGAATGCTTTTGCTACCGGCATGAGCCGCAATAATGCACTGGTCGCTGTTAGCAGCGGCCTGATCGATAGCATGAAGATGGATGAGGCTGAAGCGGTGCTGGCACATGAGATCAGCCACGTTGCCAATGGCGATATGGTGACGCTGGCGCTGATTCAGGGTGTGGTGAATACTTTTGTGATTTTTGCCTCACGTGTAGTTGGTCATATCATTGATCGCGTTGTGTTAAAAAATCAGCGCGGTTACGGCATTGGTTATTTTATTTCGACCATGGTGGCGCAGGTGGTTTTTGGTATTCTGGCCAGTACCATCGTTATGTACTTTTCGCGTCAGCGAGAATTTAAAGCCGATGCCGGTGCGGCAAGGTTAGTGGGCAGTGAAAAAATGGTTGCGGCGTTGCAACGTCTGCAGGCGATTCATCAGCCTTCACGCTTGCCGGAACAGATGGCCGCGTTTGGTTTCAACGGTGGTATGGCAGAGGGCTTCAAAAAACTGTTTTTAAGCCACCCTCCACTGGACGAGCGAATCGCTGCGCTGAGAAGCCGAATAGTTAACAGTGAATAGTTAACAGTGAATAGTACAAGCTGGAAAGGTTTGTTTTTAATAACTATTCACTATTCGTTATTCACTGCTAAGCGAAGCTTAGCCCGACATTTCAGTAAAATCGTATTCCATATCAGGCAAAGGTTCCTGCAGGAAATAACCCTGAATAAAATTAATGCCCATGCCCCATAACAGGGACAGGCTGGTCGCGTCTGGCACATGTTGCGCGATGGATAGTTTTCCAAGTTCGGCGGCATGTTCGGCGATGTGTTTGATCGACTCCTGATTTTGCGGGTTGTCGGCCAGGTTCTCCATAAAACTGCTTTCTATTCGTACGTAATCTGCGTGGATGTGATCGAGCAGCTGGAACGGGTTGGTACCGGTGCCAAAATCATCCAGGATAAAGCCGCAGTTCAGTGCTTTGAGTTTATGCGATAAGGTTTTTGCATTTTTTAAATTTGTGACAGCAACGGTTTCTTTTACTTCAAAGTTTAGTGTGTTGGCAGGGATGTTCTTATCTTTTATCTGATAGCTTAACCAGTCGATCAGTGTCTCGTCTTTAATGGAGGAGGCGGACAGTTTGATGAAAAAGCGAATCTTTTTTCCTTGTTTTAATTGACTGGTGTGCTCCTGAATTGTTCGATATAAAACCCAGCGGTCTATCGCAATAGACATGCCGATACGTTCGGCAGCAGGTAGAAAATCCTGCGGCATAATTAGTTCATGTTTTTTATCCGTCGCCATGCGTACGAATACTTCATAACGTTCGTCGGTGTCACCGTGCAGGCTAACGATGGGCTGGTAATGCAGCAGGAATTTATCGTTCTTGAGTGCGTCAGTGAGCTGCTCTTTAAATTTGGCATCCACTTCATGGCGCGTCAGCTCGCCTTTTTCGGGAGCGTAGGTGAATAGCTGGTCGGCACCTTTTTCTACCGCGCAGGCGATGGCTTTTTCAGAGCGTGCCAGGATGTCGTTATACTCGGGAGAGTCACTGTCGATCAGAGCGATGCCGATACTGCAGGTGGTGTTGATGTTGGTGTCTTTGATACTGGTCTCAAGCTGCGATATGGCTTTTTGAAGTTCGGCGGCGTAGCTTTCGATATTATCTTTATTGTAATCGATGGCGATCACGGTAAAACTATCGTGTGTATATCGTGATAGTACGTCATCTTCGCGGGTGGCATCACTCAGGGTTTTTGCTGCTTCGACGATGTACTGATCCGACTCTACGACACCGACCGAATTTTTAATTTCATCAAAGTTGTCGATATGAATTTCCATCAATGCGGCGGTGTATTTTCCCTGCTCACAATCAGCGATGGTAGCTTCCAGTCTTTCGATGCTGTACTGGCGGTTGAACAGGCCGGTGAGCTGGTCTTTCTGGCTGAGTAGTTTTAACTGTCGTTCAAGTTCTTCTGAGTTAACACCTTCCTTGCGAATGATGATCTGGACGCAGGGTTCGCCATCTATGCGTGCGGGAGAAAATTCCATTTCACCGCTGAATTCATTACCATCCGGTTTGTGTAAGGTGGTGTCGATTTTTTCGACACCGTCATTGTTTTTGGTGTAGTTACGTAAAAAACTTTTGAAGTTACCACGGCCTTCGATGGCGACCATATCGAGTATGGGTAAACCTTCCAGGTCGTCAGATTCTTCGATGTCGAACATATCGAGGTATGAGCGATTTGAATAGACGTGCATGCCTTCGTGGATGTAGGCGATGGCATCGCGAGAACTGTCGAGCAATGAGGTGCAGCGCCTCTCTGATTCTTTAAATGCTTTTTTGAGTTTGGATATTTGTCTGGCGCTGATCAGCGACTGGTGTTCACGTTTGATAATTAGTATCAGGTGGTCGATGTTAACAAAGCTGGTGGCATCGACTGCACCGTCGCGCATGGCGACAACAACATTGGGTTGTTCTGTTTTGTTGACTGCGATGACACGGCAGTTTTCTGTCTTTTTATCTTTTTTGAGGCATTCGACTGTCTGCCGGAGAGTGATTAACTCCATGCCTTCAAAATAAATAATAAGGTCTGGTGTCTGCTTGGCTAAAACTCCGAGAAGATCTTCATCATCTTCGACGCGTGACGAACGTGCGGTGTAACCTGCTGTTCGTAGTGTGCTGATAATTTTTTCTTCGCTGTCAAAGGAATCATCAATGACAATTAAATTGATTATTTTATCTTCCATTTAGGGCTTCCAGAAAATCCGAATGTTTATTGAAGAGTGTTTATAGTGATGACCAGAGTTCATCAAAGTCATCTTTGTTTTTATTTGCTTCTTCTTTTTTCGCCTGCTTTTTAATACGTTTGTCGACTTCGGTGTTTTTATAGGTGAACTGGGTGAAAGAGCCGGTGTGTTCTTTGGTTTCACTTAGTGTTACATCGATTTTATTTTCTAAAATCTGTACCGTGAGTTTATCATTTGTTTTGAATGCATGTGCCGGCAATATCGTACTCGATGCCTGGTTTAAAGCTTTCATGCCGGGCAGCATCAAACATTCAAAAGGTACTTCGTTGGGTCGATTTATACGTTGTGCGGTGGCGGTAACAACTTTTGGTGAGATCACCTGCACGCCAATTTCCAGGCCGTGTTCCCGGGTGAACTGCATCCAGCGAATAACGCCGATGCGCCATTCGAAGTTGTCTTTGCTGTCAAACTCCTGCAGTGCAATTAACTCGCCGATCTGTGCTTTTGATGTGTCATCGGAATTCCAGCGCAGGCAATAACCGCCGGCGCTGATGTTGACGATTTCCCAATGTGAATCAGCGTTTTTGTGGCGCAGTTTGAGTTTGTCATCGAGGATGGATTTTTGTTCGTTGGCGTAAGTGTCGGTCAGTGTTCGACCTTTTGCGACCATGTCCCAGGAGTCGTTTTCTGTAGCACCGACCTCGGTGTGTGTCATGTAGCCGGTATCCTCTTCCGGGCTAGCGATTGATTCCAGGGTGAAATCCGGGTCCTGTTTGGTTGATGCAGAGGTGCGTACAAAACCGGATTTAGTATCGAATGTTTGATCTACCTTGAACGAATCACGTATTGCTTTTGATGCGCATGACAGGCCGATAGCAACGTTGATATGTTCATGACGGTCGGCGCGTGAGAAACGGCGTTTCGCGATTACGCCCCAGGAAGCCGCTAGTGCATTCAGCGTCTCCAGCGGTATGTCGTCACCGAGAGCAAGCTTTTGTTTGTGTTTGTTTTGCTCTTCGATTAATGACGTGACGTGTGTCACCAGTTTGCTCGCGTTTAGCGTACGGATGGTGATGTCTTCGGCCAGGTCTGCTTTAGTCAGGTAAGTGGGTGCGGTATCTTCCTGGATACGCATACAGAAAACGTTATCGATCATAGTCTCAGAGGCTTCGTGCTGCAGGCTGGTATATTTTGACCATTCAAAAAGTTCTTTGAAAACACGTTCGCTATCGCGTTGTCTCAAAGCGATAGGTCGCGCAAGGGAAAAAAGCACGATCTGTTTATAACTGTTTGCAACAGTCAGTTTGTCAGGTTCTCTTTCGTTATCGATAACGATGTTATCTGTGATGCCTTTGCTTTCTGCAAACGCATAAAGCTGATGCACATCCATCCATAAATTTTTCGAGCAGGGTTCATACACTTCACTGGAACGCAGTAATTTTTCAGACAGGTAATTGATGGCACGACAGATAGCGATGCTCAGTGTTTTGTCATCGATTTTGGTGTCGATTTTATTTGCCGCTTCGTAGGCGATAATTTCGTAGCCGTAGATAAGTTCCTGCAGTATGGACTGGTTCAGGTTGACGATTTTCTGGCTTTTTTCCGGTAGCGGCAAGGTGCGGTTAATAAAATATTTTTTCAAATTATTAAAAATATCGCGGGTGAAGACTCGTACCATCTCCAGGTTTTCCAGCCGCTGCTTGTTTGGCATGGTCTGACGATTTAGATCGCGCAAGATAAGAAACGTCTGTTTCGTCAGTTCGCCCATACTTGAATTGGGTAAGGCAGACAGAACCTTTTTTAGCTTTCTAGGCTGGTTTGGGGTGGCGTCTGCTGCGGGCGCTTTTTGTTCGGGTATATTTAGTTTCATCTTTTTATATTGCTGTTTGAGCTGTCCAAATTTAAGTTCCGTTTATATAAAACAATAACTTGGCGCATCGATTATAATTATTCCATTGCCGTTTCTAAGTGTAGCCTAGATACTGAAAATTGCCGTTTTTGCCTGTTTTCCGGCTGTTTCCTGTACCAGTTTAGGTACCAGATAACCCGGCAGTTGCTGTTCCATTTGCGCTTTTAATGCCAGTGCCGGTTGTTTGCCGGTATCAAAATGCATTGCGCCAGCCACGTGGTCGAGCAGGTGCAGGTAATACGGTAATGTTTTACATTGAAATAATCGCTTACTTAGTGTTATTAGTGTATCGGCATTGTCATTAATACCTTTAAGCAGCACGCTCTGGTTCAGCAGTGTAATGCCGGCCGCGTGCAGCTGATGTAACGTTGTCTGTTCTTCATGTTGCAGTTCGTTGGCGTGGTTGGCGTGAATTACCATGACCACGTTAAAGCGACTGTTACGCAAGATTTGCAGCAGACCTTTGTTTATCCGGCTGGGCAGGACAACCGGCAGACGGGTATGTATGCGCAGGGTTTGCAGATGAGAGATAGTTTCCAGCTGGGTAATCAGTGTGGCCAGTTTTTTATTGTCGAGTACCAGCGGGTCACCGCCACTCAGAATGACTTCTTCGATCTCGCTGTGTTGTTTTAAATATTCGTATGCCTCGCCCAAAACATTCGCGGAGCAGGAAGATTGTTGGTAAGGATAATGCCGGCGAAAGCAATAGCGGCAGTGGATAGCGCAGGCGGCGGTGCTGATGATGAGGGCGCGACCAAAATATTTATGCAGCAGGCCGGGCGAAGTCATGGCTTTGATGTCGCCGACCGGGTCGGTGATTCCATCATGCTGAAGTTGCTGATGGTTTTCTTTGTCGAGCGGTAAAACCTGTCGCAGTAAGGGGTCGTTGATATCGCCGATCTGCATTTTGTTGATATAACTTTCGGTGGCCAGGCATTTGAATGAGGTCTGCTCATCAGCCATTTCAAGATGCGCGGTTAGATCAAGTCTCTTTAATAAGGCGCTTGCTGAAGTGGTTGCATTCGCCAGTTCTTTTTTCCAGCTTTCTTCATGTTCGGTAGAAAGTGTTTGTTGCTTGCTTGATAGTTTAATGGCTTGTGACATGGCAGATGAAAATATGGCAGCCTGTGAAATTAGTTGGTCTGGCGATTTAAGTTAACAGTGATTCAGGGTAATATAACCGCCAATTTACCAAGGCTGTTGATAACGGCACCACTTCATAGCGCAGAAAGGCGAAAGTTTAACATGGCAACATACAGCACAAACCAGTTTAAAAACGGCTTGAAAATCATCCTTGACGGCGATCCCTGTTCTATCACCGAAAATAATGTGGTGAAACCGGGTAAAGGTCAGGCGTTCAACAAGGTCAAAGCAAAGAACCTACGAACCGGTCGTGTACTGGAGCGCACTTTCAAGTCTACGGAGTCTGTTGAAGCCGCCGATGTTGATGAGATGAACGTGGAATATTTATACAGTGACGGCGAAGCCTGGCACTTTATGGACCCCACCAGCTTTGAACAGTACGCCGCTGATGCGGTGGCTGTGGGTGATGCAGTGAAATGGATCAAGGGTCAGGAAGTATGTGTGATGACTTTGTGGGATGGCTCACCACTGGTGATTACACCACCAAATTTTGTCGAGCTGGCGGTGGCGCAGACTGACCCCGGTTTGAAAGGGGATACGGCACAGGGGGCAACCAAACCAGCCACGCTGGAGACCGGTACCGAGGTCAAAGTACCGCTGTTTATCAACCAAGGTGATATTCTGAAAATCGATACCCGCACCGGCGATTACGTATCGCGTGCCTGAGTAAAAACTTCAAATCTTCCACAGATGAACGCCGAAAAACACAGATTTTTAAAACAAATGTTTTATCCGTGTTTATCGGCGTTCATCTGTGGAGAAAAAATTTAAACGTATTTGCGTATGGTTGAAAACTGTTGGCAGCCGTCAGCCAATAACAAAACGCTGATAGAAAGAGCTCTGATGTTGAAAAATATCCGGGCTTTTTTTGATGCACGTAACGTTATCGAAGTTGAAACGCCGTTGTTATCGCATTATGCGACCACCGATCCTCATCTCGACAGTCTGTCTTCACGTTTTCGTGAGCAGGCCTGTTATCTGAACACCTCGCCGGAATATGCCATGAAGCGCCTGCTGGCGAATAATCCGCAGGCGATTTATCAAATCTGCAAAGCATTTCGTGATGATGAGCTGGGTTCTCATCACAATCCCGAGTTCACCTTGCTGGAATGGTATCGACCGGGTTATGACATGTTGCAGTTGATGGATGAGCTGGCGGAATTGATTGAAACAGTTTTCAAAGATTCGAAGATTGATCCGGTTTTTACGCGCCTGAGTTATCAGCAGGCGTTTGAAAATGTTACCGGTTTTAATCCGCATCGGGTCACGTCGGATGAATGTTATCAGTTCGCGGTGAATAATAGCGTAGACATTCCGCAGGGGTTAACCGTAGCGGACCATGTTGATGACTGGTTAGACTGGTTGCTTACGCAGCGGGTTTTGCCGGCTTTTAAAAAAGACGGTTTTACTTTTTTATATGATTACCCGGCATCACAGTGTGCATTGGCGAAGATAGAAAACAATGTCGAGCAGCTTGCGGTAGCAAAACGTTTTGAACTGTTTTTTGCTGAAGTTGAGCTGGCCAATGGTTTTTTTGAGCTGACAGATGCCGACGAGCAGCGGCTCCGTTTCCAGCAGGAAAACCAGCGCCGTCAGTATGCGGGTAAAGGATCTGTCGGTATCGATGAAAATTTTATCGCGGCACTAACACATGGCTTGCCGGAATGTGCCGGTGTTGCTGTTGGTCTCGATCGTTTATTGATGGTGTTCTCATCGTCCGAAAGTATCGATAAGGTATTATCTTTTTCGTGGCAGCAGGCCTGATTCGTCACTGCGCATTGTTGTTTTTGTGCCTTGTTTATGGTGTTTTAAAATAGAATGACTGACCGGCTGATTTTTGATAACGAGATAAGCAATTAATAGAGGTGCCCTTAAGCTTACGTGCTTTTTATGTGCTCTTGATTTAAATAGTGGTGATAAGCTAGGGAGCCTCTGAATAAGTCATGAATCGACATCTTGCAATTAAAATATCCTGCTTCATCGTTGTGAAACTTCGCAATAGCCCTGCTATTACGCGCATTTCACGCCTT
>VAPF01013138.1_pt1 | contig 10591 bp, 9 predicted proteins | sample 3393931 | NCBI WGS metagenome assembly VAPF01 (sample SAMN08290437, study PRJNA428436) | hydrothermal vent metagenome | isolation source: Deep-sea hydrothermal vent chimney | place: Atlantic Ocean: South-mid Altantic Ridge | depth 2773 m m | reverse complement strand
GCTGTTGCTCGGCAGTCATCTGGGTTTTGATGAGACGGCAAGAGTCTTTTTGTTTTTTACCGCGCTGCTGTGGCTGGTTGCGGGTGTTTATAGCACGGGTTATTTTTCCGAATCCTGTTCGCGGGCGCGGTTTTTAAGCTGGTTTCTGTTGGCTATGGCGGGCAATCTTGGCTTGATCGTGGCGCAGGACATGGTGCTTTTTTACACTTTTTTCACTTTGATGAGTTTTGCTTCTTACGGCCTGGTGATTTTTCAGCGCACACCCGAAGCATTACGCGCCGGGCGGGTCTACATCATGCTGGCGGTGCTGGGAGAGGTGATATTGTTCGCGGCTCTGGTGCTGGCTGCGCGGGCTGCCGGCAGCATCGAATTTGCGGCGGTGCAAAGTGCGCTGGCAGGGGCCGCATTACGGGACTGGATCATCGGGCTGAGTTTGCTCGGTTTTGGCATTAAGGCGGGCGTGATCGGCCTGCATGTCTGGTTGCCGCTGGCGCACCCGGTGGCACCAACGCCGGCCAGTGCGGTGCTTTCGGGGGCGATGATTTCAGCCGGTCTGCTGGGCTGGTTACGTGTGCTGCCGCTGGGTGAGGTTGCTTTGCCCGGCTGGGGCGGGGTGGTGATCGCTGCCGGTTTGCTGGCTATTTTTTATGCGGCATTTGTCGGCCTGTCGCAGCGCAATGCCAAAACGGTACTGGCCTATTCCAGCATCAGTACCATGGGTGTTATGACCGCTGCGCTTGGCCTTGGCTTTATTGCCCCGGAAAACTGGCCGCTTATTCTGGCCGCCATCCTGGTTTATGCCTTGCAACATGGCATGGCTAAAGCGGCATTGTTCCTCGGCGTTGATATGGCGACGGCTGCACCGGTGTCGAAGTGGCAGCGTTATCTGTTAATGGCTGGTCTGTTGCTTCCGGCGTTGTCGCTGGCGGGCGCACCAATGACCAGCGGCATGATCGCCAAATATCTTTTGCATGTGCAGGCCGCTTCGGTTGCTTCGTTCTGGGGTGGCTGGCTGCAAACTCTGCTGCCCTGGAGTTCGGTAGCAACCTGCCTGTTGATGGCGCGTTTTCTGTATCTGGTGTGGCCACGGCAGCGCGCCGGGTCTGCGGTGGTTTTAAAAACCCGGATGATGTGGCTGTCATGGACTGTGCTGTTTATTGTGCTGGTTCTGAGTCCGGGCTTTATTCCTTTTTCGGCAGCGGAAGATTCCTGGTCGCTGGAAAAACTGGTGGGCGCTTTATGGCCGGTGCTTGTTGGTGGCGGCCTGGCAGTGATTGTTTACTGGCTGGCAAAATACGGCAAGTGGCCTTTTCGTTTTCGCATCGCTTCGGGTGATGTATTGTTGCTTGTGGAGAGGTGGCTCTGGCCGACCCTGCATGCGGCAATGTTACGCAGTTACCGGGTTTTGCTTAAGCGCCGGTTTTTATTGTCGACATACAGGCGTGACGGGCAGCGTTGTTCCGGGCTGGTGTTTCTGCTGGAGGCGGGTGAGAATGGTTTCAGGCGGTGGGCTGTCGGTGCGTTGCTGTTTCTGCTGCTGGTCATGGTTTTCATGTTTCTGGCCTGGCAAACTATTTTTTAAAATTGCATGGGTTCTTGACCTAAGCAAACATTCTTCCGGAAATTTTTTAATACATTGGAAGAGTGTACTATACAGTCGTCGGGGCTTTGTCGTTTTAGAGGGGGAACGGCATTGCTACGTTAATTCAGAATGAAGCCGTTTTGTATTCTGGCTGGCGCTTTGAATGATTCGTCAAACTTTAGGCAGGTGGGGATGTTATGCAAAGATTTAAAAATATTCTTCTTTTCTGTGATTTTGAAAGCAAACAGAATCAGGCTGTGGCGCGTGCCGTGTCGCTGGCCAGTCAGAACCAGGCGAAACTGACAGTGATGTCGGTGGTTAAAGAGGTGCCGTCAAACATGGGCATGGCGATCACCGCTATTTCTCCGCAGGAACTTTTTCAGATGGTGATTGAAGGCAGCCAGGAAAAAGTTGATGCGCTTGTTGGTGACATAAAAAAACAGGGCGTTGATGTTGCATCGGTGGTGCTCACCGGTACGCCGTTTATCGAAATTATCCGTCAGGTATTACGCGGTAAACATGATCTGGTGATTCTGGCGGCGGAAGGCAAAGGCGGCATCAAGGAACGTTTGTTTGGCAGCACGTCCATGCATCTGATGCGTAAATGCCCCTGCCCGGTGTGGGTGGTGAAACCGGCAAAACGCACCAAATACAAAAAAATCATGGCGGCGGTTGATGTCACCAATGATTTTCCTGATGACAATAATCGAGGCTCGCTTAACCCGCTGATCACCGAGTTGGCCAGTTCGCTGGCGCGCATGGACAATAGTGAGCTGCACGTTGTTCAGGTGTGGTCGGTGTACGGTGAAGGTTATATGCAGGTGCGTGGCAACATGAGTGACGAGTCACTTCAGGAGCTGCGCAGAAAAAACAAGCATGAGTATGCATCCCGGCTTGACCGCTTGCTGTCTGGTGTGGACATGAAAGGTATTATCAGCCACCGTCACATGCCGAGAGATATGGATGTTTCCAAGGCTATCATCAAGCTGGAGAAGAAAAAGGCCATCGACCTGCTGGTCATGGGCACGGTTTGTCGAACCGGTCTTTCAGGCTTTATTATCGGTAATACTGCGGAAAAAGTGTTGAGTGAAGTGAACTGCTCGGTGCTCACCGTCAAGCCGGAAGGTTTTGTTACGCCGGTCACCCTGGAGGATGACTGAGCAAGTTGGCCGCTAACGCCTGAACGATGATTCAGCCAGCGGCCTGTATGATGTCGGTGTAGGCTTGCAGGATTTTTTCTGCATTCTCTGTCAGCTGCGAGCTGTTGTTCTGCAAAGTCTCGCGGGTTTCTTTTTCGTCTAGAAGTTTTTTTAAGGCCGCTGCCAGTTCTTCTGTTGAAGCCAGTTGCATGATGGCTTTCTGTGCTGTCATCAGGGCAAGTTCCTGTCTGAAGTTTTCCATATATGGCCCGGTGATGATGGCGCGTTTGTAACGTGCCGGCTCCAGAATATTGTGCCCGCCTACTGGTACAAACGAACCACCCATGATGACAAGTTTTGCGTTGGCAAAATAATTTTTCAATTCGCCAACCGTGTCGAGCAGGAACACATCCGTGGTTTCGGTGATGCTTTCATTCTTGCTTCTTTGCGCCAGCTTTTTGCATTGCAGCTTTTTGATGATGTTGCTTGCACGTTCTGGATGTCGGGGAGCGATGATCAGCAGTTCTTTGCGATTCAATTTTTTCCAGTGTTTGTAAATCTGTGATTCTTCATCGTCGTGAGTGGAGGCGACGAGCACGTATTCTCTCTCTGCTGAAAAATCATTTTCCTGTGTTGTCTGTTGGTCGTCGAGCACGGAAGTGAATTTTAAATTGCCTGCTGTGCTTATGATGTTTTTACCTGCGCCCAGTTGCGCATAAGCCAGAGCATCTTCTTTCGAGCGTGCGGATATGCTGCTTACCCTGGACAGTGCAGTTTTCAGCAGGGATTTGATCCAGGGTTTTGCCGTGGTGGTCTTGCTGGATAAACGTGCGTTTATCATGTGTATGGCGATGCCGTTATCGTGGCAGACAGAAAACAGGTTGGGCCATATTTCTGTTTCCATTATGAATAGCGAAGCCGGTTTTGTTTTGTTGATAAAACGTCTGACGGCGCTGACCCAGTCGAAAGGCAGATAACTGTGAAACAGGTAATCAAGGTTTTGCTGGGCGACAATTTTTCCGCCGGTGATGGTGTTGGTGGTGATGATGAATTTTGCTGTCGGTTTTTGTTGATGTAGTTTTTTCAGCAGCGGCAACAGGGTAATGACTTCACCCACCGAGGCGCAATGAAACCACAGGCTGTTTTCAGGAAGCTGCCCGTAATCAAAGCCGAGTCGCTGCCGGAAATAGTGTGTGCTTTTTGCGCGAATCGACTGCCACAATATGTACGCTGCCAGCAGCGGGCTGAGGGTGAAAATCAAGAATCGATAGATGCGCATGTTACTGGTAGATGCTGGGCTTGCCGTCGGGCTGTTTTTTGAAACGTTTGTGCGACCAGAGATATTGTTCAGGATTTTGGTAAATCATGTCTTCGATGGTTTTGTTGATGCGGGCGCTGTCGGCTTCGATATCGTCGCTGGGAAAATTTTCCAGTGCCGGCAGCACGATCAGTTTATAGCCTTTGCCTTTTTCCAGTCGCACCGGGTAAAAAGGCACCACGGCTGCGCCGGTCATGCGCGCCATTTTTGCGGTGGCGGTCAGGGTGGAGGCGATGCCGCCGAGAAACGGGGTGAACACGATGTCCTGATCGGCGAAATCCTGGTCCGGGCCGAACCAGGTGGCGTGGCCTTTTTTCAGGCCGCGAATAAAAGCGCGCACGTTACGGGTTTCGATTAATTCATCACCCATCTTCGAACGGTAGTGCACCATGATGGCGTTGAACAACGGGTTGTGCGCTTTTTTGAAAACGGCGTTATATTTATCCAGGTATAAACTGATTAGCCGGCCGCCCATCTCCACCGTGGTGAAGTGGCCGGTGAGAAGAATCACGCCTTTGTTTTTTGCCATCGCCCGGTCGAGGTGTTCTTTGCCTTCAATCTGGCATTGCTTTTTTAAAGCCTCGTCTGTTTTAAACCAGGCGGTGCCCATTTCAAAGATTGATAGTCCCAGGCTCTTGAAAGATTTTTTGGCGAGCTGGTTGATCTGTTCGTCGCTGTAGTCCGGGTAGGCCTGTTTCAGGTTGATGCGAGCTACGCGCCGTCGTGAAGGAACGAAGCGATACACCAGCATGCCCAGTGCCGGGCCGATGCTGTGGGTGATGACGGTCGGCAGGTAACTGCTCAGTCGAAGTATGCCGATGGCGAACCACATCGGCCAGTGTTTGGCTGCCAGGTAAGAGCGAAACTGTAGTGACTTATCGATTTTTTTGTTCACTGGTAGGGTTCACTGGCGTCAGTCTGTAACTTAAGCTGGCCTGTTCTACGTCGCGCCTGGCTTACGATTTTGATTTTTTCGGCACCAGCCATTTATTGATTTTGTCGATATCTTTCGGTGATAACATGCCGGCGATGCGTTTTAGGTTCAGGCCGTTTTTCAGATAGGTGTAACGTGCCACGTAATAGTCACGTTGGCTGCTGTATAGCAGGCGTTGTGATAATAAAACGTCAACGCTGGTACGGGTGCCGGCATCGTAACCGGCCAGTGTCGCGTCCAGCGAAGTCTGAGTCGAGATGACGGCCTGTTTTCTGGCGCGAACGGTGGCTATATCTGCCTGCACACTCAGAAAAGCACTTCGTGCCAGCGCGATGGTGCGGCGTTTTTCGGCTTCATGCAAGGCTTTTGCTCGGTCGAGTTCAGAGAGTTTCTGGCGGATGGTTGAGCTGGTGAAGCCGCCCTGGTAAATCGGAATATCCAGTGACAGCAGCACTTTTGAGTCGGTGCTGGTGTTGGCCGGTAAAGGAATGCCAGAGAAATTTCGTTCTCCAGCATTCACCACGCCGTAGGACGCATTTAAACTTAGTGTCGGCTGGTGTCCGCCCTTGCTGCCGTCATAGGCGCTTTGTGCGGCATCCACAGAATATTTGGCGGATAAAAGGCTGAAGTTTCGCTGCAGGGCTTTTTCCTGCCAGGCATCAATGTCCATTGGTTCAGGACCGACCAATGGGGTGTTGTTATTGACGATCTCCAGATTTTCTGGATACACATTTATGATAACGCGCAGGGCTTCGCGTGTATTTGACAGGTTGTTGATCGCGATGATCTCGTTGGCTGCGGCGATATCGTAACTGGCCTGTTGCTCTTTGACGTCGGTGATGGCGGACAAGCCGACGTTAAACCGTTCTTTACTCTGCTCCAGTTGTTTACCGATGGCTTTCTTTTCAGCACTGGCGGTTTCCAGGGTGTCGATGGCGGTAAGCACATCAAAATAGGCAGTGGAAACGCGGATGATGACATCCTGTTTTGCGGTTTCAAGATCGGCCACAGCTTTGGCAACGATGGCGTCGGCCTGATCCAGGTTATCAAAAACGGTCTTGTCATAGATGACCTGATTTAAATTCAGAGAATAACCATCATTGTTATTTTTTGAGGTGAAAATCTGCCCGGCTTTATCGGTTTCGTTGTTGCCGCGTTGAATGAAGGCGTTAAAGCCAATCTGTGGCAGGATGGCCGCAGTGCTTTGTGACGAGGCTTCAGTTGCCGCCAGATAGGAGGCGTATGCTGCCTGAAAAGTCGTATCGTATTGTTGTGCGAGTTCTAGTGCTTCGTTCAGATCAAGTGCGGTCGAGGTGTTCGCCAGCGAACAGAGAAATAAACCGAATACACTTTGTTTTAAATGTCTCATTTTAACGTTCATTCAATAGTTAATAGGTTGCCATCTGCTTGTCGACGGTTTTTGCCCACTGGTCGACACCGCCGGATAAATTGATGATGTTGTTGAAGCCTTCATGTTCCAGGTAACGTCCAACGCTTCGGCTGCGGATACCGTGGTGGCAGATAACCACGGTTTCGTGGTCGGCATCAAGTGAATCCAGCTGTCCAGGAATTTGAGACATGGGAATCAATACGCTGTTTTTGATTTTGCAGATATCCATCTCCCAGGGCTGGCGAACATCGAGCAATAGCGGTTGTGTCTCGCAGTCTTCAAGATACGCCTGCAGTTGCAGCGCACTAAGTTCACGCATGATTATTTAGCAGCTCTTAAAATTCAAATTTTTGCTCGACAGGCTGGATTATCGGTTCGATGGAGGTTTCGAATAAAATTTCATTAGACCATTTGTTTTTGTCGGTGCGGGTGATGCGGTGTGCGGTCATTGCTGGCGCGTCACCGATAACAACAAACATTCTGCCGCCGGGTTTCAGTAGTTTTTTATAACTGTTCGGAATGGATTTCATGGCGGCAGAGATGATGATGACATCGTAGTTGGCTTTCTGTTGCCAGTTTTTAGAAGCATCGCCGCTGGCCAGATTGATATTGGTAATGCCGAGTGCGTTCAGGTTTTTCTCGGCCATTGCCGTCAGGTCCTGGTTGATGTCGACACTGTCGACGTGGCGGCCTAACTTTGCTAAACAGGCGGTTAGGTAACCGCTGCCGGTGCCGATTTCCAGAATCAGGTCGTTCTCGGAAATATCCATTTCCTGCAAGATGCGACCTTCGATGATGGGCTTCGCCATATTACATGTATGATCTTCATACTGACCGATGGGGATGCGGGTATCGACGTAGGCCAGATTTTTGTATTCATCCGGGGTGAACTGCTCACGCGGGATCTCACTGATGACTGCCAGTACACGTGAATCGAGCACGTCCCACGGGCGTACCTGTTGTTCAACCATATTAAAACGTGCTTTTTCGAAGTCCATAAATCGCCTTTATAAATCGATTAGAGAGGTCGACATTCTACCCCGAGAGGGCGTGCTAAGGTAGGTTATCAATTAATTTTTCCGTAAATAAATGCAAAAAAAGAAAAAGTTGTATGTCCTTCGTAGAGAGGGCACTGTGCCCGCCATCTGGCAGGTATTTACGTGGTATTTTATCGGGCAGTGCCCGACCTGCGTCGCGATTATTGCTTTGTTTTTAATATTGATAGTTTGCGAAAAAATATCGATTTTTGCCTGTTTTACGCTGAATCATGAAATGTATCGGTTCTAGTGTGTTTATTGCCGCATAGAATCAGGTATCATTATGGTCTTTATTTTTATTTATTCTGAGCAATATCTATGAGTGCCATCCCGCAAGAATTTCTTGATCGTGCAGCCGAGCTGTCTTCCGATTCCACCAAGCCACTTGATGGTTCGAAAAAAATCTATGTCGAAGGCTCGCGCCCGGATATCCGGGTGCCGATGCGGGAAATTCATCTCGAAGATACCGCCTCCAGTTTTGGTGCCGAGCCGAATCCACCGATTCCGGTGTACGATACCTCTGGCCCTTATACCGACCCGGAAGTGCAGATTGACCTGTTAAAAGGCCTGGCCGATGTGCGTAGTAACTGGATAGAGGAGCGCGGCGACACTGAAAAACTCGATGGCCCGACCTCTGATTTTGGCCAGCAGCGGCAGAGTGATCCGGCACTGGCTGACCTGCGTTTTGAACACATTCGCGAGCCACGCCGCGCCTTGCCCGGCAAAAATGTCTCGCAGATGTTTTATGCGAAGCAGGGCATCGTCACCCCCGAGATGGAATACATCGCCATCCGCGAAAGCATGAAGTTACAGGAACTACGCAAAGACCCGGCCTACAAAAAAGTGCTGATGCAGCATCCGGGGCAATCCTTTGGTGCCAACCTGCCGCATGAGATCACATCGGAATTCGTCCGCGATGAAGTCGCCAGCGGCCGCGCCATCATTCCCGCCAACATCAACCACCCGGAAGTAGAACCGATGATTATCGGCCGTAATTTTCTGGTGAAGATCAACGGTAACCTGGGCAACTCGGCGGTCACCTCGTCGATCACCGAAGAAGTCGAAAAAATGGTGTGGGGCATCCGCTGGGGCAGCGACACCATCATGGATCTGTCCACCGGCAAAAATATTCACGAGACTCGCGAATGGATTCTGCGTAACTCGCCGGTGCCGATCGGCACCGTGCCGATCTATCAGGCGCTGGAAAAAGTCGGCGGCATCGCTGAAGACCTGACCTGGGAAATCTTCAAAGACACGCTGATCGAGCAGGCCGAGCAGGGCGTGGATTACTTCACCATCCACGCCGGTGTGCGTCTGAAATACGTGCCGATGACCGCAAAACGCATGACCGGCATCGTTTCTCGTGGCGGTTCCATCATGGCGAAATGGTGTCTGGCGCATCACGAAGAAAGCTTCCTGTACACGCATTTCGAAGAAATCTGCGAGATCATGAAAGCCTACGACGTGTCGTTCTCACTGGGTGACGGCCTGCGTCCCGGTTCGCTGGCCGACGCCAACGACGAAGCGCAGTTCGGCGAGCTGGAAACGCTGGGCGAACTGACCAAAATTGCCTGGCAGCACGATGTGCAGGTGATGATCGAAGGCCCCGGCCACGTGCCGATGCAGATGATCAAGGAGAACATGGACAAGGAACTGGAAGATTGTATGGAAGCGCCGTTTTACACGCTCGGCCCGCTGACCACCGACATTGCCCCAGGTTATGACCACATCACCTCCGGCATCGGCGCGGCGCAGATTGGCTGGTACGGCTGTGCCATGCTGTGTTATGTTACGCCAAAAGAGCATCTGGGTCTGCCCAATAAAGAAGACGTGCGCGTCGGTATTATTACCTACAAAATTTCTGCACACGCTGCTGATCTTGCCAAAGGTCACCCCGGCGCGCAGATTCGCGACAACGCTATGTCAAAAGCACGTTTCGAATTCCGCTGGCAAGACCAGTTCCGCCTCGCACTCGACCCGGAACGCGCACGCGAATATCACGATGAAACCATGCCCAAAGACGCGCACAAAGTGGCGCACTTCTGCTCTATGTGCGGGCCAAAATTTTGCAGCATGAAAATCAGCCAGGACGTGCGTGATTACGCCGCAGAACACGGCTTCGATAAAATCGAAGTGGCGCTGGATGAAGGCATGAAAGCAAAATCGGAAGAGTTTAAGAAAGCTGGGTCGGAAATATACAGCAAAGCATAAAATGGCTTTTTTCATCCCGGTATTTGAGCAGTTAAACAAGGCGAATGTTCGATACGTTACTGTGGGTGGGGTCGCAACCATATTGCATGGTTACGTCCGAGCGACAACAGATATTGATCTGATTGTTGATCTTCAGGTCGAAGAAGCGGAAAAAGTCATAAAAACACTATCAGCTGCGGGGTACAAGCCACGTGTTCCAGTAGACGCGCTCGAATTTGCTGATGCAGAAAAAAGAAATGACTGGGTAAACAGCAAAGGTATGACAGTCTTTTCAATGTTTCATGTGGAGCAGCCGGGTTTGAGTATTGATCTGTTTGCAAAACACCCAATCCCGTTTGATGAGCTCTGGCAGCGTTCACAGATATTTGAAGTGGATGGTACTAAGATAAGAGTTTGTTCTATTGATGACCTGTTGATGCTGAAAGAAATAGCTGGTCGTGCCAGAGACAAGGATGATATTGAGAAATTGCTGCTGATAAAAAGTCATGACAAATAATAATCAGATAAATGAACCTGAAGCTGACTGGCCAGTCAGTTTTGAAGATGTTGAAAAAGATCATCTGATGCAGATGCTGAAAATGACGCCCGCGCAACGACTTGCACTGGCAGAGGAATTACTGGGTTTTGCGATTAGTGCAGGAGCTGTAAAAGCACAGAAGAATGATGATGCATTTTTTTAATTGTCATTATTAAGTAGCAAAAAAATTATATTTTTTCTTTTAATTTAAGGTAAAAAATCTGTGAAATGTTAGTTTCAAGAGTAACGCTAAAAAATTGGAGGAACTTTCGGAAGCTTGCAGAAGGCTGTAAAAGAAAGAGGCGGTGTTTCGAAAATTAGAAGCTTAGCTGCTTAGCTGCTCGTAGAGATCCATTAATTGAAATTGAAATAGTCTTGTCAGAGTTAGTTGATGGTGAATCTTTATGGAAATATTCCATAGGTATTCGACAGGAAACCAGGGGGTATAGGCAACCTATACTAG
>VAPF01066723.1_pt1 | contig 10592 bp, 8 predicted proteins | sample 3393931 | NCBI WGS metagenome assembly VAPF01 (sample SAMN08290437, study PRJNA428436) | hydrothermal vent metagenome | isolation source: Deep-sea hydrothermal vent chimney | place: Atlantic Ocean: South-mid Altantic Ridge | depth 2773 m m | reverse complement strand
GCGCGGTAAACAGAAACAGCGCCAGCGCCATCAGCACCAGCATGGCAGCTTCGTGCAGACCACGCTGTACCTGCGTGACGATAACAGCACTGTTTTCCGGGATTGTTGTTGTTTTTGTACGGCGAGCTTGTGCCAATTTCGTTCCGTTTTTGTTGTAAATTTTCTCTAATGGTTGCGCCAGATTATACCCTAAAGAGAAGTTTGCAGTCGGCAGTTATCAGTTGGCAGTTTTTTTGTAGGCTGGCATAAGCGATAGCGTTGCCGGCGTTGTTCGTCGCTCGTTATTCGTCTTTCGTAAAAAACAAAAAAAACTGTAGAGTCCACATAACCATTGGCTGTTTCCAAGTTTTTCGCTTTTAACGAACAACGAATAACGAACGACGAACAACGTCTCTTCCCAGCAGTAAGCTGACGTTAATCTATTCGATATAACGCAACAGTAACAAGCCTAAAACGCGATCTCACGCCGCAGCACTTCATCCACCACCCCACCCTGATGCACCGCCATGGCGCGATACAGTGCCTGTTGCTGTGCGGATTCTGAATCCACCATCGCCGCCAGATCAGCGCCGGCAAGCAACTGCACATACGGCAAAATCGCCGAAGAGAGTGCCTGCGATGAAGTGCGCGCCACGGTCGCCGGCATATTCGGCACCGCAGAATGAATCACGCCGTGCTCGATGTAACACAACTGCTCGCTCGAGGTGGTGCGAATGCCTTCAACACAGCCGCCCTGGTCAATCGCGATATCGACGATAACACTGCCTTGATGCATGTTTTTTATCACCGACTGTTTCAGCACCACCGGTGCGCGGCGACCGGCGAGCAGCACCGCACCGATGACCAGATCCGCTTCAAGACACAGCATTTCGACAATTTCCGGCGTGGATAAATGTGTTGTGATCGATGGATACCGCTGTTGCAACGATTGCAGCTTATTATCATCCAGATCCAGCACATCCACTTTCGCGCCCAGCGCCACCGCCACCGCCAGTGCGTGACTGCCCGCCACACCGGCACCGAGGATAAGCACCCGACCCGCATCAGCACCCTCAATTCCGCCGAGCAACACACCGCGACCACCTCGATTTCTGAATAGCATGCTGGCACCACGAATGGTCGCAATACGACCGGCGACCTGGCTCATCGGTGTCAGCAGCGGCAGCTGGCCGTTTTCATCGACCACCGATTCAAATGGGATCGCGCTCAGACCTTTGTCGCACAGCGCCTTAACCAGCGGCGCATCTGCCGCCAGATGCAGATAGCTGAACAGAATGTGCTCGCTGCGCAAAAAACGAATATCCTGTTGCAGCGGCTGTTTCACTTTGACGATAAGTTTCGTAGAGTCATATAAAGACTGCGCATCATCGACCAGCCCGACGCCGGCCTGCTGATACTCGCTGTCTAAATACCCACTGTGAATGCCGGCATTTTTCTGTACAAAAACCGAATGCCCGGCACCGATCAATGAGCGACACGCAGCCGGCGTCAATGGCACACGGCCTTCGCCGGTCATTATTTCCTGAGGAATACCTATTTTCATGTTGTGGACTACGCTGATTTATTATTCTTGATTATTTTTCTGACAGCAATTGCAAACGGACGTTCCAGCCTCTGAGTCAGACGTACACGCAAAACTTTTCGCAAAAACAATTGTCACTGATATTTGATAATATATGCCACCTAAATTTACCTTACAACCTAAAAAACACACAAATTTCAGCTGGAGAAAAACATGAGTGAAACGCAGCATGCACGTCTATTAATTCTTGGTTCAGGCCCCGCAGGTTACACCGCTGCGGTTTACGCTGCACGCGCCAACCTCAATCCTGTCATCATCACCGGCATGGAAATGGGCGGCCAGCTGACCACCACCACCGATGTCGACAACTGGCCAGGCGACGCTGAGGGTGTGCAGGGGCCGGAGCTGATGACACGCATGCAGGCACACGCCGAACGCTTCGGCACCGAAATTATTTTCGACCACATCAACGAAGTCAATCTGGAAAACCGCCCGTTTAAACTTTATGGTGATTCAAATAATTACACCTGTGATGCACTGATCATCGCCACCGGTGCCAGCGCCATGTACCTCGGTCTGGAATCGGAAGAAACTTTCAAGGGCAAAGGCGTTTCGGCCTGTGCTACCTGTGACGGTTTTTTCTACAAAGGTCAGAAAGTGGCTGTCATCGGCGGCGGCAACACCGCAGTCGAAGAAGCACTGTATCTTTCCAACATCGCCGATCACGTCACCCTGGTGCATCGTCGTGATGCGCTGCGTTCTGAAAAAATCCTACAGGATAAAATTCTGGAGAAAACAAAGAACGGTAACATCTCCATTGAGTGGGACAGCCAGCTTGATGAAGTACTGGGTGATGACAGTGGCGTGACCGGCATGCGCATAAAAAATGTCAAAGACGACAGCACCAAAGACATCGATTTGCAAGGTGTGTTTATCGCCATCGGCCACAAACCGAACACCAGCATCTTTGAAGACCAGCTGGAAATTCACAACGGCTACCTGGTGGTTAAAAGCGGCAGCAAAGGCAACGCCACCGCCTGTAGTATCGAAGGCGTATTCGCTGCCGGCGATGTCTCTGACCACGTTTATCGCCAGGCAGTTACTTCAGCCGGCACCGGCTGCATGGCCGCATTAGATGCAGAGCGTTATCTGGACGACATCATCTGTAAAGATCTGGGTAACTGCGCGCCCTAAAGCATTGCTAGTTATATGTTATAAGTTTTAAATTTTCTGTTACCTTGTAACTTACAACTTAAAACTTATAACAGCTCTACAATGAAAATCGTTTTCACTGACAGCATTGCCCGTGTCGAAGCCGCCCAGTGGAACGCTTTGGCCGGCGATGCCAATCCCTTCATCCAGCACGACTTCCTGCTTGCGCTCGAACAACACAATTGTTTAGCGCCGTGGGGCTGGCAGCCGCAACACTGTTTACTGTACGACGAAGACACGCTGATCGGTGCCTGCCCCGCTTACCTGAAAGATAATTCCTACGGCGAATTTGTTTTCGACTGGGCGTGGGCCGATGCCTATCAGAAACACGGCCTCGACTATTACCCCAAACTGGTTTGCGCCATTCCGTTTACTCCGGCACAGGGGCCGCGTCTGTTAGTAAAACAAAATCATCTTGATGGCGATGGTAAAGTTATTGAACCGGCTGCGATCAAAAAAGGTTTGATCACAGCCCTGCTCACTTATTCAGAAAACAATAAACTGTCCTCAGCACATTTTCTGTTCTGCGAAAACGACGACATCGAGCCACTTGCCAAGAGCGGTTTAATGCAACGTTACGATTACCAGTTTCACTGGACCAATAATAACTACCTGTCGTTTGATGATTTTCTTTCACGGCTCACTTCCAAACGACGCAAAAACATCAAACGTGAACGCCGTAAAGTCGCTGAAGGCGATGTGCAGATCGAAGTCGTCGCAGGCGACCAGCTCAACGAAGAACAATGGGAATTGTTGTACGCCTATTACTGCGTCACCTTTTTAAAAAAATCCGGCGCACCGACATTGACACTGGATTTCTTTAAAGCCGTCGCCGATAAACTTCGCGCTGTCTTTGCTTATCACCAAAACCGAACCGTCGCTGCGGCCATCTGCTTTGAAGGCAAAGATAAACTCTATGGCAGACACTGGGGTTGCAGCGATAATTACGACAGCCTGCATTTTGAAGTATGCTATTACACCGGTATCGAATACTGCATCGACAAACAATTGCAAATTTTTGAACCTGGCGCACAGGGTGAACATAAAATATGGCGTGGTTTTCTGCCGACTAAAACACGTTCCGCGCACTGGATAGCCAATGCCGATTTCAAACCAGCAATCGCTGACTTTCTGCAACGAGAAGCCGCAGCCATGGAAGATCACGGTAAACTACTGATGGAATCATCGCCTTATAAATCTTAAAGAATATTAGTCCATCTGTGGACTATCATTAAACCATGTTACAAATTCACTGGTTAGAAGATAACCACTTTATTTTTCCCGATGTCCGCACCGCGCTCATCGAACCCGACGGTCTGCTCGCCGCCAGCGAACGGCTGACAGCGGAACTGGTTATTCAAGCCTACCAGCAGGGCATCTTTCCCTGGTACTCCGACGGCCAGCCGGTTTTGTGGTGGTCGCCAAATCCGCGCTGCGTGTTTTACCCGAAAAAGTTTCACATCTCACGCAGTTTTAAACGTACACTCAACAACAATCCGTTCGAAATAAAAACCGATACAGCTTTTCGCGAAACCATGCTCGCCTGCGCCAAACCCCGGGCAAGAGATAAAGCCCCTGATGAAGCCGGCACCTGGATCACACAGAAAATGCTCGACGTGTACTGTCAACTGCACGCAGCAGGCATCGCCCACTCCATCGAATGCTGGCACGATGACAAACTGGCCGGCGGCATGTACGGCCTGACGCTGGGGGATGTGTTCTTCGGCGAATCGATGTTCAGCAAGAAAAAAGACGCCTCAAAAGTTGCCCTGTTCCACCTTTGCACAGAGATCAAACCGTCGCTAGTCGACGCCCAGGTCTACTCCAAACATCTTGCCACGCTGGGAGCAGAAGAGATCGAGCGCGCAGATTTTGTCGAACATATCAAAAGCCACGCAGGCGGCACGCTAAACATCTGAGCAAATCTCTAAAGAATCAGGCGCGCGAATTCGCTATAATTCGCCATCAATTTATTTGTGACAGACACTGGGTTCAAAATGAAATTCATCGAAACACGCGGCAACGATGGTTCGCAGCCAAAAAACGTCAGTTTTTCTGAGGCGATCCTTGCACCGATTTCCTCTTTTGGCGGCATCTATTCGCCGGAATCATTGCCTGATCTGGGTGAAGATTTTTTGAATGAGCATCTCGGTTCAGACTATAAAACACTGGCGCGCGCGGTGTTGACTACTTTCGAAGTCGATATCGATGCCAACATCATCGATAAAGCACTGTCGCTGTACGATGCCTTTGACGATCATGAAAACCCAGTGCCAGTGGTCAAAGTCAAAGATGACCTTTACGTCAGCGAGTTATGGCACGGCCCGACCCGCGCCTTTAAAGACATGGCGCTGCAACCGTTCGGCACTGTGTTATCGTCCATCGCGCAAAGCCGCAACGAGCAATACCTCATCCTCGCCGCCACTTCCGGCGACACCGGCCCGGCCGCGCTGGAAACATTTAAAAATAAAGCCAACGTCCGCGTCGCCTGCATGTACCCCGACGGCGGCACCTCCGACGTCCAGCGTTTGCAGATGGTCACCGAAGATGCCGACAACCTGAAAGTGATCGGTGTCAAAGGTGACTTCGACGACACCCAGAATGCACTGAAACGTTTACTGGCATCCAAAACATTTAAAGACACATTAAAAGAAAAGAACATTCTACTGTCCGCCGCCAACTCGGTAAACTTCGGCCGCATTATTTTTCAAACCATTTATCACATCCACTCCTACCTGGAACTGGTTCGCCAAAACGCGATAACAATGGGCGAAAAAATTTACCTGAACGTGCCCAGCGGAAACTTCGGCAACGCACTGGGCGGCTACTACGCGATGAAGATGGGACTGCCGGTCGAAAAAATCCTGATCGCCTCCAACAATAATAATATCCTGACCAAACTGATCAACACCGGTGCTTATGATTTAAGGGATTCATCGGTAATACCAACCACCTCACCAGCGATGGACATTTTAAAATCATCCAACATCGAACGCATTTTCTTCGACCTGTTCGGCGAAGCGCGCACCAGGGAATTAATGTTCCAGCTGGACAACGACAAACACTATCAGTTAAGCGACGACGAACTAAAACAGATTCAATCAATCTTCTCCGCCGATTTCTGTGATGACGACGAAGGCAAACAATACATCAAAGATGCCTTCGCCGATGGTTACCTGATGGACCCACACACAGCAACCTGTTTTAAAACTTACGAGACCTGTCGTGACAAACCGCTTAAAACCATTGTTTATTCAACCGCCGAGTGGACAAAATTTTCACCGGTGATTGCCAATGCCCTGACCGGGGAAGTTGGTGTGAATGATATTGATGCGTTGCAGTCGATTGCAAAGGAAGCTGGGATTGAAATTCCAGCGATTATTAGCGGCTTGTTTGATAAAGAGATTACACAGAAGACGATTATTGAGAAAGATCAGATCGAAGCGGAGATTCTTTCGTTTTTGTGATTTGCGTTTATCACCATTCATGGTGAGAAATGTTTTCATATCCGTAGGGTGGGCACGGTTTATGTGCCCACGCGGTGCACCTTTGTTGCCTTAGGCATTGCGGTTCTCGCACCGCGGGCGAGGTACTCTTTTGCTACAGCCCAAAAGAGTACCCAGAAAAGGCCGCCACAACAGCTACGCCCCGTAAAAAGCACGGGGTTCCCATTTAGCCAGCACCATTATCATGCCGCGAAAAAACTCGCCCACGTTAAAAAGCACGTACGCTCAGACAGTTTTCACAGAAAGCCCATGACAATGGCACAGCCTCAATGGCTTGCTGAAGTGGAAGAAAGTCAAAATCAAAAACCTACGTTAAAATGAAAAAGTGGTTAGAAAATAATCCCTCCGGCACCTCCTCCAGCACCTGTTAAGTACCCTTACTTGATACTGAACGATACGATCTTAAGTCATTAGCGCTTATTTCAGCACTAGGAACTAATCGATAGTGCTTTTCTGAAACTAATTTTACTTGTTCATCTTGTACAGTAAGTTCAAAAATCGCTATTAAATCATCTTCCATAAACTGCGTTGATACGGCTCGAGTAATTAAGTTTGGAAATTTCTCTGTGCAGCATAGAAGATCTTGTTTGGTTTGAACTACTGACAATTGGTCATTTCCACCTTTTGCCTGAACCGGAATAACGTAGTGACACCCAGCCTGATCTACTCCTACATAAATCTCATCGATTTCAATTTGCCCAACATCCTTTACTGTTGTCCTCAAGTGATTTTGTAGGGAATATGTTGTCAGCCCTAAAAATATATCAATTAACCTGTTGTACCTAACTTTAGCAAGGAGGGCTTGTTCATCAGAAAGCGAATATTCGCTGACGATCTCAGGCGTCGAATCTGGGATTTTTATAGTGATTAATTCTAGGTTTGGTAAGATGCGGTTGATTTTTACCAGCTTTATTACATATTTAGCTCTACCAGCTCCTTCAATAATCCACTCCATTTCTTCGGGCTGTGTTTTTAAAATGCTATCTGGCATATCCAGTCTATAGCGAATGGCATAAATTATATCGCCTAGATTTTTAGGTAGCTTAATATTCAGTGCTTTCGCAGCATGCTCAAGATCTTCGCGCTCAAAACAAACCTCATCATTATTAGATTTATATTGATCAAAAAATATTTTCTCGATTAGCTGTTGATATCTGTTACTTAACTTAGCCATTGCTTACTCTTAACGCTTCAATTTCAATTTGTTTTCGTTTTTTATTTCCGCTTTTTTTATTACGTTTAGCTATCGGGTTCTCAACTCCCCAATATTTTGAAGCAGATGACATATCCATACGGAGTAATTCTAATTCACCAAGTTGTAGATATTCTTTAGGTTGTTCCAATTTAGGTTTTATTAATCGTACTAACTCTCTACCAAGCGCGTAAGCGAGTGGTGGTGGAACGGCATTTCCGATCTGCCGGGCTCCATGCCATTTAGTTTCATGAAATCTGAACCAATCAGGGAAGCCATGCAAACGCGCCATTTCACGAACAGTAATGCATCTTGGATATTTGTAATGTATTGGTCTGGGGCTGGTAAACGCTCCTCTAGCGGAGTCAGTGCCTGCACGCAAAGTGTTTGATACCCCATCTTCAGAGAGTCTATAAAACCTAGATACGCTCTCCACTGTGCCAGGTGGAGTTTCTTTAAATCTTCTACGAGATATATCAGTATGATTAGTTCTTAAACTGCTTGTAAGTCGTTTAGGACTCCATTTTCTTTTGTATCCAAATCTCCAGCCGCGATCATTTGCACATCGCATTAATGAGGAATATCCCGAAGCTCTTTTAGAATACTTAAATGGGACTTCATCTGATTCTAACAATTCCTGGAAATCCTCAGCATCAGGGAGATCACCCAAGGCTTCCTCACAACTAATAGATTCGTATAGTTCGGATTGCGGATATTCTGGTAAAGCGCCTCCTTTTTTTGTGCCAATTAGGAATAAACGCTCCCTGCTTTGAGGAACACCATAATCTTTGGCGTTTAGAACTCTCCACGGACTTAATATCTGATACCCAATGGATTGAAGTTCTTGAATTATCTCTTCTAGGAAATGCTTGTGTTTCCCAATTGTTAACCCCTTAACATTTTCAAATAGAAAATACGAAGGGCGTAACTCGTTCACTATTCGAATAAATTCCTTTACAAGCTGATTCCTTGGGTCATCTAGAGCCCTTTGTCCAATTAATGAAAAACCCTGACATGGTGCGCCGCCTGCAACCAGGTCTATTTTATCGTGACTTTTTAAATTAGCAGCTTTCCGAATGCAGGAAGCGCTTACTTGTTCGATAGGTTTAGCTAAGATCCCACAGTAGGGGAAGTTAAATTTATGCACACAAGAATGAACTGGATCGATTTCAACCGATGCCAGTACATCAAATCCTGCCTGCTCTAGCCCTAAACTCAAGCCTCCAGCACCAGCAAACAGGTCTATAGCTATAGGTCTTTTACTCACACATATATCCACTTTATTAATCGAAAAATCCGACTGGATTTTATCTTTATTTCGTACCATTGTCTCACTCACTATACCTGCCGAATCCTCTTGGGTATTTAACAGTGCACATAGAAAAAAGTCAGCAATTCTGTGATATACGGAATTCCATCTATCACGAAGATACAAGCTTGCCAAAATTATTACCCAACGTTTTACAGGGAAATCACCGCCCTTGCAACGTAGATGTTTTTGCTTGCTGAATTTTTCAGTGTTGGTAGAACAAAATAATCGTGAGTGGCCTGTTAGTCCTGTGCGCCCGGACGGCGCATCAGGACGGGTTTGTTGGCAACACTGGAAAATTCAGGCACCCGAATATGTCCATGGATGGACAGTATTAGAACAATGCAGGAGCAATTGTCGAGGGCAAGTGATGCGGGGCGGCTTTTTCTGATTACTCTTTTTAGCTGTAGAAAAAGAGTAACTCGCCAGCGGGGCGAGACCCGCAATGCCAAACACAAGCACCACAATAAATATTAAGAAAAGAAAGTTACAACAACCTAAAAACGGTCAGGTTACGCTAACCCAACCTACGAAACCGGCAAAACAAGTTTAGTAAATATTTATCGACGAAGCCGGGAAATATGCATTCCCACGCAGGAGCGTGGGAACGAGAAATTCATACAGAAAAGTAACTCGCCCGCGGTGCGAAAACCGCAATGCCAAATAAAAGCACCGCAGTAAATATTAAGAGAAGAAAGTTACAACAACCTGAAGAATGTTGGGTTACGCTACGCTAACCCAACCTACAAAATCAGGAGATATGCGTTCCCACGCAGGAGCGTGGGAACGAGAGAAAGAGTAGCGCGCCAGTGGGGGAAAAAACCGCTATGCCTAAACAACAAAAGTCGTAAATAGTAAGTGCCGAAACCGCGTGGGCACAAAAACGTGTCCACCCTACAGCTACCATAAGAAGAGTGTGAACCACATGCCTTCGTAGGGTGGGCACGGCTTTATGTGCCCACGCGGTAATTCACTCACCAAACACTTCACCATCAAATTCACCTCGAACCGCCCAATCAATCGGGTATACACCATTTTTTATATATCGATGCAAAGTGGAATAACGCCACTCAATCGGTCTTTCACATAAACCATGTTTAACCGGGTTGTAATGAATGTAATCAAAATGCTGATTAAAATCATTTTGATCACGTATTTGATGTTCCCAGAAACGCCGTTGCCATATTGTTGATTCACGGTGTTTAAATTTTGAATCATTCATCAAATGATCCTGCTTATAACGTTTTTCACAAGCAACACTTACTCGACGTTTGATTATGCTCCAGCGTGTTGAGAAATCTTTATCGTTTGCAGGCAACGTCCATACACAGTGTAAATGATCGGGAAGCAGTACCCATGCATCAACAGTAAACGGATACTTTATTTGAGTTGTTTTTATTGCTTTGCGTAATGACCTTCGGATGAATTCATTACACAGAATTTTTTGTCGTTGATATGAGACCAACGTGAAAAAGTATGTGCATCCATCCGTGGATGCTCGTCTGTAATTTGACATTGTAAGTCCTTTTTATTGTGCTTATGTCCTTATGTTTTGGTTGCGCGGCGTGGGCACATAAAGCCGTGCCCACCCTACGTAGGTGGCGGTTTTTATGCCACCCGTTTTATTTAATCCAGATGCTCCATCCGAATCCGCACAACATCTCCCTGCACCGATGCCAAAGCCTCAACCGCAGCTATCGCCTGATTCATCTTCGACTCGAAACATTTCTGCGTCAGCATAATCAGATGCACGCTGTTCTCACCTGCTGCTGGTTCTTTCTGCGACACTGCTTCGATGCTAATGCTGTTTTTAGCGAAGGTATCTGATACTTCTGCCAGCACGCCCGGTTT
>VAPF01063264.1_pt1 | contig 10602 bp, 5 predicted proteins | sample 3393931 | NCBI WGS metagenome assembly VAPF01 (sample SAMN08290437, study PRJNA428436) | hydrothermal vent metagenome | isolation source: Deep-sea hydrothermal vent chimney | place: Atlantic Ocean: South-mid Altantic Ridge | depth 2773 m m | reverse complement strand
CCGCCGGAATATTAAATCCCAGTTGAGGAATATCCCTCTCTAAAAATGTTCTAATGTAGTTAATTCGCCAGTCAAAACTAATTTCAGATTCTAAGTGGTAACTATCCGGGTATCCGCCTTGTAGCCATAGCCTTTTGAAATCTTTAACTTCATAGGCTGAAAATGGGGATATTTCAATATAGGAGATTCTTCCAGCCAGAGTTTCTGAACTCTGTTTGATTAAATCTCTAGAGGCAGAGCCGAGTAAAAGAAGCTGCCCTTTGCGACCGCTTTGATCCAGATAAGATCTGAAAAATCTAAAAAGATTGGGGTACATCTGTACCTCGTCAATACAGATAAGAGAGCGATTGTTGGCCTCTAAAAAGGTTAAGGGATCTTGTAGTTTTGCAAGATCTCGGGGGTCTTCAAGATCAAGATAAATTGAGTTGTCAATTTTAGAAATGATTTTTTTGGCGAGCGTAGATTTACCTACCTGTCGCGCACCAAGAAGTGCAACACATGGGAAAGAGAGCAGGTGTTTTTTGATTATATCTTCTTTTTGCCGAGTAACGTAACTTTGCATATTTAAAGTTTAACATTAAATATGCAAAGTTACAGTATTGTTACTTACGCTTTCTTTTGTATCAGGTTGTTGAGTGAGTCAGGTATTTTTAATAGTTCTATTTGATCGCTTTTTATTTGCTTGAGTTCTTCGAGTAAAGCACCATGCTCGGTGTTGGTATTGCTCCATAGGGTTTGTAGTGAGCTATTTAATTCTTCTATGCCTGAGTGAATGCCTTGGTGCAACCCACGCCCAGCGGCTGAGGCAAGTGATGGGCGAAGTTTACGTTGCAAAAACCAGGGAATCAACCAGGCCAGACCAATTAATAAACCGCTGTGTACAGCAAAATCAACACCCAAAAAAATATTATCTCCCTGAGTACCGCTGTAAAAACCAGTGACAACGTGATAAACGGCCCATACGGCGGCGGTAAGAGGCAGCAGGCCACTCAGAAAACCTGTTAATTTGTATAGTATTCGTTGCAGCAGTGTGCCTGGTTTGGCGAGTGCGGCTGTGATGTGAATTTCTATGGATTCATTCAGTTGTTGATGAGCCGTTGCTGTAAAGTGATTGAGTGGAGCCTGAAATGGGTGGTCAGGCAAGTTTGATTGACGCAAGCTGTTTTGTAGTTCAACGGCGATATCACTCATCAAACGGTCACTTCGTGCGGTACGCAGCGCATCAGTGAGTGTTTGTACGGACGGCAAAGGTGGGCTGCTCTGGTTTTTGCCCAACAGGTTTTGCTGGGTGGCTTCCAGTAAAAGTGATTGTTTAACAATATTGGCTTGGGTTTCAAGCAACTCTTGCAGCTTGGATAGCTGTGCCTCGACCGTGTTTTGCCATTGCTTTTGGTGGGAGTCCCAAAGCTCTTTTGAACCCATAGCTTTATGGAGATGGGCGACATGATTTTTAAAATCATCGGCTCGAGCCTGTTGGCTAATTTGCTGTAATACCTCTAGGCCGTGTGTCTGCAAAGCTTGGTTAATTGTACTTTCTAAACGTTGAAAATCATCTTTGTTTTTACTGCTATTGTGAATGTCTGAGCAGTTTGTACGCAAAATGGTCGGGTTTGAAAAGCCTGAACTCTGCAAACGATCATTGAAATCATCAAACTGTTCGTTTGTCCCTTCATCCCAGTGGTTCATAACAAACAGCCAGGCATGGCGATGGCCGCGTTGCTGTAAAAAATGCCAGCCAACATCATCTTGATAGCGCTCAGGGCTGACGACGTACACCAACCAGTCGATATAAGGCAGCCAGCTGAGAACTAAATCACGATTTTGGGTCGCAGTGCTGTCAATATCTGGCATATCAAGCCACGCGATTAAACGGCGACTGTCATCCTGATGATAGCTGATACTGATTTGCTCGGTGGGGAGCTCTTCGGGCAGTGGTTTAAGCTGATAATCTTGATGCAGATACAGCGTGACTTCGTGAGAAGTGGGGCGCTCTACACCGGCTCGTGCAATCGGTGCGTTAGCCAAACGATTCAATAAACTGCTTTTGCCGACACCTGTGCCACCAAAAAGGGCGACAATGAGTGGCCGCTGATGGCCTGCTTCAAATAGCTGCTCTGCATGTTGTTGTTCAATTTTATCCAGCGATAGCGCGTCTGCTTGATTGATCCAGCCTGCTTGCTGCGCTTGAGTTGCCCAGGCTTTTAATTTTTCCAGTGGTTGTTGTTTATCATCATCAGGGTTCATTGAGCCAGTTGCTCCATCGCTTGTTCCGCTTTTTCCAGCTCTTCTGCGCTGAATTGATATAGGCCATCATTGGGCATGTTGGTTGTTAACTCTATGAACTTGGGGTTGAGTAATTGATCAATGATGTGGTGTTCTACTGAGGTGAGTTGCTTCTGCTTTAACTCTTTTTCTACACTCTTCATGTAATTACCGACAGCGCTTTCAGTAAGAAAAGAGGTAAAAGAGAGCACCGCAGGTGCGATGGCAAGATCATAAACATTGATGCCACCACTTTTGACTGCGAGTACAACAGCAGCCGCGTCTGTGGTGATGCGTGTGGCCCGCAGGCTGTTAAGTGCAACAGGGTGATCTTGCAGGTAGAGATAAAGTTTTTCAGCCGCCGCATCTATTTCAGGTTCAAAAGCCGTTAGATGACTTTTAATGGCATGATCAGCCGTTTGAATGATGGCCGATTTTTCTTGTTGTAATTGTTGGGACAGTGCACGGTGCCATTGTGCGCTTTGATCTGTGCCTGACCGCTGCTCCATTAAGTTATTTTGCAGAGCTCTTAGTGTGTGCAGCACCGCTTCATTAATGACGGCTGTTTCATTGTCGGGTGTGTTGTCCGCTGATTTTGACTGACGTTGTTCTTGCCATAGAGAAAATATTTTCCTGCCGGGCCAGGTGACGATCTGCCTGGCCGTGGAGAGTGTGCTGGCGATACCGGGAACTTCAAGCAATGCCAACAGCTGTATAATTGCTTTTTGTAATGTCTCAGAGTAGTGCGGGTTTTGCAGATAATCCCGATTATAAATTTCCAGCGTATCATTCGTTGCTTGTTTGACTTCGCTTTGCCAAATTTTTTCTGCCTTCACTTCCTGGCGAATGGGCGTAAGCCAGCTTTCCCAGTCACGTTGCAGGCTGTTTTTTAATGCGACGGATGATGAAATTTGTGGTGTGTTTGGCAGTGCATCATGAGCCTGTTTTCTAAGGTTTTGGCTGGCATCGGCCAAGAGTAATTCATCTGTCTCTATATATGGCAGTGTGACAACGGCTTCATAATTAATCTGCGCTGTTTCCAGTCGTTTTTTAACCGAAGATACGAGAATATCTGCCGCATCAGGGGAGGTTTTATTGATGCATACGATCAGTGGCCGATTGATTGGTGCAATTAAATCTAATGTTTGCCAGACTGTCTGATCGGCATATTTTTCTTTGCTGACGACTAAAACAATAAGGTCAGCGATGGCGCAGAGTTGCGGTACGGTGGTGCGATATTCACGCGAGCTGACGGAATCAAAATCAGGTGTATCCCAAATAATAGAGGGTTGGTTTGAAAAAACAGTTTCGGATGCTATTTGAACTAATGAGTAGCTGTCGAGTTGCTGGTTGCTAAGTTGCTCGGGAGGTAAACATTTCCAGTTGGGAAAGAGTTTGCCAATTGATGAGCTAATGGCTTCAGTGAGGTGCTCTGTTGTGAAACCCTGAGCATGACGAGTAAAGCCCGCGAGAGGGTTGGCTTTTGCAGCCTCTATACCGGCCAAAAGATTAACAACCGTGCTTTTGCCTGATTGGGTCGGGCCAATCACAGCCACTTGCAGAGGCAGTGGTTTGAGTTGTGGGCGCAATAGACTGTGTCGGAGTAGAGCATCTGCATAGGCGAGTGATTGTATCGACAAGCCTGTGATCTCTTTATTGTTATTACCGCTTTGCAACACATATGGGTGACGTGCTTTCAGTTTTAAAATGAAATGATAGAGTGCTTCTGTTTGCATGAATTAAAGTATGACGCATATTGTGGCAGTTAGGCAATTATCATACGAATTCAGGATTTGAAAATCGACGATTCATCAGGCATAGGCACTTTCAGGATTTGGGGTATAATAAAGGTTGTACGTTTTATATACTGAAAGTTTAACCAGACCTCATGAGCCTCGACTACCAATCTCTCGATACCTTACGCCAAAACCATCCTGCATGGCGTTTGTTGGCAAGTCCTCATGCCCCCTTAATTGCCAGTTTTTTGCAAACGGCCTATATTGCACCTAATGTTCGTGTGCTTGCTCAAGCCGATTTAACCGAAGCGTTGGAAGATGAGCTGTTTGCCATCAGAGAATTACAAGGTCCCGACAGTTTTCCTAAATCGGCAGCGGATTATTTGAATGACTGGGCAGCGCCAGAAAAAGGATGGCTGAGAAAGTTTTATCGTCAGGATTCCGATGAGGTTCAGTTTGACCTGACACCTGCCACAGAAAAAGCCATTGGCTGGCTGGAGTCTTTAAACGAGCGCAGTTTTGTTGGCACCGAATCGCGCCTTTTAACGCTTTTTGATTTACTCAAACAACTTCAAAAAGGTAGCACCGATGACCCCGAGGCGCGTTTGCAAGAATTGCAAAAACGCCGTGATGAAATTGACCGTGAAATCGCCCAAGTCAAACAAGGCAATATTGCATTGCTTGACGATACGGCTTTGCGAGATCGTTTTATGCAGTTCACCCAGCAAGCCAAAGAGTTGCTTTCTGACTTTAGAGAAGTTGAGCACAATTTTCGTGGGCTAGATCGCAGTGTGCGCGAACGCATTGCGCAATGGCAGGGAGACAAGGGAGAATTGCTGGAAGAAATCATGGGCGAACGTGATGCTATTGCCGGTTCTGACCAAGGCAATAGCTTTCGTGCCTTCTGGGATTTTTTAATGTCACCCACACGGCAAGAGGAATTTAGCGAACTGCTCGAACAAGTCCTGATACTGCCAGCCATCACCCAGCTTAAACCGGATTCTCGTACCCGCCGGATTCACTATGACTGGCTGGAAGCTGGCGAACATACTCAGCGCACGGTTGCCCGCTTGTCACAGCAACTCAGGCGTTTTCTGGATGATCAGGCGTGGCTGGAAAATCGGCGCATCATGAACATTCTGCAAGGTATCGAAAGCAAAACATTAAGCTTACGCGAATCACTTTTTTCAACTCAGATCGGCAATGAATTTATGTTTATTGATTCAGGCTCAGCGACCATCGACATTCCCATGGAGCGTCCGCTTTATACGCCACCGTTAAAAACCCGCATCGCCAATATTCGCCTTGAAAGCGGTGATGAAAAACTCGATTCCAGTATACTATTTTCTCAAATTGTTATTAACAAAGCCGCCATTGCTGGGCATATTCGGCAATCACTGCAACTCAAATCTCAAATATCTTTAACCGATCTCTGTCTTTCACGCCCAATAAAACAGGGCTTGGCAGAGTTAGTTGCTTATCTTGAATTGGCGGGCGATGATTCCGATCACAATCGATTCAAGTTTATTGTTGATGAGTCTATTGAAGATAAAATCAGCTGGCAAACAGCGGATGACAGTGACATTTCAACAACGCACTGCGCACGTTTACCTCGCGTTATTTTTTTAAGGTAGTTTGCTATGAACACCGCAACAGACGTTAACACTGAAAACACAACTCACCCCGACACTGCCGACTTGTCCGTGTTGTTAATCGCACTTTTAAAAGGTGTCATTTACCAAGACACAGACTCGGCTCGCTGGAAACAATTACTTAGCCTTCAAGCTCGTGTTCGTGATTATGCCGTGGTGCTGGGCTTGGAATTGATTTTGGATGAGTCAGAGGGCTATGCGTTTTTCCGCTCTCGAAAAAATGAGATTAATGACACAGATGACAACCCAATAGAAAAAACCGTTCCACGCTTAATTGCGCGGCGGCCATTGTCTTTTCCCGTTAGCCTGTTGCTCGCCTTGTTACGAAAAAAACTAGCCGAATTTGATGCCAGTGGTGGTGAAACCCGATTGATTTTATCTCGCGACGACATCATCGATTTAATGCGCATATTTTTACCAGACAGCAGCAATGATGCAAAACTCGTGGACAAGATAGATCAACACATTAACAAGGTTGTTGACTTGGGATTTTTACGTCGACTGAAACAAAACTCGTCCGTTCAATTAAAACATTACGAAGTACGGCGCATATTAAAAGCCTTTGTCGATGCCCAGTGGCTGGCAGATTTTGATTTAAAACTCGAACAGTACAAACAACAACTCATTGAGAAAAATGATGCCTAGTAAAGTTACTATAGATAGCCCAGGATTTAATTTTGTCGATGATGATACCTTGTCGGGCTTTCGTTTAAAACGTCTGGAGGTTTTTAACTGGGGCACCTTTGATCAACGTGTCTGGTCAATGAATCTTAATGGTAAAAATAGCCTGTTAACCGGCGACATCGGCTCTGGTAAATCCACATTGGTGGACGCCGTAACCACCCTGTTAGTCCCCGCTAATCGCGTCGCCTATAACAAAGCTGCCGGCGCTGACCATAAAGAACGTTCACTGAAATCTTATGTGCTCGGTTATTACAAATCTGAACGCAATGATAACTCAAGTAAAGCCAAACCTGTTGCCTTGCGCGATCATAATAATTATTCGGTTATCTTAGGCGTTTTTTACAATCAAGGCTATGATCAAACAATTACCTTGGCACAAGTTTTTTGGATGAAAGAGCTGCAAGGACAACCCGAACGTTTTTTTATCGGGTCAGAAAAAGAGCTGGGGATTGCAAAAGATTTTTCACAATTTGGCAGTGAAATAAAAGCATTACGCAAACGACTTCGCCAAAACCGCGTGGAAGTCATGGATCGTTTTCCACAATACAGCGCTTGGTTCAGACGGCGTTTTGGCATCGAAAACGAGCAAGCCTTGGATCTTTTTCATCAAACGGTTTCCATGAAGTCCGTAGGTAACCTCACGGAGTTTGTACGCGGACACATGTTAGAACCCTTTGATACAGGCTCACGCATTAAAGCCTTGATTGAGCATTTTGACGACCTGAGCCGCGCTCATGCCGCTGTACTTAAAGCTCGCCGACAAATCAACCTGCTGACACCGCTGGTCGATGATTGCGATGTGTATCAACAGCAAACAAAAATCGTGGCCGAGTTGCGCCAATGTCGGGATTCACTAAACGTGTATTTTTCCCATAATAAATACACTCTCTTAGCCCGGCGTATTGAAAAGTTGATTATTGAACTGGAAAAACACAAGAACAAGGTCAAACGTCTGAGCGATGTTCATCAACAACAAGTGGGACAGCAAGCCGAACTTAAACAGCAAATCGCACAGAATGGTGGCGACCGCATTGAGCGCATCAAATTCGATATTTCACAAAAAGGGCAAAGCCTGCAACAACGCCGATCAAAGTCGAAAAGATATGCCGATCTACTTAAAGCATTAGATATTACGCCTCAAGAATCAGATGCGGGTTTTATTCAGCAGCAAACCGAGCTTCAGGAAAAATCACAAAATCTCAAGAAAAACGAAGCGGATCTGGAAAACAAATTACAGGATATCAGCTATGACTTTCGACATAAAAATGAACTGCATGAGGCTCAGAAAAGTGAAATTGCCAGTCTAAAATCCCGTCGCAGTAACATTGATCAAAATCAAATCATTATTCGCACGGCGTTATGTGAAGCGTTGCAACTGGACGAAGAAAAACTCCCCTTTGCGGGTGAACTCATTCAGGTAAGAGAAGAAGATAAAGCCTGGCAAGGCGCGGCAGAGCGTCTATTGCGAAATTTCGGCCTGTCTTTGCTTGTGCCTGACGAGCACTATAACCAAGTTGCCGTTTGGATAGACAAAACGCATCTACGAGGTCGCCTGGTTTATTACCGTGTCACTGAAGCGGCCAATCAATCATTGCCTTCGTTGCATCCTGATTCGCTCGTTAATAAATTATCCATAAAACCCGACTCACAATTTTATCTTTGGCTGGAGCAGGAAATTGCTCGACGGTTTAACATTGCTTGTTGCGCAAGTACCGAACAATTTCGTCGAGAAAAACGCGCCATCACTCAGAGCGGACAAATTAAAAGTGGCGGTGGGCGGCATGAAAAAGATGATCGACACAATATTAATGATCGTAGTCGTTACGTATTGGGTTGGAGTAACAAAGATAAAATTGCAGCCTTGGAAGCTCAGGCAAAGCAACTGCAAAATCAAATTGCTGATTTGGCGAACCAAATCGTACAACAGCAAAGTCAAATTAAATCCCTAAAAACAGCATTGGACACCCTGAGCAAACTGGAAGAGTACCGTGATTTTCAAGAGCTGGATTGGCAGCCCGTATCACTGTCGATAGAGCAACTTAAAGACGAATTGCGGCAGCTGGAATCCGCCTCAAATTTATTGCAAACACTCACCTCAAAACTTGAGCAACTGGAACAAGCACACGAAACAACAATAACGCAGTTAGATGCGGCAAAAGATAATCGCTCTCGAACAGAGCAGAAAAAACAGGACTCAGAAACTCTATACCAAGAAATTCAGGTGTTTTTAGACAGTCCGGAAAGTTTGGCCAGTAAAAACTATTTTGATGCGCTGGATAATTTTCGCCAACTGGCATTGGGTGAACACACGCTCAGCATTGAATCTTGCGATAACAAAGAACAGGATATGCGAAAATGGCTGCAAGAAAAAATCAATGCTGACGACCAAAAAATCAGTCGCCTGCGTGATCGCATTATCAAGGTCATGTCGGATTACATTACGGAGTACCCACTGGAAACGCAAGAAGCCGATGCGGCCATTGATAGCGCGGAAGATTTTCGACAAATGTTAGCAAATCTGGCCGCCGATGACTTGCCGCGTTTTGAATCTCGTTTTAAAGAGTTACTCAACGAAAACACGATTCGGGAAGTTGCCAACTTTCAATCACAATTAAATCGTGAGCGGGAAACTATCCGGGAGCGGATCGAACACATTAACGAATCACTGACTCAAATTGACTACAATTCAGGGCGTTACATTCTTTTGGAGGCTCAGCCGACGCAAGATGCCGATATTCGTGATTTTCAGACCGAGCTACGAACATGCACAGAAGGTAGCCTTACCGGCTCGGATGACGAGCAATATTCAGAAGCAAAATTTCTGCAAGTCAAAAACATCATTGAACGCTTTCGCGGGCGTGAAGGGCTGAGCGATCAAGACAAACGCTGGACAAATAAAGTCTGTGATGTACGAAACTGGTTCACCTTTGCCGCGTCAGAACGCTGGCGCGAAGATAACAGCGAACATGAGCATTACTCTGACTCCGGCGGCAAATCGGGTGGGCAAAAAGAAAAACTGGCCTATACCATTTTAGCCGCCAGCCTCGCCTACCAGTTTGGTCTGGAGTGGGGCGCAGTTCGCTCTCGATCATTTCGATTCGTGGTCATTGACGAAGCATTTGGTCGTGGCTCTGACGAATCCGCACAATATGGCTTGAAGTTATTCGAGCAATTGAATCTTCAGCTTCTCATTGTAACGCCGCTGCAAAAAATTCACATCATCGAGCCGTATGTTTCCAGTGTGGGGTTTGTGCATAATGATGCGGGGCGTGATTCTAAAATCCGCAATTTAAGCATTGAGGCTTATCAAAAGGAAAAAACTCAAGCCGCGCAGCTTGAAACGTAAATCGAACCATGCTCTGGACTCAAGCCAAAGACTTGCAAAAACAAATACAGCGCCTTTGGGATCGGGGCATTATTCTTAACAGTTTATTGTGTGACAAACCTGTCTTTCCCATACGTTTGTTATTAAAAACGCCCACTAGCAAAGAGCTGTCGGAAAACTTTGATCAAGTCAGGCAGTGGATTTCATCATTACAAGACATAAAAAGTTTACGTCTAGAAATGAAGACAATACAACATCGCATTCTAGGTGAAAACCAGGTTCCCGCAGCCATTTGGTTAGACAGTCTGGACGATGCTATCAAGATACTCCGCGTGAAAAATGACGTTCAAACATTCTCTGAGCTTATTGTACTGACGAAAAAAAATCACCCCGCACTCATTGACTGGATAAAAAATCACTGCATAAAAACCTGGCAACTTGCCGAGGCATGGCCAAAACTACTTGATGTTATTGACTGGATAAAAAGAAACCCAAATTCCGGAATTTATCTGAGACAAGTGGACATTCCTGGCATTGATAGTAAATTCATCGAACATCACCGAAAGATACTGACAACATTATTGGATTTATCGTTACCTGACAGCGCCATTAAGCAGCACGCTACTGGAGCACGTCACTTTGCTCAGCGATACGGCTTTCAGGGCAAGCCCACAAGAGTGCGTTTTCGTATACTCGACCCAGACATTCAACTGATCTCCGGCAACTGTCAAGACTTGACCGTCAGTCATGCAGCATTTAGTCAGTTAGATGAAAACCCTCAAATCAAAACTCAACTGAAAACATTAATTATTACTGAAAATGAAATCAACTTTCTGGTATTTCCAGAAATGCAACATAGCATGGTGATTTTTGGTGCAGGTTACGGTTTTGAATTTTTGAGTAATGTAAGCTGGTTATCCCAATTAAATATTTACTACTGGGG
>VAPF01020648.1_pt1 | contig 10618 bp, 7 predicted proteins | sample 3393931 | NCBI WGS metagenome assembly VAPF01 (sample SAMN08290437, study PRJNA428436) | hydrothermal vent metagenome | isolation source: Deep-sea hydrothermal vent chimney | place: Atlantic Ocean: South-mid Altantic Ridge | depth 2773 m m | reverse complement strand
TATAAATCTACTGCTAAATCCACTCCCATAATAATAAAAAATGGTAGCCATCGAATGAACTCTCTCAGTCTGCTTTTACCCAAACACCAGCACTCTGTCTGGATTGACGATCTCGAAAATATTGAAAGCGAGGCCGTCGCGTTAATTTCTATCCCTCTGCTTGGTAAGATTACCGCCGGCAACCCCATTGAACGGGTTGAAGAAAATAACCGGATTAAAGTACCTGCCAATATGGTGCGTAAAAACACCTATGCACTGAAAGTCTGCGGTCATTCCATGATCGACGATAATATTCAGGATGGTGATATTGTCATTATTGAAAAACGCGAATGGGCAGACAATGGTCAGTCCGTTGTTGCACTAATCAATGATGAGCAGGTCACCCTGAAAAAATTCTATATCGAAGCCGATGGTATTCGCTTGCAACCAGCTAACCCGGATATGGAACCCATTTTACTGAAAAATGAAGAAGTGCAGGTACTGGGCATTGTCACCGGTGTGATCCGTGATTTTACTAAGGAGAACAGTAATTACTCGGAAAATAGTGATTGAATCAGACCTGGCCTGATAAAATATCGCTATTTTCAATTGCATCAATATTCTGTATAGTCTTCAATACGCTGTCCGGGTTCAAACTGATTGAATCAATACCCAGTTTAACCAGATATTCGGCAACCTCTGGATAGTCCGAGGGTGCCTGTCCGCAGATGCCACTGTGGCGCTGGTTACGCTGACAGCCTTCAACCGCCCACCTGATCATTCGCATGACGCCTGGATCTCTTTCATCATAATCGAAGGCCAGAATTTCACTGTCGCGATCCACCCCCAGAGTAAGCTGGGTTAGATCATTGGAGCCGATACTGAAACCGTCGAACAGCTTGCTAAATTCATCAATCTGGACAACATTATTGGGTATTTCACACATGACATAGATCTGCAAACCATGGTCACCACGCCGCAGGCCGTATTGCGTCATGGCATCGAGTACCGCCTGCCCTTCAGCGACGCGGCGGCAAAAGGGAATCATCAGGATAACATTATCCAGCCCCATCACTTCCCGCACACGTTTCATCGCGGCACATTCAAGAGCAAAGCCTTCGGCATAACTCGGATGGGTATAACGCGCTGCACCACGGAAACCAATCATCGGGTTATCTTCAGCCGGTTCAAAATATTTACCCCCCAGCAGGGTAGCATATTCATTGGTTTTGAAATCACTCATGCGCACCACACAGGGTTTTGGATAAACTGATGCGGCGATAGTCGCCACTCCTTCAGACAGGGTTTTGACAAAAAAATCTGTCGGGTCGGCATAGGCTCGGCTGAGACTGGCCAGTGCATCGCGGGCTTTATCATCCACCTTATCCGGATGAATCAGTGCCATCGGGTGCGCCTTGATATATTCATTAATAATAAATTCCATACGTGCCAGCCCGATACCATCTACCGGTAGTGAAGCCAGGCTAAAGGCCTGATCGGGATTCCCCAGATTCATCATAATCTCGGTTTTCGGCTGTGCCAGATCGCCAAGATCGGTCTCGGTAACAGTAAACTCCAGAATCCCTGCATAAACATTGCCGGTTTCCCCCTCGGCGCAGCTCACCGTAATTTCTTCACCATTTTTGAGTACGTCACTACCGTTATCCGTACCGACCACAGCAGGAATACCCAGTTCGCGTGAAACAATAGCGGCATGGCAGGTACGCCCGCCCCGATTAGTGACAATCGCCGCTGCCGTTTTCATCACTGGCTCCCAGTCCGGCGTCGTGGTATCGGCCACCAGCACTTCGCCGGGCTGGAAATCACTCAGGTGTTTAACATCATCAATAATACGAACCCGACCCGCACCGATTCGGGTACCAACCGCCCGCCCCTGTGCAAGTATTTTAGCTCCTGACAGTAGATGATAGATCCGAAGAATGTTGCCTTTTCTCTGTGATTCCACCGTTTCTGGTCGTGCCTGCACCATATAGATTTGACCATCAAGGCCGTCTTTTGCCCACTCCATATCCATCGGTTTATGAAACCCTGCCTGTTTGGAGTAATGATTTTCCACCTTAATAGCATAATCGGCAAGCACCATGATATCTTCATCTGTAATGCAGAAACGGTTCCGTTCATCAGCAACCGTATCAATATTCCTGGTGTACTCCACCGCAATGTTGTCGGTATTGATGGTATCGGTAAAAATCATCTTTTTTTCTTTTTTTCCCAGCCGACGCTTGAGCACCGCCCGATACCCCTTGTCAAAAGTAGGCTTATGTACGTAGAAACTGTCCGGGTCGATGGTTCCCTGTACAACATTTTCGCCCAGACCAAATGCGGCGTTGATAAAGACCACATCCCTGAATCCGGTTTCGGTATCCAGTGAGAACATCACGCCACTGGCATCTTTATCACTACGCACCATTTTCATTACCACCACACACAGATAGACCTTGTAGTAGTCAAAATGATTATCGTATTTATAGTGGATGGAACGGTCGGTAAAATTGGAAGCCAGACAGCGCCGGTAGGCATCAAGTAGTGCATCCTCACTGCTAATATTCAGATAGGTATCGTTCTGTCCGGCAAAGGAGGCCTCGGGAGAGTCTTCTGCGGTTGCCGAAGAACGTACAGCAAGAGAGACTTCATCGCCATATTCTTCTTTAAGCTTTGCATATTGAGCAAGAATTTCAGTGCTTAGATCGTCCGGTAATCGACAACTACTGACAACTTCCCTGGCTTTTTCACCACGTGCCTGTAGATCCTTAACATTATCAGGATCAAGCCCGTCCAGTGCCTCATGCAATTTTTCCCAGGCATGGTTAACATCCAGAACATGACGGTAAGCCAGGGCGGTTATGGCAAAGCCATTAGGCACCCGAACACCTTCATCAGTAAGATTACGATACATCTCGCCCAGACTGGCATTTTTCCCACCTACTTCGGGAACGTCATCAATACCGGTTTCATTAAACCATTTGATGTATGTAGACATTATTTGTCTCCTGTTACTTTTAAGCGGAAGTTGCAGCCGGGGCCTTTCGACTCGGCAGATCGGTGCAGTTTACCGCTGAATAGCGCCGCTGACTGTCGCTCAGGTGACATCCTAACAGGATGGATAAAAGGAGGACGCTAATTAGGCGAGAACTATCTTGAAAAACACCGCTAAACAGGTATCGGCATCCCCTTTTAACTTGCTATAATTATCCACTGTAGCCCTGCAACATCCTCTGGCTACAACTGATTTTCTGGAGAAATGCCGGAGCGGCCGAACGGGCTTGATTCGAAATCAAGTGAACCCTCGCGGGTTCCGAGGGTTCAAATCCCTCTTTCTCCGCCATTTTAAACAGGTACTCTCATGCAGGTTAGTACCCACTACCCGTCCGGGTTGGCCGCGATACTCTCCCAAAACCATAAACCAAATTATAAAAAATGGTATTTTCCTGATAATTCTGGGTAAATCTGGTACTTTGTTTTTTACGGTATTTTATATCCAGCGTACTACGAAGTTTTCTCGAATGCATGTAGATGAGATTAAAACCAACACTAAAGTTATTATCATTTCTATCCAGTTCAGTGAGGCGGGTCTTATCATAGTAAGTATAAAATCCACTGGATAATAATGCTGTGACTGGATAATTTAAATCAATTCCCAATGCACTGATACTACGGTCATTCGGTGAGTCGCTATACATAATCCCCCGATATTCTACCCACAGGTTCGAGTTGAATGTGCCATCTTCACGGTTATAGGCTAACCTGGCTAATTTATTACGTATAACATCCGTTGTAATCTGTACATTATTATAATTGCCATTATCAGGATTAATAATTATATTTAACTGGCCACTACTAGAATCAGTTAGTTCGCTTGACAAGTTAACCGTCACCTTAGAATGACCGGTAAGATTCGTTAGCCATAATAGATTACCTGAAAAACCGCTATAACTTTGATTTCCCCGCTTCACATTTGTTGTCCCCGCACTCAATGAATAATTTGAGCGGGCACGATTGCCACTAACCGTTAGTTGCAGGGTAGAAAACGTGGTATCGGAAATTACGGGGATGTCGTAATCTATCTTTCGCACACTGGCGTTAAATCCGACATTAGTGAGGCGATACATGCGATACAATAAACTGGCATTCATTGCATATTGTTTGTTATCGGTATTTAGTACCTCATAATAGTATTTACTATATTCTGGTACCAGCGTGATTGACCATTTTTTTGATACCGGTATTGCCCAGTTTGCACCAACATTAAAAATATTAGTATTCTGAATATTTCCCGGCCGATTTGAATTGATAGAAACAACGGGAGTCTGATAAAAGTTATCCCGCATAGTCAGGTGAAACTGATTCTTCACTGCTTCCCAGTCCATATCTCCATTCAGGTTAAAATAACGCTGGTCAGCATAGGTGTCCTGTGTATAAACATACTTGTTCAGTGATGACGTTATATCGGTCAGCAATGGCCCTTCATTATGCTTAATATCCAGCCCCACATACCCGACAGCAATCGTGTCGGCTTTCTTGTTGTCCTGTGTCAATCTGACATTATCGGTATATTCTGCACCTACTCCCACTCCCGGTTTAATTTTCAGCGCCTGTGCCACACTGCTATAAAAAAACAGCATCAATATTATCAGTCCGGTATATGTACCGGAAGATTGCCGATTCATCTGTATTGACATACTAATCATTATTATTTATTACCAACTGCCTGTAAAATATAATGTTCGCTACACATGATAAGCCAATAGTACTCTGGTTAAATTGTAAATTAGCTCCCTGGCTTCCCAGCTTAATAAACCGCCCCGCCGCAAGCGGACAGGAATCACCCTCTGGAGAATGAAAATTTGTTTAAAAATTACGTTCCGGCACGGTAATAATATCCCCTGGAAGCAGTATCATATTGGTACGCATATCACCATCCTCCAGAATATCTTTCAGGTGAATATCATAAGTAACCATCTTCTTTGCCATACGCCGGTGTAACTTAGTATCATTGGCATCGGCATATAGATCAACACTACCTGCTTCCAGCACTGCATCCAATACTGTCATCCCCTGATGATAAGGCATTGAGGTGTTTTTCACTACTGCGCCGGTAACGCGAATACGTGAAAGGAATTCATTTCCCTGCAGGCTGGTGAGAATAACGGTTACGTTAGGGCTTTTAATATACACCGACAGTTTTTTCTCAACTTCTCTCGCCAGTTGTGCAGGTGTGCGACCTACCGCCATTACATCGCCCACCAGTGCGACGGAAATTTTACCATCTGGGCGAATGGGTTCACCGATGGAAAGGTCAGGATTTTTCCATACATTAATCTGCACCTGGTCCCCCACCGACATCCGATAAGATTTGGTTAAAACACTGGGTCCCTGGTTTGTTATAGATGATGCAGGTATTTTCTGAACAACCTGACTGGAGGCACAACCGGTAAGCAGGCCCAGAATATAAAGGCTAATAATTAAATATAATAATTTCATTTTTCCGTTTTTTTGTAATAATTAAAAATAATAAATTGATGATGGAAACGCTCTGTTTCACTTATCAAAAACAGCAGAACAGATTTTCTTTTATTATAATTGTCCATTATAACCGTCCATTATAACCGTCCATTATAACCGTCCATCAACGTCCCCTGACGGCAACATATATTTGATATCATAAAGAACGTGACTGGCTTTACCTAACGCATGTAGCTCGGCTGCACTCATTTGCTTAAACTGATCGTGGCCAACTGCGAGTATAATAGCATCATAATGCCCCTGCTCAGGTACTTTAACCGGTGTAATACCATACTCATGCTGCGCCTCGGCCGGATCGACCCATGGATCATAAACATCCACATTCGCCCCATAATTCTGTAATTCATCAATCATGTCAATTACTTTTGTATTGCGCAAATCCGGACAGTTCTCCTTAAAGGTTAATCCCATCATCAGGATATTTGCACCATTCACCTGAATCCGCTTTTTCAGCATTAACTTCACCACCTGACCAATAACATAACTCCCCATGCTGTTATTGATACGCCGACTTGCCAGAATAATTTCAGGATTATAACCAAACTCTTTGGCTTTATGCGTTAGATAATAAGGATCGACACCAATACAGTGGCCGCCTACCAACCCCGGACGAAAAGGCAAAAAGTTCCATTTGGTGCCCGCCGCCTTTAATACATCTTCAGTATTAATGTTCAGACGATTAAAAATCAGCGCCAGTTCATTGATCAGGGCAATATTAACATCACGCTGCGTGTTTTCAATCACCTTGGCGGCTTCTGCGACACGAATTGAACTGGCCTTATGTGTGCCAGCCGTAATGATCTGCTGATATAAATTATCAACAAAGTCGGCAACCTCAGGGGTAGAACCGGAAGTTATTTTTAAAATTGTTGAAACCCTGTGTGTCTTATCCCCCGGGTTAATTCGTTCAGGACTGTAGCCTGCAAAGAAATCCGTATTAAACGCCAATCCCGACTGTTGTTCGATAATCGGCACACAGATCTCTTCTGTTACCCCCGGATAAACAGTTGACTCATAGATAACAATATCACCACTGGAAATAACGTCTCCCAGCATCAGACTGGCTTTCTCAAGCGGGGTTAGATCGGGATTTTTATATCGATCTATTGGTGTCGGTACCGTGACGATATAAACATTACAGTCACACAGTTCATCCTTATGGCTACTGTATGTTAGCCTGGATGCCTCCCGGAGCTCTTCATCACTGACTTCTAGCGTGCTATCGGTTCCACGATTCAATTCATCGATTCGGTTCTGATTAATATCAAAACCCAATACCGGCTGTTTCTTACCAAACTCAACTGCTAAGGGTAATCCAACATAACCCAGGCCAATAATAGCCAGTCTGGCATTTTTTAAATTCAACTTTTTCTCCTTATTTGTTTTTATCACGTAAATTCCATTCATAAACAACAGATCGCTAATACAATAATAATCAATGGTGCATTAATTTTATACCGTAACAGACAATACAGGATCATCCTTTTATTCGTCAATATGTCTTCGCAAACACGCTACCAGGGTTCTGATATGAGAAAGCAGAAATCGACCATGTGTGGGCAAGGTCAGTAACCTGTCTGCAAAATCTTCTGCATTCGGGAATATAGCTGCCCCACCTGGTAGCGACTTCACCCCAGCTACTGCTGGCAGAGAGGTCGCGTACATTATCGATGGTCCCATGCCTCCTGTTTTCAGGCAATCTACCATCGCATTGCGTTCTACCACAGATGGCAATAATAACGGATAGCGCAATAGGCGCTGTGTGGCTAGCGTATCACAAACAGAGGCAAGATCAATAATATGATTATATTCAGCTAACTCTTTATGTAAAAACTCCGTCAATCGCAAGGCATGTGCATCATACTGATAGTAGGCATGAATATTATTTAATAAAATTTTCTTACGCCCATCATCCATACCCTTCAACCCATGCAACGCATGATAACGAGTTTTACCCAGATGCAGAAAAGGTAAAGAAGCGGGCAACCAGTACAGACGCGGGTGTATCATTAAATTGTATAGATAAACCTTCAGCCGATAACACAGTAACTGCCTTAGCTTACTTTTCACCGGTAGCACGACCGGCAAAAGTGCACTGAGTGACGTTTCACCCGAAACAGATAACACCAGACCACCACCAAGCAAACTAACCGGTTTCCCTCGGCCAAAACTTAGCACCACCAGATCACCCTGCCAGTACCGCTGTCCACCTTGTACCATCTCTTCTGCAGGAAATCCCTGCGCACTATCTTCAATCAGCATAATATCTGCTTTTTGCGTTATCATACGCAACGCGGACAGCCGTTCCTGAATACCAAATAAATCAACCGCTACAATCGCCACAGTATTAACTGATACAGCGTTACTAACTGCATCCAGATTCAGCCACGGGCGAGATTTTTCCAGATCAACCAGCACCGGTATCAAACCAGCAAAAACAGCCGCCGAGACCAGGTCAGGACAACCATAGGCAGGTAATATCACCTCAGCCGATGCTGGACAATCTGCACCAAATTTTTTTAGTCTGGCAGCAATCATCGCCGCGGCCAGCGCGGAGGTGCCGGAATCGTAGAAATGTAACTGCCAGCCTGAAAAAACGGCAAGTGAATCAGATGAAACAGTATCTAACTCGTTGCCTCCACCGATTTGCAGTTTAACCGGATTGCCAACCGGTGGTAGCTGATAAAACATCGTTAATTAACGCTTTGAGGGGGTCCAGACTGTCATCCGCCGGCCCATTAAGAACAACAGCGTAGCCTGTGCCAGTGCAATATTAGTCTGCACAAAAAAGAAGATAATTTTAACCGCAGTATTTGTACGCATACCGACCACCTGCCAGCCAGCCAGTGCCAGCCCATAAAAAACCAGCTGCGCATACAGTGCTAGCGAATAAATCAGCCCCTGCCCCTGCAATAATAGAGTGACAACAGCAAAACCCAACATAAACCAGGGCACACCCCAGCGCATAATTTTATGGCTCCACACCTGAAAAGCAAACAACCCCATCCGAAATGGGTTAAGCACTTCGGGGTGGCGAGCAATGGCGGTGATACCACGAATAACCGTGCGCATTTTACGCCGATATTCCAGCGAAGCATCTTTGACATCCTTATACATGCCCAGAACATCCGGGCTGGTAATGGCCACCATGCCTAGTTTTGCCGCATTAAGTGCAGTATTAAAATCGCTTGGGCAGTAAATATCCCAGTGCTCACAGACTTCTCGCCGGGCAGCAAAAAAAGACCCGCTCAAGCCCACCAGTCCGGCACGCACCGACTCCTGCCGACGCAGCCACATTTCATATTTCACATAAGCGCCTTCACCGACAATGCCACCATCATTGCTGACAAACTGATCTTCACTAGAAATCGCGCCAATACGTTTATCATTAAACCCTGCGGCCAGGTACTTTAATGCATCGGCAGGAATCATCGTGGCGACATCGGAAAATACCAGAATCTCACCACGTGAAACCCTGATACCACATAACTGCGCATACTCTTTACCCTTACGTTCGTCTGCCTGTACAAGTTTCACACCTTTATCCGCATAGGTACGCACAATCTCCTCGGTTGCATCAGTAGAAAAATCAGAGGCCACAATCACTTCCAGACATTCGCTCGGGTAATCAATTAATAATGTATTGTCCAGCTTTTCCTCAATACGTGCGGCTTCATTGTGCACGGTGATAATCAGACTTAGTACCGGTCGCTCCTTATCAGACAGCATTACCTGCGACTCGCGATTGAATTGACGCGCAGGCATCAGTTTTAAAATTAATGGATACAGGAAGTAGCTATACAGACACAGCACCGCGAGTATGTAAAACAATATAATCATCTACATTTCCTTTATTTACTTTTTCATTCTAAACGTACTATCCTAAGCGCATCAGATCCATTTTGTCAGAGCCATTAGCCACAGGATTATAAACCGACATGCCCTCCAACAAAGTAACTCCAGCTAAGTGACTTCCGCACAGAAGACCATTCATGTCCTGCAAATCGTCTCGGGTGACCTCTGGGCCGGTGCGGAAGTAATGTTATACACACTGGCCAGCGCCTTACATAAGGAACTAAATACCCGCGTCAGCATTGTTATCCTCAACCCCGGCATCCTCGAAAAAAAATTACGCGACTGCGGCCTGGACGTATTTGTTATTGATGAATCTCAATACAATATCCGCCAGATTCTACAACAACTAAACAGGATCATAGGCGAGTTACAGCCAGATGTAATCCATAGCCACCGGATAAAGGAAAATATTCTTGGCAGTATCGCTTCCTGGCAGAGCGGTCGTATTCCGTCCCTGCGTACTGTACATGGTGCCAGCGAACATCGACCACCTTTGTATAAACCGCACAAACACATCCTGCTACTACTGGACTGGTTATGCGGGCGTTATTATCAACGTTACATCGTGGCGGTTTCGCCGGATCTGGCACATAAGCTGGAACACACTTTTCCCGAAAACCGTATCAAAACAATTGAAAATGGCATTGATATTGACGCACTAACTCAGGTAAGAATAAAACAGGCAATAATAGAAAAACAATCCAGTACAAACAGGCATTTCCGCATAGGTATTGCAGGCAGACTGGTTGCAGTTAAACGCGTGGATCTGTTTATTCAAAGCGCCATCTACTTCAAACAGCACTATCCTGAATATAGCGTTGATTTTTATATTTATGGCGATGGCCCATTGTTGAACGACCTGCAGGCACAGGTAAAAAATCATCAGGCAGAAAACTACATCCACTTTGCAGGCCATTGCGACGACATCGCTCAACAGTTACAGACTCTGGATACACTGCTGATGACCTCCGACCATGAAGGTTTGCCAATGATCCTGCTCGAAGCCATGTGTCTGAAAGTGCCTGTTATTGCCCATGCTGTGGGAGGTATTCCACATTTACTGGATCAGGGGCAATGCGGTCTGCTGGTACATGAACATCAGCCAGAGACTTTTGCCGAAGCAATCCATCAACTTCTTACTTATCCGGAACAAAGTCAAAAACTAACACAGAATGCTTTTGATCGAATTAAACAGCACTATTCCTCCCGGCAAACAGCAGAAAATTATCTACAACTGTAC
>VAPF01047538.1_pt1 | contig 10619 bp, 6 predicted proteins | sample 3393931 | NCBI WGS metagenome assembly VAPF01 (sample SAMN08290437, study PRJNA428436) | hydrothermal vent metagenome | isolation source: Deep-sea hydrothermal vent chimney | place: Atlantic Ocean: South-mid Altantic Ridge | depth 2773 m m | reverse complement strand
GTTTCCGTCGAGGATGTGCCGTGGTGGGCAAAATGCTGGATATTCGTTATTGCCTTGGCGGTAATTGTTTTCCTTATTGCCTGGGCGATCGGGATATGGCGGAAGAATCGTTTCGCCAAGGGAGCGTGTATAGAATACAGCGCCCAGAGACGAAGCAAAAAAATTCGCCGGCAGACATACTGGCTGGCCGGTGGCTGGATCGGACGATGGCTTGTCCCTTATCGTCATGAAAGAGCAACGGTCTGCGGTATTACCTTTGTAGCCGGGTCACGGGACGGCTATATCGTGCTGCCCTTGGACCAGATAAAGACCGATATGGAACTGGATGCTCTTCCTATAATCGACGATAAAGGCCGACGGCCGACATCTGACAAGCATTTTAATATCAACACGACATTGGTGAGACTGGGGCCTGGAAACGATGAGCATCACTATACTTACAAGAAAACGTAACAAATTATATTATTGGTAACCATACGTTTTTACAAGAAAATTAATTAATGACATCGGAGAATGACAATGGTACAAATTCCGACAGTACTCGTTGGGCTTGGCGGCATAGGTTGCGAGATAGTAGACAGGTTGAACGGCATGCTCTCCGAGCAAGACCGGAAAATAGTTGCTGTCCATGGTTTTGACACCGATGTCAACGATATTGGTCAAAGACAAGGCCTCCGGGGTTGCATAACCCAGACCAGTGAAAGAATGACGGTGGGCCAATGTTATGAATATGCCGGTACAACCGTGCAGGATTGGTGCCCTCCGCTCAGCAGGGAATTGTCCAACAAGCAATTGACTGAAGGCGCCGGCCAGATCAGGTGCGTTTCGCGATTAGCATATTACTTTGCCATGAAACAGGGACGCCTGAATGATTTGTACTCGCAGATTGCTCACATTTTTCCAGCAAAAGGAGATGAAACAGAGGTTACGCCAAGAATCGTGATTGTCTGTACCTTAGCCGGCGGCACCGGATCAGGAATGTTCCTGCAGACCGCGCTTTATCTGAGAGAGCTTCTTGAGTCTCATTTCGGCCAGAAGGTTACTATTGTCCGAGGCGTGTTCCTCCTGCCTGATCTTCTGATCAACACCGGGCTTGGTGCAGACAAAGAAGAACATGAACATTTTCGGACAAATGCCTATGCCGCCCTGAAGGAACTGGATGCCATTATAAGGAACGTAAGCACTGCCGGACACGAGGAGGTGAGCATCAAACTCGAATACCGGCCGGACCAAATTGATGCGGCGGGCCGCATCCTGGATACAGTCGCACATAACGTCCCCTACGATTTATGTTTCCTGTATGATTTTGAAAACAGCTCAGGCGCCAATATTATGACGACGGAGAACTATAAAGAGCAGATCATCACCGCCCTTTATCTTCAGCTTTTTACTCCTGTCGGGTCAAAAAACCGTTCACAGGAAGATAATAATATTCTTGACAGTATTAAAACGGGGGGAATGAATCGCTATTGCGGAACCGGGGTTTCCCGCCTGGTATATCCTTATGATGACATTATCGAATACCTGTCCTGTCGTTGGCTTACTGAAAGTCTCAAGGAAGATTGGATCAGACTGGACGAAGAGTATCAACAGGAACTGATCATGTATGAACGGGATCTCAATTCCGGGATTGGCCGGGAAAAGCCCGAAATGTTCAAACGTTATGTCGAGCTGCTTGATTCCTATGCCCATGGCGACAATCCGGTTCCCTTCTATTCGTACATATATCGATCCACTCGTATCCTTGATGAACGAAAAAAGGAGAAAGGCGTAAAAGTCGAACGGTTTTTCGATGCGGTTGTCAATCTGATTGAATCTGTCCTGCGCAATCATAACGACTTCCAGGACGTAAAACGACGCTGCACTATGGATAAAGGAAAACTTAAGAAAAATGAAACTGTCCTTCAGGAAATAGAAACAATGGAAGGGAATCTGGAAGACTTCCAGGATGTTGTATTCAGGATGATCCATGAACTCAAACACCATGTCGTACAACTCGTTGTTGGGAATGACTGCCATTTTGAAAACTGCCGTGGCGGGGATGATGATTTCCGCCTGAACAGCTGGATGCTGAATCGTGGCAATCCGGTACATCCGGTAGCCGCAAGGTATATGCTCTATCAGCTCAAGGATAGGATTGAAAAAAAAGTTGCGGAGTTGACTCCCGCCAATCAGACACTGGAAAAATCCATCAGGAATTACAAATTGACGTGTTATGACGTGGTGAAATCGTCTGATGTTAAGGAGACGGCGGCAATGCGGATTGAAATGGCCCTGCGTCAGTCATTCTTCCAAAAAATGTTAAAGAACGATTTAAAAGAGTTCGTCAGGATATATCAAGACGGTTCAGTGGAACAGCAGCAGAGGATACAACGGATGGCCCGCCGGGGACTTCAGGAGGAAGTGTTCAACGGTATCCTGAAGGCCGTCAATTCGTTGATCGAACAGTGGGAGAAACTGTTCAGTGGTCTTCAGGATGAACGGTATACACTGCTCCGGAAAACAGACGCCCTGGCCCGCCGGCATGATGAAACCGCCAACCCGACCATTGTTTTTCTTCGAGCTTCCCGTCAGGAAAAAGAAGCGCTCTGGGACACGATGCGGATTGGATTAACCGCGGGTAACTCTTTATCCGAAGATATCTGCCGGGAAATTTATATAGGGGTCTACAAGGCGTTTTGTCGCGATCATTTTCCCTGGAGCCGCGATGATGCGACAGGAGGGGCGACGCCGCTCCGCCTGCAGAATATCCTCCTTCCGTGGTGCCGAGATCAGCTTCTTCAAAAGCCTGAAATAAATTTGAATGTTGTTGAGGCCTTTCAACGTCGTCAGGAAGAGGAAGGTCCCTGGCAGACGATGCTCGGAGCACTGAAAAATCTTGCCCTCCCATTTGTCCCCATGCCGGTTGGAGGAGTCAGGAGCCTTTTTTATTGGGGTATCAACCCTGAAAGTTTTTCCGTTCTTAGCGAGACGGATCAGTCTGTTTTTCCCGGCACGGTTGTCTCGGCGGAGGCCTTTCCTCGAAATGAACTGATCTGCTATCAGGCGGTGTATGGTCTTCTCGCCTCTGATCTGCCAAAATTTAAAGGGGCTGTTGATATGTCTGATTGCGGCTCTTATTTTACATCCTACCAAAAACGTATCAACCTGCTTACCGCTCATCCAGACGAGACCGTGACCCCGCATCTCGACTATCGCTGGCATCTGCCGGTTTATATGCCGGATCTCAATCGGGAGGTTGCGCATGCGCAACAGGAAAAAATCGACAGGGCTTACCAGCTCGGTCTTATTTACGGCAATATCAAACCCGGCACAGCCGACGGCGTGAACGTATGGAATTTCTATGGCGCGTCTAGCGGGAAGGAAAGCGTTATGATTGAAGGAAAAACGGCCGGGGAAACATTTATTGAGCTGTATCGGGCGATGGCCTACAATCCCTTGATGGTGGACGAAATTATCGCTGAATATAAAAAACAAGGAATTGCAGATCGCAAGAAATTCCCTGATGCATCGGAAAAGCATGTACTTGTCCGGCAGGCGGCGCAGCTGCCCTTCGAAAAGGAAAACGTGCGGACGATTCTCGACGCAATCGTTGTTTTTGTGGACGAGGAACCTGCCGGTAAGGGGATCACAGCGCTCACAGAGCAACTCCTGGGGCAATTGATCCATGTTATGTATGAGTACTTTTTATCCTTTTGCGGTTCAGATCACAAGAAGAGTGCAAAAGACAAAACCGAACAATTAATTGCGAGTATCGTAAACGAGTCGGGGGTGTATACGAAGGCCGAGGCATCAGACACGGAACATTTTGACGGGTGGCACCATATGATTCAGATGACGTTGAATACTCTGCCCGTTTGATCGACGGCCAGGCACAAGATAGTGTGGAACTGATGAAAACCATAATCATTGACCCAAAGGGTCTCCTAACTGAGTTTGCGCCGATCCGCCCTTTTTTTTATCCGTACCTGCGGGCAGGCTCCCTTGAGTTGATCGGCCCTGAAGCTGCGCCGAGAATAGCCGAACGGGTTCGATCCCGGCTGCGGTTCCAACAGCCCGACGAAGGGCCGTGGCAGGCTGTGATTATTCTCGATTCTCCCTGTGATGACAAGGCGGACCTCCCCGGCTCTCTTTTTTCCGAACATCGCAGGCCGGGCCGTACGTTTATCCTGTCTGTTGATCGTGGCGCCCGTGAAAAATCCGATGCTCCGTGCGATACTTTCGGCGCGGGAGACAGTTCGTTTATCCGTCTGCGCTATCCGGCGGAATCCTGGATCTGCGAAACCGATCATGCTTCCACTACCCGGTTCGGCATGCTTAAATTTGCCTACTTTGTTCTTTTTCTGGTTGACCATGGGGAGAGTGTCAGGTGGAACTCAGGTAAGATGTACCGGGTTGCTTCTGTTGATGTTGACCAAACAAATTTGTCCAATATCCTCATGGCGTATTCTGCAAGCTTGACCTCGATGCAGAATGTGCTGGCCCGTCGAATTAAAAAGAAAGCGGCTGGGCCCAGGACAGTGATTTCCAATCCATGTCCATGTCGAGAGAAGCCTGACGACCCCCCTGAGGTGCCTGTTGAAAACATCAAGAATACAACACAATGGAGTCAATGGCAGAATACGACACGCATTGAACTGGATTCCTATGTGGATCGCGCCCATGAATTCCTTTTGCGCTGCCGGGAGATGTATCGGCGGGGATACGGAAAGGTGATTGAAACAGAAGAAGATCTCCGTGCGAAAAGAGTCGGCGGTGAGGAAGAACTCAACAATCTGCGCAATGAAATTCGAAAGAAGAACATAATCCTCATCCAGCACGACTGGTCTACCAGGTCCGCCGAAATTTCCCGGAAAGTCACTGAGATTTTCGCTACAAGGCTTTCCGCCGTAGAACTTTTTCTGACTCTTTTCACAGGGTTCGTCGTGCTCACTGGTCCGTATCTTGCCGTTCTCCTGGCAAAAAATGGCACACCCCTCTTTACTGAACGTCCTGTCCTCTACTGCCTGCTTGTCATGTTTGTCTTGGTCTTTGCTGTTGCCGGATTGCTAGGAGTCTTCAGCGCATTCAAACTTCGGAAATATCTGTATTCGGCTCTGGATTTGCGTCATGCAATTATAAAAAAACTGAGCGAACTTTTTGTCCGCAACAGGGAATATTTGTCGCTCATCTGCCATCTCGGCGCGGCGGTCCGGAACCTGGAATCTCTTGATACAGCGCTGCATGATGCGCAGGAAGAACAAGAGAGACTGAGCTATATACAGTCCACATCCGCACATCATCAAAAGGACATGGCTTATTTTATGATCCTCGGAGGTCATGAACCGACTTCTTCGAGAGGTATTGATGTGGATTGTACAATAAAGCCGCCGTTCAGGCAGGAGATTTTTGCCCCCGATCATTATTCATCCAATCCCGCTTCAATTGTCTGTAATATCGGCACGGCGCGGTATGAATTCGATTCGAAACGCATTCCTGGGTTGACCGCTATTACGATGACGATCAACCAGGAACAAACATCGGGCCACAATCCATAATGGACTGGAAAACCTTTTTTTACAGCGCCGGAGCCTTTCTGATAGCGGTGGCGTTGCTCTGGCTGTTGAGTCTCCCGCGCAGCAGAAGACATTGTCAGAGAGCGCTTCCATTGATGGCTATGGCCCTGTGCGCGGCGGCGGTATGGGTGTATGTGCATCCGGTGTTTTTTGTGCAGGACGTCCTGAACCAGACCCGGTCCTTCCTCAATCAATACGGAGGGCTTCATCTTCCGTTGGAAACGGAGCATTTCTCGTTACTCTATAACCTTATTGTCCTGCTTCTTTTTGTTGTGGTGAAATTGTGCTGGAGCGGCGTGACGATCATCTTTGATCTTTTTGTTTCCCTGTGTCGATCGGGGAGGCGTTTGATTCATAGAAGCCGATCCGTTCCGCAGCAAAAACCTCCGAGGTTACAGCCTGCCTATGATTGGCATATAGATCGGGGAGTGTTTTTGAAAGATGCCTGTGTTTATCCGGGGCAATATTTTCGTTTTTTGGCCATGCTGACGCTTACCGGCCTTATCGGCACAGTCTTTGTCTTCCTGAAGTGGGGTGATTTGTCTCAATTCCCCCTGCTACCGCCCGCCCTGCCCTCAGTGCCTCTGCTCCTGCTTCTTGAATTCGGTTTCTATCTTGGAGGAACAAGGCCTTTCAGAGGTGAAGGGACGGTTAAGGGGCAGAACGTCAGATCAACTACCGAAGGGTGTTTTGCCGATCTCTGGAAGAAATACCGGGCGGTATGGGAGGGAAGGATCCTGGCCGAAGACTATTTGCTGGAACTCCCCATGCAACCGGTCGCCATGAGAAGCACCCCTCTTGATGATCAAGATGTTGAACTCGACCTGATTGCGCACTCTCTATCTGAACATGGGATGGGGCTTGACCCGGCCAACAGGGCTATTTTGAAAAAGGCATGGGAGGGCCGGGACCTGATACTCATAGAGCCGGTTTTCGTTCATGTTGCGCCGATCATCTTTGCCGTGTTGCAAAGAGAACTGTTCGAAGGGCGAAACATCCTTTTTCTTGTACCGCCCGATGCCAGGTGGCAGGGCATGGATTTCATCATGGACTGGATAAAGCGCGGTTTTTCGCTACCGGCCTATGTGAACATGACCGCAAATATAACGGATGGGGTATTCGATGACAGCGTCGTGGCAGTTGCCCCGGTTACACAACTTATTGACCAGGGCATACATAAAAAGCGTGAATGGCTGTCGAAACTTCGATGCGTGGTCGTGGTGAATATTGGAGAAACTTTTTTTTCAGATATTTCTTCGGCCTCTATACTTTGCAAGCTCCTGGCCGACAAGACGCACCATGTGCAGTTTCTGGCACTCGCAACACATGACCGCCAGAATCTCGAGTCGGCCGCACGTGACTTCTTCGGCTTTCAACCTCTGGAGTACAGTATCCAGCATCACCTGCCTCGGGAATCCTGTCATATCTGCTGGCGATGTGAAGGACTTGAGGCTTTCCAGAACCGGGTTTTGCAAACCGGAAGACAACTCGGTTGCGCTCTCCCGTTACTGTTGCCGGCCCTGGATGACGGCGTGGAACATGTTTTGTTGACGGGTGCGCGTCACACCGCATGGGCAGAGGGTACGGAAGAAATAGACAAGCGCTTAAGCTCATGCGTTGCCGCCAAAGTTATATCCAATAATCCGTTTGCGTATCTTGGTGCGTTAGAAGATAGGGCAGTGGTCATCGGTAATGACGAATTCCATCTTCTTCCCGCCGCCCTTGAAACAAATCTGGCTCTGGGGAAACAGGCCTCGCTCGCTCTTATCTCTGCGTCCTATTCCCTCCTGCGGCTCTATTTCGCCGAGAATCTTCATTTTTTTATTTTTACGCGCGCCTTCTTATGTTGTCTGTTAGCCCCCTCTCCCCTGCATGACAAAACAACCATAGCGTACGCCCTTGCCAAGAGAATGATGGCTGGTTTTCTGCCTCGGCAGGACATTGAGACTCAACTGAGGCTTACGGGAATATCAAAAATTAATGACGTGGAAGAAGAAATAAACAACCTCTTCAAGGACGTTTTCGAGTGTGATGTATTCGAGCTGTCTCTTGTCCGAAAAAAATCGGAGGACGTTTTTGAAAACAGGCAAACAGGTTTCAAGGTGATCGATTATTATTCCCTATCCCCTGATTTTGATACCTATACCAATTCCTTCGAGAATCTATTCAAACTTATTGATTCAAGCGATAAGATCCTGGCCTATGTTCCTGCCGATCACGTTTTTCAACTGTATCTCCCCAAACAAATTCATGCTTTTGCCGGAGAGCCCTTCATCATTGTTGACATAGACGAACAAAGCAAAAAAATTGTTCTTGAACATTGCAGTCAGGAAGGGGTGGTGGAACAAGATTACCTGCCTGAAATTTTAATTGATCTGTATTCATTGTCCATTTTCGATTCTGAAAAAGGAATGACTCATGGACAACAGCGAGGGATTTTTTTGCTGAGCGAGGATCTTTGCCGGGCAAATTATTCTATAAGAACAACAGGTTACCATATCCTTCCTCGTCAGGTCAGCACTGACCACCCTCATTATGAACGCCTTGATGGAGACCAGTTTACACGCAATTATAAGGAAGGAAGGCTACTCCGCCTGACCATCAGTTCCGACCAGAATACCTCCGGATTCGCGAAGATAGAGGCAACCCTGGCAGTGCTGTTTCAAGGTGTCATCACAACCCTTTTTCCTGACACGCATCGTTTTCTGCATGTTGCCGGAGCCACCGGGTTTAACACGTATTCTCCGCCCTTTTCCCCGGCACGACTCGAACATATTCCTGATGAGGGAACCGGGAACAACCAGATTCGGCTATATTTTTTTGAAGATTCAACGCTTGATATGGGGCTCGTCAAGGCGCTTCATGACGAATTTGATACTGCTATGGACGTGATAGAAGACTTTTTGTCCTGGCTTTTATCCAGAGATAGTGAAAAAGATTTATGTGGATATGACAAACTATTTAGCGAATTTGCTGAGAAGCATCTGGACTTACCAGGGTGCCTTGCTCTCCTGAAACCGCTCCTTGAACAACGTACAAACCGGCTGTTTCTTACAAGACAAAATTTTATCAATGGCGCCGACCAGCGTCCTGGCGTCAACCAGCAGCGTGCGTGTGATTTCTGCGGTAACACGATTTCCGCGAGCAGCTATGAGCGATTAAGCGATGGACGCGATCGGTGTGGCAACTGTAAGAAAACAGCCGTAAATACGTCCAAAGAACTCAGGAGGCTTTACAGTGATGCTAGAAAATGGTTTGTGACCCGTTTCGGGTATGAACTACGAAATGTCCTCAGCATTGAATTTACCAGCGCCGAAGAGGTCCATCGTGCTCAGGGGGAAGCCTTTACACCGACAGCTGATTTCGATGCGCGGTCCATTGGTTTCGCCAGACGACACGGTGATACATATAGTATTTATATTGAAAATGGCCAGCCATATCATATGACACTTGGAACTGTTGTGCATGAATTGACCCATATATGGCAGTATTCTTATCTCGACATGGAAAAAATGGAACGGGAATATGGAGACTTGCTGATTGAGGGGCATGCCATGTGGACAGAGCTTGCCTGTCTTGAAAATCGGCGTATCGCGTCCGAATATTGTCAACGTCAAAAGGCGCGTTCAGATGTATACGGAAAGGGATATCATGCTATTATAGATCTTATGGCGCAGAATTCAGCGGATAATCCTTTTTTGATTCTCATTAAGATGTTTCATGCCTGACTCGCCCCGGGCCGGCTCTTCGACTCGGCTTGTTTTTTATATTTCCAGACCAGCTCCACAGTTTGTGGAGAGGCATTATTTTGTTGTCGATTTTAATCGTAAAAAAAAAGTCCGGAATTGCGTCTTACAAAATGGCAGAAGAGAACCTGGCTCATGGAGCAAAAATATTGAAAAACGAATCAGATATAATTCAGGCTTACGCCTCTTGTGGCCGGCAATATTCTTGCGGAGGGTTGAAATGAAAAACATTACGTTCACAATAGCTGTAATCATTCTCGTTACGGCCGGAGGATATGGCGGATGGTACGCCTTTCAACAGCGGCAGAATGTAACGGTTGTTTTTTCCAATGGGTATGGTCTTAAGCCCGGCGCTGGAGTCTGGATGTCGGGAGTGAAAATCGGCAAGGTAAAAGGGTTAAAAGTAACACGGGATGGTGTCGAAACAATTCTGCATCTGGATTCCGATGTGCGCAATCAATTAACAGAAAAAGTCCTTTTTGTAATTAATCCAGGACTCGAAAATGACGATGCCCCTATTGTAATGGTTAAGCCCGGACCACCCGGAGGGAGGCCGCTCCAGAGTAATGCGAGAATAAAGGGGGTTAACTCTTATTCTTTGTGGCTTTTGACCGAAATTCCGGAAAAATTGCAGAATCTTGTGAATGAGCCTCAAGTCCGGGAAGGGATAAGACAGCTTAAAAAGATTGGAAAGGAATTAGAAAGAAAGCAGTCCAAGCAATGAACCAAAATAGACCAGATCTTGAGAGGTCAGAGTCCTCGCGTGGCGGTAAGGCTGGTTTGCCCCAACATAACCGGCCTCCCGCCACGCTTTGACTTTTTTCCGCAGCTCATGAATCAGGAGCGGCAATAATTTTTCATAGCTTGATTCCCGCAAAATTTCATCGGACGGGAACCAGCGGACATCAGGGTTCAGAATGGCCATTACAGCGTATCCTTTATTTTCGTTATTGTTTGGATCAAACCGGGGATACGATCCTTACAGATGGTAAACACGACATCGGCATTCAAGTCAAAATAATGATGACTGATGATGTCACGCAAGATATCCAGTTTGACCTCGGACCAGTAGCCAATCTCATCATAACGAAGATCGCTCATTAATTACTCTCCACAGACTGATTCAATCTGTTTCGTATCTTGAAAATAAAAAGGCTGAATCTCCGATTGACTCTTTTGCTTGAAAAATTTCAGAACAAGCACATCATTGTCCCATCCTTCATATTCAGGGTGTGATTCACCCCCTCTGAAATCTATGATTGGAAAATATCCAGGGTTAGTTTTGCCACACTGTAGCAGTCAGCATGGTATACGTTTT
>VAPF01017302.1_pt1 | contig 10627 bp, 5 predicted proteins | sample 3393931 | NCBI WGS metagenome assembly VAPF01 (sample SAMN08290437, study PRJNA428436) | hydrothermal vent metagenome | isolation source: Deep-sea hydrothermal vent chimney | place: Atlantic Ocean: South-mid Altantic Ridge | depth 2773 m m | reverse complement strand
TGGCGCAATTCCAGACCCCCGCCATCGTACCGGGCGAGCAGTACATCACCTGCGTGATCCAGCCACGACCGCCAGATCGACGATAGGCTGCTCCAGCGCCTCATCGCTCAGCAACGTCAGCCCGCCCGTTGCGCCGTCGACAGCAAGGCGCAGCAGGCGCCGACCACTCTCTGACAGCACCCACAGGATGTCCCCCTCCGGACCCAGCCGCAGTGACCCGGGCTGCACCGGCAGTTTCAACTCACGCACGGCCAGTGCCAGCGCACCCAAGCCTTTTTCAATACCATGGATTGAGACCTGTGAAGCATCACGGTTGGCGACAAACAACCAGCGCCCCGATGGATGCACCGTCAGATCCAGCGGCCGCTTCGCCGTCTTGAAGGGCGAGCCGGGCAGGGCCGAGAGGGCTCCGACCTGATGCTGGATGCGATAGGCCGAAATATCATTGGAAGCGGCGTTGGCGACATAGGCATAGCGCCCGTTCGGCTCTACGGCCAGCGCCACGGGTTCCTTGCCGGCGGCAAAGGGGGAACCGTATTTGCGGCTATTGATAAGCAGCGGCATGGTGCTGGTGAGGTAACGGAATACGGAAATATCGTTCGATCCCGCATTCACCACGAAGGCATAACGTGCCGCGGGATCGAGGGTCACCGCCACCGGTCGCCGCCCGGTCCGCGCCGGTGCGCGCTGTACCGGGCGGGGGATGCCGCTGTCCGGGTCGAGATACCAGGCCGTGAGGGTGTCATCGTCGCTGTTGACGGCATACAGATACCAGCCATTGACGTCGATGGCCATCGCGGCAGGCCGCCGACCCGTAGCCACCGAACCACCCGCCACTGCTCTGAGACCCGCAGGATCAATGCGCAGGGTTCTGAGGGTATTACTGTCGGTATTGGCAGCATAGACGAAACGCCCGTCGGGGCGTACCGCCACGGCCTGCGCCGCCCCGCCGGTTTTAGCGGTCGCCATGACGGAAAGGCTTTTCTTGGCCTGCCCCCTCTTGACCAAATCCTCTTTAGCCAGAACAAAAACCGCCAGTCCGGCCGCACCCCGAGAAACAACAAGCCACGGTCGCAATGACGCCACTGGCCTGCCCTCGGCCAAGGCCAGATCCCAGGGGCCAGAACGGGTCTTTATCGTCTCCCGCAGCTGCAGCGCGCCCGTCGTGGTATCCACGTCCAGCAGGGCCACATCATTGGATTCATAGTTCGGTACATAAACTTGGCTGCCCTCGACGTTAAAGATCAGCGCTACAGGCCCTGTACCTCCACTGGTGAAGGGCGAGCCCGACACGAGGCTGAGCCGGCCCGTGCGCGGGTCGAGGGCATGCACCGCAATCTCACTGGTGGACCACTGGGTGACGTACACAAAACGCCCGGAGGGGTGTACGGTGACGCTATAGGGGTTAAAGCCGGTAAAGAAGGGGCTACCCGCCACCGCCGTCAAGCGGCCGTTGTCCGGATCAATGCGAAACACGCTAACACTGGCTGCCGCCCAGTTGACCACAAAGGCAAAGCGCCCGGCTGGATCCAGGGCCATGTGATAGGGGATACCGCCGGCCCCGGCGGGCACGTCTTCCATCTTTAACAACGCGCGGTAATCGATCGCGTCTATCTCTGCCACGGAAAAAGGCGAGTCCGGCATTTCACGCAAGACACCGCTTTGCGGGTCGACGGCATAGGCGGAGACGCTGTTGGAATAGCCATTGACGGCATAGATAAAGCGCCCCGAAGGATGCATCACCACCGAGCGTGTGCGCTTCTGCGCCTTGAAGGGCGAACCGGGCAGAGGCGTGACCGTGCCGCTCTCGCCATCAAAGACATAGGCGCCGACACCACCGAAGCGGGCCGCCACGTAGACAAAGCGCCCCGAAGGATGAAAGACGATATCGAAAGGCGAACGGGCTCTGCTCTCAAAGGGTGAGCCGGGAACAGGGGTCAAATCACCGCTGGTAGAATCCAGCCGGAATACGTTGATGAGGCCTTCGGCCTTCGAAATCGCCAGGACAAACCGGCCCGATGGATCCACCACTACGGCCGGCGGTGATTTACGCAGGGGAATGTGCCCCAGATGGCGCAGCTGGCCATCGCTCTCAACCTGATAGCGGGAGAGACTGAAGTCCAGACCGTTCACAGTAAATGCAAAACGTGCCGGCCCGGCATGGGCCACAGCCGCCAACAACACGCAGGCAAGGATGGGCAACAGTCGCAAAATGACTCCGGAGTAAGACATCTGGGGCAATATAGAGGAATACCGCATCACAGGCCAAGCACCGCCCCTAAGGCACGGTGGTGCAGGCCTCGGAACCGCCCACCATCCAGCTTACACCGGTACGACCATTGCCGGGCGAGCCGCGGGAACCACAGTTACCCGCCGACCAATTACCGCTGGTGGCAAAGCTGTAGACCTTGAGCACCGCGCGGTTGTAGTAGGGACCGTTGACGTAGCCCGCACGGGTGCTGTTACGCACCTGATTACCGGTGGAAGCAAACCCGCCTTCCGGCCCCACATCATTGAGGTTGACCAGGAAATTCTTGTTTTTCCAGCCATGGGGCACGGCCACATGACACAGGTTGCAGCGGAAGTTGTTTACCTGAGCAACATGGAAACGGTGCATGTTGATGCGTGTGGTTCCCGGTGAACACATCATGCCGCAGGAGGAGCCGCCGAAACCACTGGCCTGGGTGATGCCGGCGGTGGAGGCATATTGCTCATACTCATGGCACTTGAAGCACAGATGATCGTTGGATGCCGTGTCTTCGCCAGTGCCCAGGCGGTTGGTAAAGTCATTGGCCGCCGAGCCCGGCACGTTGCCGCTCCAGTCACCCTTGAGCAGAAAATAATTACTCGACCCATGCGGCCCCCACGCCGCGCCGTTTTCCTGTCCCGGATCCGGGTCCACGGTTCCTGCCGCCGTATTCGAGCCATGGCAGTCGGTACAATACATAGTCTGGGTGCCGACCGCATTGTTGAAAGGGGTGATCCAGTTGTCGGCATTGGCTTGACGAACACCCGTTGTGCGGCCCGTGTCATTGGTGACCGGATGCCAACTACGGTGGTTGTTGGTATTAAAGAGCGGGTCGGCGCCACCATCGCTTCCCAGCGACATGCCCTCCCCCTTGTGCGAATCCGGCGAATTATATTCCTGCGCCTGATCGGTGTACTGCCCCATGTTGTTCACTCCTGGAGGAGTCGTGACGCCACTGGCACCCAGAGTAGGCGGTGTATCGTAGGCGTAGGTGGAGTGGCATTTGAGGCACACCTGGTATTCGCGTGTCACGTAGGGCTCAGTAACATTGGTGGTGCCGGAGGTACCGGGATCACCGCGCTTGACGATGAAGTCCGTTGGCCCAGGATTGAAATTATTACTGGCATAGACTGGCTCCACGCCCCAGGTGCCACGCAACACACCGGAGGCGATATTGGTGTGTGGCGCTGCATTGTCGTGGTCATGTGTACCGGCGGCGTCCATGACGCCGTTGAGGTTGCTGTCGAGAAAGCTCCGCCGGCGCACGACGCGGTGCGGATTGTGGCAATCGGTGCATTCCACGTGGCGATTGTTCAGACTGCCCCCCAGGCTGACCTTGCCCAGGGCGGCCTGGGACTCGATGAAGTCCTTGCCACGCTGGCTCACGGCCCGGGAGTCGAGGCCCAGGGTACCGATATCGTGCTGCTCCGAGCCTGCCACCTGCTCGCTGTTGCGAATTGGCATGTGGAAGGCCATGTTGAAGTCGGTCTTGATATCCGGCACCTCGGTATTTATACCCTGCGAAGTGAGGGTGCCTCCATCGCTGGAATGGCAGGCGAAACAGGTCTCTTCGATGGCCGCCTGACCACCCAGCCGCTCACCGCTGGGGCCGATGGGGCCGTCCGTGCCTTCACGCAGCAGGCGGCGCGAGCCAGACACGCTATGGGTATCATGGCAGGCCAGACAGGCGGTCTGCCATACGGCAGTGGGGCCGTCGGGCGAGGTGCTGTTAGGAAAGTCGCGCAGATTGGCGGCAGCATCGGTATAGACTTCGTCGGCGACCTCAGCGGTGGCATGCGCCGAGCCCACCCAGCCAGCTTTGTCGTGACAGGCCAGACAGATGATATCGCTGGTCTCGCTAAAGATGCGGGTAGTCGGTGACACCTTCTGGAATCGGTTCAGGCGCAGAAACTTGATGCTCTTAGTCGGATCAGCGGCGTCGCGGATGTGGGGGTCATGGCAGCTGTTGCACTGCACCTCAGCATTATTGTTGTCCAATGGCACCAACGGGTTCACACCGGGCTGGCGCACGCCGATGTGTGCCGAGGTGTTGGGGTCGCGCAGTTCACCGTCTGCAGTTGCCAGGGCGGTATCAAAACGGAATGAGATGGGGTGATCATTGCGCAAATCGGTGCCCAAATGACGAGTGAAGCCGGTGTTTTCGCCCAGCGCCTTGGGCATGCTGCCATCGGTCTCGACGCCGGTCATGGCGATCTGTCCGCTGGCCCAGGCACCGTTCAGCACCCGCACAGCACCGATGGCGATGGTGCCATCGTGGCAGGACAGGCAGAGCTTGGAGACACCATTGGGCTGATCCAGCGCGACGCCCTCGGCGGTGGCGTCCAGCGAGCCGGAATTGTAGGTGTCGTAGGTAGCTGTGGAGAGACTGCGGTTCCACAGTGGCCCCTGCTGCAGATTCGCGCCGTGCGGAGTATGGCAGAAGACACAGAGTTCATCCTCTGTGCTTGCCTGCACATCACGGTTGGCCTGGCTCGGCAAACGGGAGAGATTATGCTTGGTATTGCGGATATCTGAGACCCGGTTGCTGGGCAAACCACCGGCGGCAACACTCTCAGGCCAAAGGCCGATGGCGACGCTGGCGATGACAATAAGCACCGCAAGGAAGCCCAGGTTCCGCTGCTGCTTCATAACTCCTCAGATCGAAAGATCTGCTACCCGACATGGACAGCATCAAAGATAGGACAGATATCGGCATATTTGTCCGAAACCTGAGGGATGGATAACTTCGTGTTACTGCGGAGTCGTGGCACACCGCTCTCTGCTAAAACGAGCGCTCAAGTTTGATGAGTTTGCCAAAAATCGCTTACCCGAACGGGTACATCAGGCGCTCATTGAGCAACACCTTGAGGGACAGATAGTGGGGCATATCTTTCAAGATTCCACAGCAATAAGCGCTCGGGAAAGACCAGAAAAGAAAGCCGTTGCAAGGGACAAGAAACCCAAGAAGCGGGGTCGCCCGAAAAAAGGAGAAGGGCACCCCAAAGAGCGCCAAGCCGCAGCCCAATCCCTTCCAGTAAAAACTGCCCTTAAATTTGATAGACATGAATGCCGTAGTGAAGGAGGCTGATGAGGTAAGGTCAGTGCTTGCTTGGATGGCGGCGATAACCAGCGTATTGGTGCTGCTATCAAGGCTGTCGTCATTAGAGGCAACCAGACTCATTGATCATTCAAGGGCTGGAAACAGGCGCCAGGTCGACAATGGGAATGGATAACTTTGTGTTACTGCGGAGCTGTGGCTCGCCGCTCTCTGCATCGAGAGAAAAACGCAGCAGGCGCTCGCCATCGGCAGAAAGCACATAGGCCTCTTCACCGCTTGCCGACAGCCACAGGCGCTTTGGCATCATCGGCAGTTTGAGCGGCTTGCCCACCGGCGCGATGGCGCCCAGCGCCGTCTCTATGTGGTAGAGGGTCAGGTCGGCGGAATCACGATTGATGGCATACAGAAAGCGTCCACCGGGGTGTGTCGCCAGCGCCAGTGGATGCCGTCCCGCCTTGAACGGCGAACCCGGCAGCGCCGAAAGCGCCCCGGTCTGGTGGTGAATGCGATAGGCGGAAATATCGTTGGATCCGGCATTGGCTACATAGGCATAGCGGCCGGTGGGGTCTACCGCCAGGGCAACGGGCGCCTTTCCGGCGGCATACGGCGAGCCATGCCGCACACTCTCAAAGATCAGCGGAGTCACGTTGTTGCGGTAGCGGTAAACAGAAATATTGTCAGAACCGTTATTCACCACATAGGCGTAGCGTGACGCCGGATCCAGCGTAATCGCCACGGGCCGCTGGCCGGTACTGACGGGTGAGCCACGCACCGGCTTGGGCAGTCCGCTATCGGGATCAAGGTAGTAGATGGACAGGCTGTTATCGCCGGCATTGGTCACGTACAGATACCAGCCATTGAGATCGACGGCAATGTCGCTGGGCGATGCACCGACGGCAACCACGCCATCGGCCAGCGGCTGCAGCTTTTCACTTGCCGATCCAAACCGAAAGACCATCACGGTGCCCTTGTCACGGTCGGCAACATAGGCATATTCCCCGCCCGGTTTGACCGCCACGGCGATCCCGCTGGCAACGGTTGCCGCCGTGGCCTGATGCAGCCGGCCATTGACGGCAATCTGCAGGCGGCCCAACCTATTCTCACCCAACGAGATGAACAGCTGGGCCTTCGCAGGCGCTGGAGCGTCACCTTCCGCCAGGGTGAAGGCCCAGGGAGCAGAGCGTGTCTTCACCACGTCAAGGATTTCCAAGGCTCCCGTGTCCAGATCCACGTCCATCTGCACCACATCGCTGGTGAGCATATTGATCACATAGGCGTGGCGGCCATCGGCATTAAAGGTAATGGCGGCGGGCATCTCCCCGCCGCTGGAAAAGGGCGAGCCCGGCAGCGGCGTCAGCCGGCCCGTTTCCGCATCCAGGGAGAGGGCTTCCAGCAGGTGATCCCGGGGCCTTGCCACGTATACAAAACGGCCAGAGGGGTGCACGGTCACACTGTAGGGATTAAAGCCCGCGAAAAAAGGACTGCCCTCGACCTCGGTCAAGTGACCATCCTCGGCATTGAGGCGAAAGACACTGATATTGGCGGAGGCCGCATTGACCACAAAGGCGAAGCGCCCCTGCGGATCCAGGGTCATGTGATAGGGCAAACCACCGGCGCTATCCGGCACGTCCTGCATGCGTTGGGCCAGATAGTCGATCTGCCCCATCTCACCGACGGTGACTGGTGAGCCTGGCATCTCCGTCAATGCCCCGGTTTTCTGATCCAGGCGAAAGATCGAGATGCTGTTCGAATAGGCGTTCATGGCGTAGAGGAAACGGCTGGAAGGGTGTAACACCACACTACGGGGATGACTCTGTGCCGGATAGGGTGAATCAGGCAGAGGGGCGACCGCACCGGTCTCGCCATTAAAGGTGTAGGCTCCCACGCCGGCGTAGCGATGCGCCATATAGAGGAAGCGCCCCGAGGGGTGAAAAATGATACTGAAGGGCGCCCTGCCCTTGACGTCAAATGGCGAGCCGGGCACCTTGTTGAGTTTGCCGTTGGCAGGATCCAGACGGAAGACATAGACACGGTCGATCGACTGGGAAGTGGCAAGGACAAAGCGTCCCGAGGGATCCAGCACGACCTCAGGGGTGGACTTGCCGAGCGGCATGTAGTCAAGAAACCGCAGCTGGCCGGTCTCGGTATCGACACTGTAGCGAGCCAGACTGGCGTCGAGGTTATTGGCGCTGAAAGCAAACCGCTGGGGGCCCGCCTGTGCTGAAGACACCCCCCCGGCCACCAGCATCAAAATGACAACAGCGAGCAGGCTGCAAGGTATCCACCACCTGCTTTGTGGCGAATAAATATGGGCCTCCAACGTCATGTGAATGATTCAGGCTCCGGTCTGAGGGAGCGATGGCTAAGGCACATTGTTACAAGCTTCCGAGGCACCGCCGCCGCCCATACCACCGCCCATACCACCACCCATGCCACCGCCGTTCATCCAGCCGACACCCACTCGGCCATTACCCGGTGAACCGACGGAACCGCAACTGTTCGCACGCCAGCTGCCACTGCGGGCGAAGCTGACTATCTTGTTCACCGCGCGATTGTAGTATGGGCCATTGACATAGCCCGAGGTGGTGTTGTTACGCACCTGCGTGCCGGGAGGAAGTCCACCCTCGGGACCCACATCATTGAGATTGACGAGAAAACTCTTGTTCTTCCAGCCATGTGGTACGGCAACGTGGCACAGGTTGCAGCGGAAGTTGGTCGTGATGGCCTCATGGGCGCGATGCCAATTCCCTCCCCCCATGCCTCCCATACCCCCCCCCATGCCTCCCATACCACCGAGGCACATGCAGCCCATGCCGGAGAAACCACTGGCCTGGGTGGAGCCCGTAGTCGCCGCGTACTGCTCGTATTCGTGACACTTAAAGCAGAGGTGATCGGAGGTGTCACCACCGCTGTCGTCATCTCCTGTGCCCGGACGGTTGGTAAAATCATTCTCTGGCGAGCCCGGCGCGTTGCCGCTCCAGTCACCCTTGAGCAGGAAGTAGTTGGTCGAACCATGAGGGCCCCACGCGGCACCGTTTTCATTGTTTTGGCCATCCGGGTCTACCGTCCCTGGCGGCGTATCCGAGCCATGACAGTCGGTGCAATACATGGTCTGCGTACCCACTGCGGCATTAAACGGTGCAGTCCAGGTATTGGCACTGGCATTGCGCACACTGGGCGTTCGCCCGGTATCGTTCATCACGGGATGCCAGGAGCGGTGGTTGCAGTCGTTAAAGGCTGGATCCGCGCCACCGTCGGCCCCCAGACCGCCGCCGCTACAGCCGCCGCCCATACCACCCATCCCTCCGCCTCCCATACCACCGCCACCACTGCCGAACTCACCCTTATGGCTGTCCGGCGAATTGTATTCACGCGCCTGGTCGGTGTACTGATACATATGATTGACGCCCGGCGGCGTTGTCACCGGACTCACGCCCAGCATCGGCGGTGTGTCATAGGCGTAGCTCGAGTGGCATTTCAGGCAGACCTGATATTCACGCGTCATATAGGGTGAGGAGACCGCCGTCGAACCCGAGTTACCGGGATCACCGCGTTTGACAATGAAACTCGTCGGCCCGGCATTGAAATCATTCGAGGCATAAACGGGCTCCACACCCCAGGCACCGCGCAGCACGCCCGATGCAATATTGGTATGCGGGGTGTTCCAGTGGTCGTGGGTTCCCGCTGCATCCATCACTCCACCCACATTGCTTTCGTTGAACAGGCGGCGGCGCACCACACGATGCGGGTTGTGGCAGTCCGTACACTCCACATGCCGGTTATTCGGATTGCCCTTGCCCAGCATTGCCTGGGACTCGATGAAGTCCTTGCCTCGCTGGTCAACCGCCTGCGAGTCGCTGCCAATTGTCCCGATGTCATGCACTTCATAGCCGGCCACCTGCTCAGAATTACGAATCGGCATATGGAAGGGCAGGTCGAAGTCAGTCTTGATATCCGGCACTTCCGTGTTCAGGCCCTGCGAGGTCAGCGTGCCGCCATCACTGGAATGGCAGGCGAAACAGGTTTCTTCGATGGCCGCCGAGCCACCGATCCTGGCGCCACTGGCCCCGATGAGGCCATCGGTGCCCTCGCGCAGCAGCCGGCGTGAGCCCGAGACCGTGTGGGTATCGTGGCAGGCCAGGCAGGCCGATTCCCAGACTTCGGTACCTGCCGGGAACTCACGCAGATTGGCCGCACTGGAGGTATAGGTCTCATTGGCCACCTCGGCCGTGGCATGCGCCGAGCCCACCCAGCCGGCCTTGTCATGGCAGGCCAGACAGATAATGTCAGTGGTTTCGTTGAAGGTATTCGTCGAGGGCGAGACCTTCTGGAAGCGGTTCAGACGCAGAAATTTGATGCTCTTTGTGGGATCACCGGCATCACGGATGTGCGGGTCGTGGCAGCTGTTGCACTGCACCTGATCATTTTCCAGTGGGACATGCGGCGCATTGCCTGGGCTGCGATTACCGATATGAGGTTCATTGGCGGGATCGCGCAGCTCACCATCCCGTTGCGCCAGCGCCGTATTATAGGTAAAGGAAATCGGGTGGTCATTGGTCAGATCGGTACCCAGACGCCGCGTATACCCGGACTCTGCACCCACGCTGCCATCCGGCATGGTGCCGTCGCTGTTGGTGCCATTCATAGCAATGGCGCTCGTTGCCCAGGCCCCGTTCAGCACGCGCACCGAGCCGATGGCGATAGTACCATCGTGACAGGACAGGCAAAGCTTGGAGATCCCGTTCGGCTGATCCAGGGCAACGCCCTCACCTGTCGCATCCAGCGACCCACTGTTGTAGGTATCATAAGTCGCCGAAGAAAGCTGGCGGTTCCACAGGGGGCCCTGACTGGGGTTCGCCGCATGGGGCGTATGACAGAAGACACAGATCTCGCGATTGTCGCCTGCCTGCACATTGCGGCTGACGTCACTCGGGTTCGCCGAGAGATTGTGCTTGGTGTTACGAATATCGGAAACGCGGCTGCTGGGCAAGGCGCCTGCAGCGGCATTTTCTATCCCCAGGAAGATGGCAAACAAGGCAAGAACGATGCGCCGCGTGGTATACAACTGTGTCATGTCATCCCTCGGAACCGCTTCCCCCCGTCCGCAGGCTTGCGCTGGGAGGATCTTAGAGATCTTTTTTATTGCCTGCCAGATACTGCAGTACCACAACCCGCCCGTTAAACATATCAGCGACATAAATCCGATCATGGCTATCGGTCCAAACCCCTGCGGGCAGATAAAATTGCCCGATCCCCGACCCCGTGCCACCGATAGGCAGCAAAAACTGACCGTTGGAGTTGTATACTAGCAAGTAATCATG
>VAPF01067036.1_pt1 | contig 10636 bp, 1 predicted proteins | sample 3393931 | NCBI WGS metagenome assembly VAPF01 (sample SAMN08290437, study PRJNA428436) | hydrothermal vent metagenome | isolation source: Deep-sea hydrothermal vent chimney | place: Atlantic Ocean: South-mid Altantic Ridge | depth 2773 m m | reverse complement strand
TCATCACCATCACCTTTATAAATCAGGCCGGGAATATCTAACTGGCTGCCGTCATAGCTTCTTTCGTTTAACAGTAACTGTTCACGGATGCCTTTATGGTAATTGGCAAAACTCAGTGCATCTAAAGGTACATCCGGCAAACGTCCAATTTTTAATGCCATCGTATTCCAGCCTTTATTACCCAGGTACAACACATTGCTACGATTAGGCGGTCTATCCGAACCCGACGCCATAAATTCAAAAATTCGTTTACCCACAGAATCGGTTGATCTGGCGGCAGGATTCCATTTTAATGAATCCAGTAATGGCATCAGGCTTTCTTCAAAAGAGCGCGGTCTTTCAGTATTCAACAGATATTCTCTCGAAAAGATCATCGCGGTGAAAATATCTTCATAGGTCTGTGCACCACTGCTGACGATAGCATTAATGATGTTTACCCTGTCTTCACGCGAACGGCCTGAAAAAAGATAGTTAACCAGCACTTCAGCCGCACGCGGCATAATCAGAGGATGGCCGGCGATCACGTCATACAGATCTTCACAGGTTGTTATGAAATAAGATTCGAGAACAAGTTGTGGCTCGGTGTTAGGTAGACTGGTGGTGCTGATGACATAACCGGAATCTGCGTCAGTCAGATAGAAATCTTTACAGGCGATACCGCCTTTCACAGAATCTTCAGCTGTCTGGAACAAGCCCAGATATAACTCATAAGCTTCCAGCGCATGATTCTCCGATGAGCGCGATACACGCCACCGGGCCAGTGATGGCAGATTAGAACGCACCATCTGGCTGACGGTACTCTTTTTTCGAACACTGGTTGTTAAAAAGCGATACATATTCTGTGCATCAACGGTATCGGTGCTTTCCATTTCAACCGCAGGTGAGAACATGATGGTGTTACTTAAAAAATAAGCTATCCATTGCACGTACAGGTCACGACTGATCGGATATTCCTTGATACGCGCCAAAGGTAATTGCATGGCTTTTTCATTTTCATCGGCTCTTGTATCATCATCAAACGAGTACTTGGCATCATCTTCAATCGGGTTTCCTTCCGCATCAAAACCTTCGATCACGGTTTCGACAGCCAGAAGTGCATCAGCTGATAACGTCGTGCTTAATGCTTGTCTGGTATCCGTCAAAAAGCTACTGCTTTTAGGTGTTAGATCTGCCGTACCCGCTTGTAAATCAAAAAAATCTTCCGCAGAGATACCGCGAAATAATGTGCCATATAACTTGCTGGCAACCTGATACTGCGCTTCTGGGGTAAGAGAATTAAATTCAGCCTGGCTTAGCGGCGCGGCATAACCTGAAGCACTAAAACTGGTGCTGCCCTCAGGTTGCCCTGGATCACAGGCTGCCAGACTAAATGCGGCAGCAAGGCAAAAAAGTTTAAGGGAATGTTTTTTAGCTGATACAACAACTTTCATAGTTTTTCTCATCTACATACATCCTGCATATAAATAGTTTCGGAACATCACAATGATGCTGAAAATTTCGGTTTTGAGATTCTTTTTCAGCGCGAGAACCGCGACTGACATTTATGAACGATGAGCTAGTTACCCGTCGTTAGAGCGTGATCTTACACCAATTCCAGAAAAAACTGTCAAATTTTCGACAACCTATAAGAAGTAAGTGACGAATGGTATTTTGAGGTGAGAGAGAAAAACCGCTTACTTAATGAAAAACTTAGAGATTTAGGAGAAATTTTCGTAGGGCGGGCATTGCCCGCCAGCTCATTGGCATTGGTTGGATAAACGGTGGGCAGTGCCCACCCTACGCGAGTTAAAGGAGACTATGGTGAAAGTTTATGCCGAATTATCCGAGTAACGAGGCTACCAGGCACTCCAGTTGACGATAGCATTAATCCGGTAATCATCCTGATTGTATAAAGTTTTGTTTCTCGTCGGCACACCAATACTCAACTTGAATGACACGCTTTCATAAACGTCAAAGTCCAGACCCAGCCCGACACTGGTTATAAAATCTTCAGACTTGGTGTCGGGTTCAGCATCACCACGAAACGGAAAGGCTGCGCCGTTATCAATGAAGGCAAACACATTCGAACGCTGCGCCCAGCCATCGGCAAAACTCAGTGGATAGGCATATTCAAAACTCAGCGCGTAACCCCGGTCACCGATTAATAAACCTTCGGTATAACCACGCACCGATGCCATACCACCGATAATCATCTGATTAAAAGACGGCAAATCATGAGTATCGGCCAGTTGCCAGCGGCTTCGGAAAATCATGCTGCTGCCATTCTGAAAATACTGCAGGCGGATCAACGAACCGGTATAGATAAAGTAGTTCCGCCCTTTCACCGAATTAGAATCACCATAGGTGCCAGCATGCGACGTTAACCAAGTGCCGCGTTGATCAAAGAAACGCAGGTTCGTTCCCAGCACGATATCATTCGCCGAGGTGTTGACCAGTTTCACGTCATCGAAGTAACTGTTGGACGATTTGTGTATATACGCCAGGTTAGCATCCCAGTCATAATCATTTTTTGCAACAATTGGCTGCGTAACCGAAACACCGAGGTTGGAAGAATCACCGGTAACATTAAGCGGTTCAAGCGGCCCTTCAACAATTTTTATCTCGCCGAGATCATACGTTACCCCTAAGCGAGTACCGGATTTATGTACCGGTATATCGTATGAGCCAAATGCATTGATAGACCCTTTCGAAACAGTGCCGCCCATATACAGGCGGTCACGGTAACCGAATAAACTCGCCACCTGCGCGCTCAAACCCAGTCTGTTTCTACCGACACTTTCACGACCGGCATTATCCACAAACACGTTTAAGGTGAAGGGTTTACCCTCGTCAGCAAGCAGCACGATGTCCGTGGTGCCGTAATCCTCACCGGGCACCAGACTGGCCTTCAGCGTCATACCATTCCAGCGATTAAAAGTGACCAGACTATCGGTCAGCTCATTGAGACGAATCAGTTCGCCGGGGGTCAGAGCAACACGCTCCTGAATATAAGAGTCACGGGTATGCTCGTTACCTTCGAGCTGAATTTTTCCCAGTTTAGCTTCGATCAGTTTGATGCGAATGATACCGTCCGATACTTTCTGTTTGGGCAATACCGCTCTGGCAATAATCTGCGCTTTGCTCGCATACAAACTGTTAATCTCATTCACCACGCCCATCAACTGGTTGATATTGAGCTTGCGATTGATATATGGATCGGTAACCGCTGCGATTTCCGCCGGGCTTAAAACCTCTGAAGGCGAAACATCAAACCGTGTGATTAAGATGGTACGTGAGCTAGCAGAAGACTCGGGAATGACAGGTGCAGCTTCCTGCTCGATCACCGGTTCCGCTGCTGGTCTGGCAGCATCGTCACGCTCCTCTTTCAGCAGCTCGTAATATTGCCGTGTATCCTGCTGATTTTTATTCAGGCCACCCGGTGTCAAAGGCAGCCCGGCAGCTGACACCGGATTGACTGACAATGCAAACAGAGAAACAGCTAACCCGGTCGAGGCGCATCTAATGAACGATATCAAATGTCACTCCAGTACAGCGGCAGGAACAACTCGGAATCATCGACTGATTGCAGATTAAGCGCATCATCGTTCATTTCAACAGGTTCTTTATCATCGGAATATTCAGCCTGAGTCTTCACATCAATCAGCGGCGCTTTCAGGTAAGCCAGGTCTTTTTCAACCAGACGTGACAGACTGTTCTCAGTGCTGAATTCATTAACAATCCAGTCTTCATCGTAATACAGAGTGACCGCATCCGTTTCAATCATGTTGCTCTCAGGCACAAAAGTCAGGTAGAAAGGCGTGTCTTTCGAAGTCAGTTGAATGGTGTATTGCTTATGCAGCCCGCTATTGGTGTTATCAACAAAGACCGACGTTGTATCATTACTCAGCACTGCCTGCGCACCAATCAACACACGGTCAAAGCGCAGGTCATTAACATCGCCGATTACCCGTGCCTGATTCGCTTCAAGGTTTCCGAAGCGTACCTTGTTTTCGGATCGATATGCGATATTGACCACATCAGCCATACCGCCGCTCGAACTGGTAACTTCAAAATAAAGCTCGTCCTGATTGCCACCGTGCACCAGCTTATCGACCTGCACATTATCAGCCGTCCATAACATCTTGCCATCAACCACACCGCCGTTGATATTTAACCAGGCACCCGGCGTAGCCACGTGTAGAACTGTTTCGCCAGCACCGTTATACAGATAACCAACATTCATATCACCACGGATCTCGCTAAGATAAATTCCACGGGTCGCGCTCAATCTGGAAATGCTGTCGCTAGCCACCTGTAAACTACGCGCCGCAGAACCAAGTGAACCATTATTTGCCTGCAACGATAGATCCACCGCCTCGATCAGACTGTCACCCGATTCATCGAGAACAGAACCAGCGGCTTCGAATGCCAGGGTGCCGCCCGTACTGCGGTAATCACCGGAACCGATCAGCGCGATATCAGCGCCGGAGGTAAATCTTGAATCATCACCGGCACTGATATGACGAAGACGCAAATCATTATCCGGACTTTCGATGTAGATGCTGCCATTGTCAGCCTGTGCCCAGACACCTGCTGAACCGGTGACAGCAACATCCAGATAATTATCAGCTGTGCCGATGTCGCCATTGTTCGCAATCAGGTCCAGTTCCAGTGCTTCGATAGCACGGGCACCGTCATTTTCAGCGACTACATTACCGTCAACATCAAACACCGTCATAATCTCATCGACGATAGAACCACCGGCCAGTAGGGTCAGCTTGCCTCCGGTGCTGACGATGCCGCCGTTTTCAGATTGCAGGTTCAGGTTGCCATTGCCGACCACGCGGGAAGTAGCGCCCACTTCGAAGCGGCCAATGCGCAAATCGCGATCCGGACTGGCGATCCAGGCATCATCAGCAATCTGTGCCGTGAGGATACCTTCGGGGTTCAACCCAACATCGATAGAATTAACCAGATCACCTGCGACACCGAAGGCACCGCCGATATCCAGCGCCACTGAATCAGCACGCACATCAACACCAGTATCAGGCTCGTACTCGACTACATCACCAGCGGTGGTCAGCGTGAACAGGTTGCTTGCAAATACGGTATCGATTGCCAGCGGATTACTCTGTCCGGTTTGCAGCCAGATGCTATCACCAGCGCGTGCCGTCAGCGAACCGTCAACCAGCTGTTCGATCTCGAAGGCTTTTGTCGTAGAGCCGATGCTCTGGTCGCCGGATTCCAGGATGATATCTTTGCCGGTAACTGCGGCAGTCGCTGTAGCCGATGCATTGATCAGGTTACCCGCAGTGCGGATGCGCACGTCGCCCGAACTGACTACTCGGTTAATCGCCAGATCACTCTCGGAACCAATATAGACTCGTTGTGAATTAACCGTGCCGGCAGTCAGGGTGCCGCCGACCTCAACATCAAGGTCATCATAAGTCGAGATATACATCCGCGTATAACCCTGACGAGTTTCATCGTAGCTGGTTTCATCAAAGCGCACATCTCGGCGTTCTGCGGTCAACAGTGCCAGTTTCTGGTCCTTTGATAAATCGGCATAGTCGAAGTCAGGGACAGCATCCAGATCGATCAGGATATCATCAGGAATATAGGTGCCGATATCGCCGTTAGCCACGGTGATATTTACATTATTACCCGTGGCATTAGCTTCTTCGATGAGTGTTTTCGTATCGGAAATTTCTTTCAGCAAACCCGGTCCCATCGCCGCCAGCAACTCCAGTTCGGTCCAACCGGCTCTTTTGGTAAGACTGCGATATTCTTCACTACCGGCCACGACGGTGTAACGATAGTTTTCATCATAGCTGTTACCGAGTTCACCATAGGTATCATTCAACCTGGCAAACTCGGCAGAACGTTCTGCGGCCACGGCATCAGGATCACTGAAGAACGAAGCCTCGGTTTCACTCAGTGTGATGGTAGTATCGGTGACCGGCGCAGATGGATCTGGCAGGTTGTTGCGATAGCGCCAGTAGGTCTGGTATTCACGTGTCTTCAGCGTTTCCTGTGCCTCGATATTGCGCTGCGCGACATCGTAGGTTGCGCTGGTACCGTTAGCACTGTTTTTATTGCCCGGACCGGTGGTCTCGGTCAAAAATTCCATGCTATCCCAGACGCCCAGCAACTGCTTGATGGTACGGGTATCTTTTTCTTCGAGCGGATTATTATCGACCAGGTTACCGTTCTGTACATCGATATAAAGGTCACCCGCCGTCGAGGTGGCGCTGACCAGCTGTAGGTCACCATCAGTCTCGGAGATATAAATATCATTCGCCGCCCTGACTTCAAGTCCGCCATCATCACTGGCCTGCGTATTGACCAGGATGAAACGATCCATGCCGGTTGCGCCGCTGCTGCCAACTTCACCGTTTTCAGCGACCAGCGTTACCCGCCTGCCGGAGATAGTGTTATCACCTGACGGCACCATGGTTTTATCATTGATGATATCACCCGGTGACTTCAACCAGACATTGCCGCTGGCATCGATGTCACCAAAGATCAGGTCACCTACAACCTGCTCGTAAATCAGGTCGCCCGCGCTGGCATTGGCCATCGCCAGTCTGCCATTTTCAGCGATATTAACGCGCAACGGAATGTACACCGGTCCACTGTCCAGCCCCGGTGTTGCTGGCAGCATTTCACCGGCGCTGCCAACATCCAGTGTGAGTTCACGGGTGCTGAGAATGGCATCGGGATTACTCTGAGTCACCGCGCCACTGGTAATAATGCGAGTAACACCGCTGCTGTTGCGAATATCACCGGCCAGATCAAAACCACCGCTGGCATTCGATAACAGATCGACCGCACCCGCACCATAACCAACAAAGTTAATAGCGATTGGGTTATCTGCTTTGACGAAATGCTTGGTGTAATCGTAGTCGGTACGGAAACGACGCTCACGCCAGGTCTCGTAACGATAAACCACGTACTCATTTTTCGTAATACTGGTATAACGGCTGTAACCAGTGATATCGACATCGACCGTACTAAAGGTATTCCAGTACGGATCACCGCCAGGGCTGGCAACCACCATCAACAGGTCATCTTTGACCGGCTCACCCGAATCGGTCGAGGTCTGGTAATCGACATATTTGTATTTCGTAGTATCACTGAACAGACCAAAATAGGTTCGGCGCTCAACCTTGCGGCTGTCGGTATAACCTTTTCTGACCACGTTTTCCCAGGAATAATGCTGATTCGCCAGTGGCTGGTAATTTAAACCACTTGAACTAACAAGACTGATCGAATCGTTATAGAAAGCCGTATTTGGCGCATCATCATTCCAGGTCACCTTCACCTCAACCTGCTGATTCAGCGCATTATCACGGAAATAGGTGTACTCGCTGACCTTGTCATTGCCATTGCCCAGCAGGTCATTATCAAGGTCGGTAATACGCACCCGACCCTGCACGCCGGTACCGGCACTGAGACCATCAACCACAATATCGTAAGCACTATTATTGTTGACCGTGATGCGACCATAACCGTCCATCACCTGTATCTCGCCACTGCCGCCCGGAGAGGATGGCGAGTTAGACGTGCTCATGATGTGGCCGTAAAGATCAACGTAACCACCGGCAACGATCTGCGGTTTCAGTTCGAAATAACGACTACCGTCAGCGGCGGTTTTCAGTACCAGTGAACCGTCATCTTCCAGGATAGAATTGCCGTCGCTATCGACAGTGCGAACGCCGTACTGGCCAGCACCGATGCCATTAATCTCAATCACGATATCAGGCCGGCCACTCTGTATTTTGGCATTGATATTAAGATATTCACCGGCGATATAAACATTGTTACCGGCGACGATGCCCGGGATGGCCTGGGTCTGGCCACAGTCAGCACCGACATCAAATTCACATTTAACATCACCGCCCAGATGACGGATGCCGCCGGTATAAGACAGGATGACATCGCGGCCCGCAATAATACGCACCGTATTGGCATCGATATCCACACCGGCACCGGTCTGCACACCACCCGCTGCACTGCGCAGCAGAATGTCGCCATTGTAATTGCTGATATCAGCGTCGATGATCAGGTCGGGGCCTGGCATATCCAGGTTGGAAGGCCGGTAATCGTTGACGAATTCAATTTTGGAGACACCCGCCGCGCCTCGGTTGATCTGCGCGCCATTGACCAATATCCTGCCGCCGGCGTCAAACGGAATTTCAGCACCACCGGATATACGCAGATAGGCTTCCGTATCATTGTACACAGACACTTCCGTATCACGATTGACTGCCAGGTTATCTTTACCGACCAGCGCATCCGATTCGACATAGATGTTGCCGGAACGCGCCGTCAGCTGTTCGGTGAAATCAACCAGCTCAAAACTGGTACCGCCATCGTAATCAGCGATCCGGCCACGAATCCAGGTTTGCTCTTTTTCTTTACGCTGAATCATCGGCTGGAAAGCCGACTCACCGCTGCGGCTGCCGGTAATCGCATCACGCTCGGCGGTGGCGACCACCTGACGATCAGACAATGTCGTTAGACGGCTGTTCAAATCAGTAAGGTCGCCATTGAGCACGTTGCTGTAGTCTGTCATGGTGACCCGTTCCAGACCTATGCGGGTTCTGGCATCGGCAATATCAGCATCGTTCTGCGTCGCATTGCCCGGGTTGGCTATGGTATCGGCTTCAAGGGTAGCGATCAGATTGATATCGGTATTGATCCTGCCCGCCGCATCGATAAGCTCACTATTAATCTTTGCAACCTGATCATCGAGCTGGAGGACAACCTGATCAATCTGATCCTGATTGTCAGCATCGCGTTGTGCCAGAACATCTGCCTTAACTTTCGTCAGGCCATCAACCTGTTTCGTCCATACATCAAGCGGTGTGACGATGGTAGTTTCATTACCAGCCGAAGTATCCGCGTCAGAAATCGTGGTTCTCATTTGCTGAATGCCGGCCAGTGAACCGACGGCAATCGCAGGCCCGGAGCCGGTGATGTCCTGAATAGAATCACGCGTCTGTGACAATGCCAGGATATCGGCTTCGATCTGTTCAAGTTCCAGCGACAGCGTCTCACGTTGAGCTACTTCGACATTGGTATAGACACCTGCGGTATACCGCAGGTCATCCAGCTCGATATCAATCTCGGCGAGACGGTCTTGCAGTGCTTCCATCGGATTGAAATTGGCATCCATGTCGAAGGTTGTCGACAAACCATCATCCGTTGAAACCACGGTGTACTTTTGCGTGCTGGCATCGTAACTGACCACCACCGGATTACCCTGCGAATCCACCCCGGTTAATACGCCGCCGGTCATGGTCAGCAGCAGTGTCGGTGTCAGGGTATCAAAGTATGCATCATCCGCCCCTTCCGGGTAGTCGCCTTCATAGAACGCCATAGTATCCGGGCTCAGGCGACGGATTTTAAACTTCAGTTTATTATCGATACCGGCATTGACGAAACCATCAACGGTAACCGATTCACTGCCAATACGGGTAGTCGAACCCCCAGTAATATCGAACGATACATCGTCCGCACCGACCAGACTGCCGAAGAAATTAACGGTGTCTTCCAGGGCCTGGCGGTACAGATCTTTACCAATGCCCTGGCCTTTAACATCGGCCGAACCCTTGTCGGCAATCAGGTAGATATCGCTGCCGGCGGTAACCAGCGAACCATTGGCAACCGCCACCCGGTTACTATTATTCAGGTAGGCATCAGCTTCCGGTTTGGTCTTGACCGGGAACGCTGTCTTGTTCCACAGGTCGGTGTAGGCCAGCACGGTTTGTGCAACACCCTGAGAATCCGCAGTGCGACCAGACATGAATTTCGTCTGTCCACGAGAATACAATGCACTGTCAACACCGCTAGTAACCGTGTTACGAGCGGTAACCATCGCTGTAGATTGTCCTGCCGCCGCGCCTGCCACGCCGTAAGTACTGGCTTTGGCATCAACTTTTACATTCAGGCTGGAAGCCGCCGCCGCGACCAGATCACCACCGGTCTCAATCGAAGTCCGGTCGCCAATGGTCACTGTCGCTGCCACATTGTTGGCAATAATTGAAGCATCCACCAGTGCAATAGCGATAGCACCGCCTGAATCAAGTTTGGCACTGTCATCAGCAATCAGCTGGTTGAAGGCTTCCAGAATAATGTCTTTAGCCACATTGTCACCAGATTTAATCTGTGTGTCCGGCGCAACCGTAACGCTTGCGGTCATACGATTGATAAGCGTCTTACTATCCGCAGCCGCACCGCCAACAAGACCGCCGGCACCGGCAGTAACGTTATAACCTGACACCAGATTTTTATACACATTGTTACGCGCACGGGCATCGACAACACCGGCTTCGATGTTACCAGCCAGCGTTACCGCGACCTGCGCATCGACACGGTGCTCAGCGACCGCGCCACTGGCACCGAGCAGACCGGCACTGCTGCTGTCAGTTTGCTGGTCAAATCGTGCCGTGTGTCTGGCATTGGCATCCAGCTTCGCAGTAACAATTGTACCGTTGCCAACTGTCACGCTGGTGATGCTGGTGTTTTCTGTTTTAGTTACGGCGGCTGCACCGGCAACCGCACCACCGGTACCGGCTTTCGCTTTCACCTGATTGCGGTCATCACCGTTGGCATCCAGCGTTAACGTACCGGAAGTAATACTGCTGCCATC
>VAPF01078265.1_pt1 | contig 10642 bp, 7 predicted proteins | sample 3393931 | NCBI WGS metagenome assembly VAPF01 (sample SAMN08290437, study PRJNA428436) | hydrothermal vent metagenome | isolation source: Deep-sea hydrothermal vent chimney | place: Atlantic Ocean: South-mid Altantic Ridge | depth 2773 m m | reverse complement strand
CTTCCAACTCTGAAACTTGATCAACACCCTTTTCTTCAATCAAACTATCCAGCAATAATTCAACTTCTTTAACACTCTCTTCATTTTTTGTTTGATAATTTTCAGTGAAAATTTCTTTTATTTCCAACTCTGAAACCTGCTCACCCTCCTCTTCAATCAAATTATCCAGTAATAATTCAACTTCTTTAATATTTTCTTCATTTTTTGTTTGATAATTTCCAGTGAAAACCTCTTGTTTTTTCAATTTTGAAACCTGCTCAACGCCCCCTTCTTCAATCAAATTATCCAGCAATAATTCGACCTCTTTAACATTCTCTTCATTTTTTGTTTGATAGTTTTCAATAGAGGAACTTGAGGGTGCAAATTGATGTACTACACTTTTAAGCACAACAGCATGTTGTGGTGAGCTATTATTTTCTTCGTTAAGAACGGTTTTCATATGACTTACTTCGTCAACATACCTTTTTTCTTCATTTGGCACTGGAATATTACCCCACTCAGGCTCACTCTCTTCAGATAAAAGAATAAGCTCATCATTTAGAACATGATCAATCCGCGAGTGAATGCTATCATTTACTTGAAAATCTTCTGTATTCATTTTAGAAGTTGATATGGCTTCGTCATACAATCCATCAGCAGCATTAAACTCTTTACCGCATTGACCACAGTTCACCAGACCGTATGTCGCCCTCAACTGAACAATATCGACTTCAAATCGAAAGCCACAGCATTGACATTGAGTAAACATGAATCCCTCCAGAAAAACAGCCACTGCATTCTACTTGATAACAATGCTGCTCGCAAAAAAGCTGATCACTCCTCCAAGCCTAGCTCTTTGATTTTTCGAGTTAAGGTGTTGCGCCCCCAACCTAGCAACTTTGCTGCTTCTTGTCGACGACCCCGAGTATATTGCAGTGTTACTTCTAACATAATACGTTCAAGTGCGGGTACTGCCTCATTGATTAAACCTGTTTGCCCCGATTTCAAGCCATGCTCGACCCAAGCACGCAACTCACCTTCCCAAGATGACTGTTTGCCACAAACGGCTTGTTGAGTCTCACGTAACTCAACAGGCAGATCATCTATATGAATCACTTCACCTGGTGTCATTACGGTCAGCCAGCGGCACGTATTTTCAAGCTGACGAACATTACCTGGCCAGTCAAAATCATTCAAAAATTTTTCTACGCTATTGTCTAATATTTTTGTTTCAACACTAAGCTCGGTTGCATTCTTTTTAAGGAAAAAACGAGCCAACTGAGGGATATCTTCCTGACGTTGACACAAGTGTGGAATTTGAATACGAATCACATTCAAGCGATGAAAAAGATCTTCACGAAAACGCCCATCGTTTACACGTTGTTCCAGATTTTGATGCGTTGCAGCAATAATACGCACATCCACCTTAACAGGCGTATGCCCTCCCACGCGATAAAACTCGCCATCAGCCAATACACGTAACAGGCGTGTTTGTAACTCAGCGGGCATATCACCAATTTCATCAAGAAATAGCGTACCACCATCGGCCTGTTCAAAACGCCCTTGACGTTGGTTTTGTGCGCCGGTAAACGCCCCTCGTTCATGACCAAACAGCTCTGACTCTAATAAATCACGCGGGATGGCGGCTGTATTTAATGCAATCAAAGGCTTGCTTGACCGTGGACTATGGCGGTGCAATGCACGAGCCACCAGCTCTTTACCTGTTCCTGAATCGCCTGTAATCAGAACCGTCACATGAGAACGCGCCAAACGACCGATGACCCGAAAAACCTCCTGCATCGCTGGAGCTTCGCCAATGATTTCAGGCGTTACAGAGTCTGGTAACTCTTTTTTTGTGCTGGTTTTTTTTCGCCGCTGATTCACGGCTCGCTCAGCCAGTTCTATCGCATCATCAATATCAAACGGTTTGGGCAGATACTCAAAAGCCCCTTTTTGATACGTCGATACGGCACTGTCCAGATCCGAGTGAGCCGTCATAATAATCACGGGCAAGTCAGGGTATTGCTCACTGAGCTTACTCAATAACGTCAAACCATCCATGCCAGGCATTCGGATATCAGAAAAAATGGCATCGGGTTGCGATAACATCAACTGATCAAGCACGCTCTCAGCATTTTCAAAGCAGCGGACAGAAAAACCAGCACCACCCAATGCACGCTCCAAAACCCAGCGAATAGAGTCATCGTCATCAACGATCCAAACCTGGCGTACTATTTTAGCCACCATTCACATACTCCAAAGGTAATAACAGCGTAAAAGCGGTCTTACCTGGCACACTTGTACACTCAATCAAGCCTCCGTGCTGATTCACTAATGATTGTGCGATAGAAAGCCCAAGCCCAGTTCCATCGGCTCGGCCGGTAACCATGGGAAAGAACACTTTTTCCAGCATCTCTTGCACAATGCCAGGCCCATTATCAACAATATCAATTTTCAGTACCAGTTTATGCCGCTTATGACCAATATGAAATTGGCGACAGGCACGAGTTTTAATAATAATATGCCCATTTCCTTCCAAGGCTTGTGCTGCATTTCGCACCACATTCAATAGCGCCTGAATCAACTGACCTTGATCACAGGTTAAATCAGGAATACTTGGATCATAATCACGTTCAACAGTGATACCTTGAGAAAACTCCGGATCAGTTTCAATCAAACGATTCACATGCTCTAAAAGCTCGTGAATATTGAGTGGCTTTCTTGAAGGCAAAGTATTGGGGCCGAGCATACGGTTCATTAAGTGACTCAGCCGATCTGCTTCACCAATAATAATTTGTGTGTACTCTTTCAGTGAAATATCATCAAGTTCTCTTTCAAGCAGTTGAGCCGCACCACGTAATCCACCCAGTGGATTTTTAATTTCATGCGCCAAACCCCTCACCACATCTTGACTGGCTTGCTGCTGCGACAGTAAGTTTGCCTCTTTTGCGACTCTTAAATGGTGATCAATTTGCTGCAATTCCATTAACAATGTTTGATGGCCATCCACTTTACTCGCGGGAGTAACGGTGCAGTCGACCGTAATACTTTGCAAATCAAATCCACAGAAAAGAACTTCTCGCTCAGTAAAACGTTGACCGCTGTCGAACGCATGTTGTAATACATTAATCAAACCTGTCGCACCAGACAGTAACGGCTCAAGCCGACACCCTTTGGCTTGCCTGATACTCACCCCCAGCATCGCCTCAGCCGCCGAATTCATAAACACAATTTTAAGCGTTAAGTCGAACAGTATGATGGCTGTACTTTGATGCTCTACGATAGTACGTTGAATATTTCCCAATATAAGGCTCAGATTAAATAAATTCAGCAAAAAACTCAGGATGCGCCAATGATGCTTGATGAACCGCAGCATTATAATAGCGTGTTGCAAAAAGTTTGTTTTGTGCGTTTTCTCGCCTGAACTCCGTTAGAATTGATGTTTTACTCGCCAATGTCGCACTCCACCAGCCGGAAGGGTAAACGCATTGTGGAAAGCTCAGTGTATGCATTTTAGAAAAACCTGCGCCCTTCATTGCTTGATGCATACCGGTAATAATTTTCTGGTGAAACAGAGGAGACTCACTCTGCTGAACAACGATGCCATCATCCCTCAGAACACGAAAACAATCACGATAAAAAGCCTCGGAAAACAGCCCTTTCGCAGGACCGATGGGATCTGTGCTATCGACGATAACAATATCGAAACTCGCTGCATCTGCATCTTTCATCCACCCAATGCCATCACCGAAGTAAAAATGAGCACGCAGATCACTGTTAGACTCACACAGCTCAGGAAAATATTGCTGTGAAAGGCGCGTGACCTGCTCATCAATTTCCACCTGCCACGCTTCTTCAATGCCCGGGTGTTTTAAAACTTCGAGTAATGTACCGCAATCCCCCCCGCCAATCACAAGCACTTTTTTTGGAGATAAATGAGTAAACAACGCAGGATGAGCAAGCATTTCGTGATAGATAAAATTGTCACGCGTTGTCAGCATAACAAAGCCATCAATGACCATTAAATAACCAAAACTTTCTGTATCGTATATCTCTATATGTTGATAAGGCGTTTTTTCATCATGCACTTTATCCCGAATTTTTATTGAAAATGCAGCCCCATCATCTTTGAACTCTTCGGTAAACCACTTACCATCATTTGTGATCATGTTTGTGTCCCTGATGTGAATGATCGCCATTGGATGAAGGCATCATTTCCCCTGTCGTTGCCATCGTTAAACGACCGTATTTCACACCACGAACAGTGGCCAACTGGTCAGAAAGTTCTTGTAATTGCTTTCCCTGACCTTTAACCACCAAAACTTCCAGGCAATTATTATGATCTAGGTGAACATGTAAAACAGAAATAATTTCACCCACAAAAGAGTGTTGAATATGCGTTAAATTTGAAGAAAGATCCCGTGAGTGGTGATCATATACGATCGTAATCGTGCCGACCGTCTCTTGCTCCGTTCCCCACTCCTCTTGAACCATTCGTTCCCGAATCAGATCACGAATGGCTTCAGAGCGGTTGCTGTAGCCTCTTCTTTTAATAAGATCATCAAAATACTCTAACAAATCGCCACTAATCGACACACCAAACCGAACCAGATCGCTCATTTACATCACCTTTTACAACAACACACGTTCAATGCCGTCTTGCTGCGTTTTATTAACAAAATCCTTTTGCCATGTTTCACCCAGCAGATGCTTAGCAAGCTCCACTACAATATAGTCAGTCGTTATACCCGTTTCATCACCGTATCGAGACAAGCCTTGTTGACAAGCTGGGCATGAAGTCAACACTTTCACTTTACCTTTTTCCGCATGACTTTTTCCGGTGAGCTCTTTAATCCCTTTTTGTAACTCTTCCTGTTTTCGAAAACGAACTTGCGTCGAAATATCAGGCCGTGCGATTGCAAAGGTACCCGCTTCACCGCAGCAGCGATCGGTCAATGCCACAGGCTGCCCCATTAGAGTGCTGGTCACTTCAAGTGAGTTATAAGTTTTCATGGGCGTATGGCATGGCTCGTGATAGAGATATTGCATTCCCGTTTCACCCTCAAACTTCACACCTTTTTCCATCAAAAACTCATGAATATCCAACAAACGGCAGCCTGGAAATATTTTTTCAAACTCATATTTAAGCAGTTGATCCATGCACGTACCGCATGAAACGATGACCGTTTTAATATCTAGATAATTCAGTGTATTGGCAATACGATGAAACAATACACGATTATCCGTACTGATCTGCTGACCTTTTTTTTCATCACCTGAAGCTGTTTGCGGATAACCACAGCATAGATATCCTGGTGGAATTACTGTCTGTACCCCTACATCAAATAACATCGCCAACGTGGCCAGTGCAACCTGACCAAATAGGCGCTCAGAACCACAACCTGGAAAATAGAATACAGACTCACTGTCCATATTTGTTTTATTCGGATCACGTAAAATGGGGACGACTTTACTGTCTTCGAGACCCAACATTTCACGCGTTGTTTTTTTCGGCAACTGTCCCGGCAGTGGCTTTTTAACCAAATGAATCACCTGGCGTTTCAGTGACATCGGCTTCGTTGTCGATTCAGGCAATACCGTTCTCTGCTTTCCTTTCGGCCCAATGGCGTTATAACCCAGACGCTGAGCAGCATAGCCACCCAAAATGGCTGTTTTATGCATAAACTTAACGGTAGCGGGCTGGGTCACATTCAAATAGGCCATTCCCAACTTCGCATTGAGGCTGGTTTTACGCTCACCATGCGCTTTCAAAATTTTACGCATGCGAATAGTGACATCACCAAAATCAATATTGACTGGGCAAGGTGGAAGGCAGCGATGGCAAACCGTACAATGATCCGCCAGGTCATTCATCTCTTTAAAGTGCCGCTTGGAAACACCACGTCGCGTCTGCTCTTCATAGAGAAACGCTTCGATAATCAAACCTGTCGCTAAAATTTTGTTACGCGGTGAATAGAGAAGGTTGGCTCGCGGCACATGTGTAGTGCATTCGGGTTTACATTTTCCACAACGCAGACAGTGACGAATATCATCATTCAACGCACCCAGCTCACTGGCTTCCATAATCAGTGCTTCTTGCTGCAACAGACGCAGTGAAGGCGTATAGGCATCATCCAGCCCTGAGCCTTTCATCAATTTCCCACGATTAAAAAAACCTTTTGGATCGACCTGTTGTTTATAATCAGCAAAAGCACTCACAATACTTTCATCCAGGTACTTCATTTTGGTCAAACCAATGCCATGCTCACCAGAAATCACCCCGCCCAGTGATATCGCCAACGCCATCACACGATCAACAATCTGCTCGGCCTCATGCATCATTTTGTAATTATCGGAATTGACTGGAATGTTGGTGTGAACATTACCATCGCCCGCGTGCATGTGCGTTGCGACAAACAAACGACCTGAGCGCCACTGTTTATGAATTGCATCCAGCTTATCGTGCACGGCTTCCAAAGCGTAACCACTGAAAGATTCCTTCAATGGTTTTTCAACCTCTTTGCGATAAGAGATACGAACGGTACGCTTCAATAACAAGCTAATCAGACGCTCTTCGCCGCCCAGTTCACTGTGCAATTTTTTATCTAACAGCTCTGGAAAATCGACCGCAGGCACATCAAAGTTTTCAAGAAACTCCTGCCAACGCTGCTGTACCTTCAATAAATGCTGAAGTGCGGCCTCTTTTTTTGCATCGACAATTTCATCATTCTCCGAACTGGCTTCATAATCTTTAACTGTGGCCAACTCAGGCATATCGCCTTCAAGATACTGAATAACCGCATTCAGTGTATTGAGCTTATTTTTAATGGAGTATTCGATATTGATTCGTTCAATACCTTCGTTATATTCCGTTAATCTCGGCAGTGGTATCACCACATCTTCATTGATTTTAAAAGCATTGGTATGCGCTGCAATTGCAGCAGTACGGCCACGATCCAGCCAAAACTGCCGACGAGCTTCTGGGCTGACGGCAATAAAACCTTCCGCACCTCGCGCTGCCACTTGACTCACCACTGAAGAAGCCGCTTCGGCCACACTCTTTTCATCATCACCTGAAATATCTGCCAGCAGCACCATTTTAGGCAGTCCAGGGCGTGTACTTTTAGTGGTATAACTCACCGCCTGTACATAGCGTTCATCCAGATGCTCCAGGCCGATCAGTGAAACGGCATCATGTTGATCCAGATAGTCATTAATCTCTACAATCGCTGGCACTGCCGCGCCTAAATCATCGCCAAAAAATTCCAGACAGACTGTTTGAATAAATTTAGGCATACGATGCAGCACAAACACAGCGGATGTAATCAGGCCATCACAGCCTTCTTTTTGCACACCGGGCAAACCGCCCAGAAATTTATTGGTAACATCTTTGCCCAAGCCACTTTTGCGCAATTCAGTGCCAGCAATGCGAATCACTGACGGCTTTCTTAATATTTCTTTACGATCTCGGGAGCGGTAAGTCAAACGAAATTCGACCCACTCTTCAAGGTGAATTTTTCCCAGATTATGATTTAAACGTTCAACATCCAGCCACTCTGCATCAGGCGTTACCATCCGCCACGAGACCAAATTATCCAGCGTCGTCCCCCACATCACTGCTTTTTTACCGCCGGCATTCATCGAAACATTACCGCCAATGGTTGAAGCATCTTGGGAGGTGGGATCAACAGCAAAAACCCACCCACCAGATTCAGCTCGCTCAGCCACGCGCCGTGTCACTACACCCGCCTCTGCACGCACCGTCGCAACAGGCACGGCAACGCCGTGAAGTTCGCTCATCTGGACTTCAGCCAAAGCTTCCAGTTTTTCGGTATTAATGACCGCAGTGTCTGTATATAAAGGTACCGCCCCACCGGTATAACCCGTGCCGCCGCCTCTGGGAATAATAGTCAAACCTAATTCAATGCACGCCCGCACAAGCTCAATCACTTCCGCTTCGCTATCGGGGCAAAGCACAACAAATGGATATTCAACACGCCAATCAGAGGCATCCGTCACATGTGCCACGCGCGCCTGACCGCTGAAATCAATATTATCTTTACGAGTGACATGTGCTAGACGTTTTAATGTGCGCTTACGTAAAACTTTCTGCTCTTGAAGTTGTTTTTCAAATAACAGCACAGCATCACGCGTTGCACCGACCAGACCTAGAGCCAATGAATTTTTACCCGCCCAATCCACAATTTGATCCAGCCGATGATGCAGCGCATGGCTCAAAGATTCCCAACGCTTTGGGCTCTCTAACAGATCATCCTGGATAAACGGGTTACGAGACACCACCCACATATCACCCAGCACTTCAAACAACATACGTGCTGAACGACCCGTTTTACGAGAGTCCCGCAACTGATTAAGCACATCCCAGTGTGCTTCACCAAGAAAGCGAATAACAATTTCACGGTCACTAAAAGAGGTATAGTTATAAGGTATCTCGCGAATACGAGCGGTACGATCAGTCATGAAGCTTGCGCAGTAGTATTTATGATAAATTAAGAAAGCAAGTGTAGCATGCTATTCTTGAAAAATAGCATCATAGATAAAGCAACTATTTTACTCAATGTTTATAGCTATTTATGGTGTTGTATTGAATATAGCTCACCAGTATCACTATCCAACTCTGGATTTACAAGCTCTTCACCCGCAATCACATGCGAACCATCAGCCCATTGACCTAGGTCAATCAACTGACACCGCTCGGAGCAAAATGGGCGCCATAACGCATCGGTAGACCATATAATTTTTTTCTGACAAGCAGGGCAAGAAACTTCTATGTTTTTCATAACATGCAACAACTTAGCTGAAATTCGATATTTTCTGATGTTTTCTCAGAACGTTCATTGAGTGAAGCTTTCATAAAAGTCACGCTAAAACGATGTTTACCGCCACTCATTTCCGTGAAATAAGGCGAACCCTCTGTCAACAAAATACGAATCAATTGAGTATTGGCATCAGGGGTGTGCTGAAAAAAACCTGACGCTGCTACTTTCTCTTGTGGCGACCCACTATCACGAATGGTACGCAAAATTAGCTCTATAGCCTGCCGTATTACGTCAAATCCCTGCTGCCATTGCAGTAAATCTTGTCTACGACGCTCTGGTGGCTGCATCAACCAAAAATGATAAATCGGTAGATCGGAAATACAAGCGCCCCCCGTCATGCAATCTTTTTGCTGGATCGAGTAAAGAAACTCATTACGCTTAGACCCCTGTTGCGCAGGCAAAGCATATAATCGATTCGCTAAGCCTTCAAACTCTTTTAACGTTTTATCGAGCTGTTCTCGATTCACTTCAGGGTTTTTGACCAATTTACCTAAAGTGGCTATCTGCCTGTCGAGCTCTTTAACAATTTCAATCTTAAGATCTGAACGAGAAAACAGAGTTTTAATATCGAGAAGACCCGATAGAGCAGCAGCACTATCCCACGAACTCCCACCACGCTCATGGTAAGCCATTTGATCAAACAGGTATTCAAGACGAAGAAATTTCTTTATTCGTTCATTTTGGGGTTGCTCATAAACAATATATTTAGGCATATAAAATATTAACCAGCACAGCTGGAACTTACTATTCCCAATGGGAAAATTCCCTTGATAAATGCGATATAAATCATAACTGATTCTAATATTGATTAATACTGAAAACTTATTTTAACCAAACATATCAATCAGAAAATAAACAACAAAAACGGTTAATCTCCAGAACACCATATTGCCCGTTGGCCAGCTTTTTGCGAAATAATATTTAGGTTTGAAATCCAGCAGCAGATAATTGCTCTATTTCACTGCCATCATGTACGGTTAAAGATGCAAACTCCCTACGAACGGGGTAATTTTTTCTCAGTTGATCAAATGCCAGCTTTTGCTCTTCAAGCGGCAAAACTAACGTCTTTCTCAAATCTTTATCATCACGGAGAGGGTCATAAACCAGACGCATAATCTCTACCGCAGACCGCCCTTCCTGACTCACCTCTGAAAGTTCAGCCACGGGTAAAAAATCGTCTAGTACTTTTGCAATCGGATATTTCAGATACTCCGCCAACGCTTGATAAAGCATATAAGTGCCACGAATTTTTCCATCCAGACTGTAACCTGCGATGTGAGGTGAAACCAAGGCACAACGTGCAGCAAGCTCTGAATTAACCGCAGGCTCGAATTCCCACACGTCCAGGACAAAAGTCAGGTCAGCTCTTTTCTGGCCTAACTCCAACAATGCCTTACTATCAATGACAGAACCACGCCCTGCATTTAATAAAACTGTCCCTTTTTTTAATCTTTGTAATAAAGGTTGGTTAAACAGATGATGTGTTGGAAAAACCTCATCCAGAGTCAACGGCGTATGCAGACAGATAAAATCAGCTTCCTGAACCAATGCATCAAGCCCAACAAAACCTGGTTCATTTTGTGCGCGTGGTGGATCATTCAAAAGAACTGTATAGCCTAGTGCCTGCAGCCGACGCTGCAAGCGACCACCCACATTGCCGACACCAACAATGCCATACGTTCGATCCGCTGGATCAAACTCTTGCTGCTCTGCAAGTAAAAAAATAGCACTCAGAACGTAATCAACAACTGCATCAGCATTGCAGCCAGGGGCATTTGAAAAGCCAACCTCCTCTTTTTGCAATAAAGAGTGATCAACATGAT
>VAPF01027729.1_pt1 | contig 10645 bp, 8 predicted proteins | sample 3393931 | NCBI WGS metagenome assembly VAPF01 (sample SAMN08290437, study PRJNA428436) | hydrothermal vent metagenome | isolation source: Deep-sea hydrothermal vent chimney | place: Atlantic Ocean: South-mid Altantic Ridge | depth 2773 m m | reverse complement strand
CCTGGAGAATGGAATAACCATTCTGCTGCGGCTCACGCCTTGCAGCTACATGCTTCAGGTCACGCAGAGGACATAAGCAATTAATAGAGGTGCCCTTAAGTCTTTGGTCAATGTCACGGTATCGCCGTCTTCAAGGACAGCACCGTTACTATCAAGATGCTTAACTTCATTTTCGCTGGTTTCTATTTCACCGCTTGCCTGCGCCCAGTTCAATGTTTCATCATCAAGATATAACATCTCGAGTAAATCCTGTGGCCAGCCTTCCGCTTTTAATCGAGTCAACATGCGCCAGGCCATTACCTGTACTGCTGGTATCTGACTCCACATGCTGTCATTGAGACAACGCCAGTGATTCACATCGATATCTTCAGGATGCTCAATTTGTTTTATACAATTCTGACAGAGTAAAACACTGTTATTGATGTTTGCTTCTGCTTCGGGTGGAACCAGGTAAACATTCAGGTCATCTGTCGCACTACACAGTTCGCATTTTGATTCACTACGGCTTTTTAATTCTTTTTCTAATAACATTTTTTATTCTATTGATTTTCAGGTAAATCTATTCCGAGTTCATCCCAGATATCATCGATTCGTGTTTTAATCGCGTCATCCATCTTAATCGGTGTGCCCCATTCCCGATCTGTTTCGCCGGGTAGTTTATTGGTAGCATCAATACCCACTTTTGATCCCAGACCGGAAACCGGCGAGGCAAAATCCAGATAGTCGATAGGTGTGTTTTCGATAATGGTGAAATCGCGTGCCGGATCAACACGGGTACTCATTGCCCAGATAACATCCTGCCAGTCGCGCGTGTTCACATCTTCATCGACAACGATAACAAACTTGGTATACATAAACTGTCGCAAAAAAGACCAGACACCCATCATCACTCGTTTGGCGTGACCGGGATATTGTTTCTTCATACTGACAACTGCCACGCGATAAGAACAGCCTTCCGGCGGCAGATAAAAATCGATGATTTCTGGAAACTGTTTTTGCAATATTGGAATAAACACTTCGTTTAAAGCAACACCTAAAATAGCTGGTTCATCCGGTGGGCGACCAGTGTAAGTGCTGTGATAGATCGGATTTTTGCGATGAGTTATTCGCTCAATAGTAAACACCGGAAACATTTCAGTTTCATTGTAATAACCGGTGTGATCACCGTAAGGCCCTTCTTTAGCCATTTCATCGGGATAAATAAAACCTTCCAGAATATATTCCGCCGAAGCCGGTACCTGTAAATCACTCAAGGCACATTTTACGACTTCGGTTTTACTGCCACGTAACAGGCCGGCAAAACCGTATTCGGACAAGGTATCGGGAACCGGGGTAACGGCCGCTAAAATCGTTGCGGGATCTGCACCCAGAGCCACTGCTATCGGAAAAGCTTCTCCCGGGTGTTGTTGTTGCCATTCCCGAAAATCCAGTGCGCCACCACGATGTGGCAGCCAGCGCATGATCACTTTATTTTTTGCGATGACCTGCTGGCGATAAATACCGAGGTTTTGCCGATCTTTTTCCGGGCCTTTAGTAACAACCAGTCCCCAGGTAATCAACGGTGCAACATCCCCCGGCCAGCATGTTTGTATCGGTATATTATTTAAGTCGACCTGGTCTTTTTCAAAAACGATTTCCTGACAGGGCGCTTTTTTAATTTCTTTTGGCGCCATGTTTAATACCTGCTTAAAAACCGGCATTTTTTCCCAGGCATCTTTTAAACCTTTGGGTGGATCAGGTTCTTTTAAAAAGGCGAGCAGTTTTCCAACTTCACGCAGCGCTTCGATGGAATCTTCTCCCATGCCCATGGCAACACGTTTGGTTGTTCCAAACAGATTAGCCAGTATCGGCACGGAAGAATTTTTGACGTTTTCAAATAATAAGGCAGGACCCTGTGCTCTCAGGGTGCGATCACAGATTTCGGTAATTTCCAGATTCGGATCGACTTCAACACTGATACGTTTCAGTTCACCGATGGATTCGAGTTGATCAATAAAATCTCTAAGGTCTTTATATTTCATTTTTATAAAAAATGAAAAATGAAATACGAATAATTAAAACAACAGAGTTATGTTTTTTCCATTGTTCACTATTCACTATTCACTATTCACTATTTTTAAGTATCTATATTAGTCGCAGTTAATGCATTTGCTTCAATGAAGTCACGGCGTGGTTCTACCTGGTCACCCATTAACATAGTAAACACTTCATCGGCAGAAACTGCATCTTCGATTCTCACCTGTAACATGCGACGGGTCTCTGGATTCATGGTGGTATCCCATAATTGATCGGGATTCATTTCACCCAGACCTTTATAACGCTGAATGTTCTGGCCTTTTCTGGCTTCGGTAAATAACCAGTCCATCACCAGATCGAAATTTTCTACCGGACACTGTTTTTCACCGCGTTCGATGTAGGCATCTTCCGATAATAAAGAATCAAGTTTATTGCCCAGCTTGGCCAGTTGCTGATAGTCGGTAGAATTAAAGAAATTACTGTTCAATACATAATCATGATCTAAACCATGCATCTGTTTGGTTATTGTTAACTGTAAATTATTTTCATCATCCTGGCTTATTTCTGCACTATAAAGTATGCCTGATAATTTATATTTTTCTAATAATTTCAATAACTTGTCAGCATACTCCTGCAATTGTTCATTATTATTGAAGCTCTCGTTTTCTAGTCCCTGGATATTAATGATTTGTTGCAAAATATTATTATCAATACGGCGCGATAATCGTTTAATAATATTTTTTGCCAATAAATAATTACGCGCGATATCTTCCAGCGCAGTATCAGAAATCGCTGGTAAATCTTTGCTAACAAACAGCTTTGCACCGGTTAAAGCCTGTTGCAACAGATAAGCATTTAACTCGTCATCATCTTTAACGTAACGTTCCTGCTTGCCTTTTTTAACTTTATACAGCGGTGGCTGGGCAATATAAATATGGCCACGTTCTACCAGTTCCTGCATTTGACGATAAAAGAAAGTCAGCAACAAGGTACGGATATGCGAGCCATCAACATCGGCATCAGTCATAATGATGATGCGGTGATAACGTAATTTATCCGGATTATAATCTTCTTTACCGATGCCACAGCCAAGTGCAGTAATTAATGTACCAACTTCTGCTGAAGCCAGCATTTTATCGAAACGGGCTTTTTCAACATTCAGGATTTTACCTTTAAGCGGCAAAATAGCCTGTGTTCGGCGGTCACGACCCTGCTTGGCAGAACCACCCGCAGAGTCCCCTTCCACCAGGTATATTTCGCAAAGTGCCGGATCTTTTTCCTGACAATCCGCCAGTTTACCCGGCAGCCCAGCGATATCGAGCGCACCTTTACGGCGGGTCATCTCACGGGCTTTTCTGGCGGCTTCTCTGGCACGGGCTGCATCGATAATTTTTTGCGTGATCGCCCGGGCGTCACCCGGATTTTCCAGAAGAAATTCCTGCAATTTTTCTGATACCAGTGATTCAACGATGCCTTTTACTTCGGATGAAACCAGTTTATCTTTGGTCTGGGAAGAAAATTTCGGATCTGGCACTTTCACCGAAACAACCGCTGTCAGACCTTCACGGGCATCATCGCCGGCGACTGAAACCTTGGCTTTTTTAGCGGCACTGGATTGATCAACATAGTTATTCAAGCTGCGTGTTAATGCACCACGAAAACCAGCAATATGTGAACCACCGTCTTTCTGCGGAATATTATTGGTAAAAGGATAAATATTTTCCTGGTAAGAGTCATTCCATTGCATGGCAACTTCAACCATGACACCGTCTTTTTCTTCATTAAAATAAAGCACGGAATCATGCAATGGCGTTTTATTTTTATTAAGATGTTTTACAAAAGAAAGAATACCACCCTCATATTCAAAAACATCTTCTTTATCACTGCGTTCATCGGATAAAACAATGCGCACACCAGAGTTAAGAAAAGATAATTCGCGCAGGCGCTTACTTAATATATCGTAATGAAATTCAATATTTTTAAATATTTCGTCACTGGCCCAGAAACGTAAAGAGGTCCCTTTTTTTTCTGTCTCGCCTGTTGCTTCCAGCGGCGAAACAGGGTCACCCATGCGATACTCCTGCTTATGAATTTTTCCTGCACGGTAGATGGTTAACTGTAATTTTGCTGATAAGGCGTTGACCACAGAAACGCCTACACCATGCAGACCGCCAGAAACTTTATAAGAATTATCGTCAAATTTACCACCCGCATGCAAAACGGTAAGAATGACTTCAGCGGCTGAAACACCCTCTTCTTCATGCATTTCTGTCGGAATACCACGACCATTATCGGACACAGTAATTGAATTATCAGAATGTATTTTTACCTTGATTTCATCACAATGACCAGCCAGTGCTTCATCAATAGAGTTATCGACAACTTCAAACACCATATGGTGCAAACCGGTGCCATCATCTGTGTCACCAATATACATCCCAGGACGCTTTCTGACCGCATCCAGACCTTTTAAAACCTTAATACTCGAAGAATCGTAGGTATCCGTTGTACTCATGTTTTCAACCACTTATTTGAACTACCGCATTATATCAGGTCTTTAACTTTGTTATCTAAATGTGATGAAAGAAATGGTTTTTTAATCAGCAGGATCAAGCGTTTTTATCTTCCCATGTTCCACGTGGAACATTTTTTTTATTTCCCAGGATGACAGATCGATCTGGTCTTTTTCAATTGCAGTAACAAATAACTGAATATTCATGGTGGATAAAACAGACAGAATCAATCGACAATGATTAGCATCTAACTCTGCCGGTAAATCATCATAGAGTAAAACACAGGGATTACCGGTAGCTTCAGTAAATTGCATTGCTTGTGCAAGACGCATCAATGCAACCAATAGTTTTTGTTGGCCTCGAGAAATGCAGGTTTGCGCAGATTGATCATTCACTTTAATGGTGATTTCTGCACGATGTGGGCCATACTGGGTATACCCTTTCATCCGTTCTTTTTGTAGATTGTCTTCCAGTAAATCGAGCAGTTGAAGATCAGCCGACCAGCCACGTTTATATTCAATAGCAACATTATCTTTATTAAAAAACCGTTGCGTTAATTGATAAAAATACGGTGTTAATTTATCAAAGTATTGTTGTCGCAATTGATCAATATAATGCGCCGTATTATGAATTTCATTATTCCATAACTGACAAACATCATATTTTTGTTTCGATTTTAAAGACGCATTACGCTGAGCCAGTGCTTTTTTAAATCGCTGCCAGGCCTGGAAAAAACCATGTTCCACGTGGAACACTCCCCAGTCCAGATACTGCCGTCGTTGTGACGGGCTTCCTGTAATTAATTTATAACTATCCGGATGAATTGCTAGCACCGGAAATTGTGCAGCAATATCAGACACGCGTTTTACTGGTTGTTTATTAACTCGAATTTCTGATTTATTACGACTCCGCCGAATACCGAAAGGAATAATAATTTTATCAGTGGTTTCAATGTTTGCTACCAGCTGTAAATAAGGACTTTGTCTTAAAATAAGATCTGTAATATATGGTGTACGAAAAGAGCGTACATGACTTAAATAATAGATAGCTTCAAGCAAACTGGTTTTACCGGAAGCATTATCTCCTGAAATCAAATTAACCCCTTGAACCGGGGTTAATTGTATATCTTCCAAATTTCGAAAGTTTTTTATTTGAAGCTGCGTTAATCGCATCGTTAATGAAACATTAACTATAAACGCATGGGCATTATAACGTATTTACAATCAGTTTGATCTGGGTAAGTTAGCAGAAAACTGCTGTTAGAGTCGCGTAACGAAGCCTGCACCATTTCGGAATTTGTCACGTTTAAAACATCAAGCATGTAATTCACGTTGAAACCGATTTCGATTTCATCACCGTTATACTCAACTTCCTGTTCTACATCGGCCTCTTCCTGATCAGGATTCTGCGCCTGAAGTTTAATCAGGTTTTTTTCCAGCATCAAACGAATACCCCGGTATTTTTCATTGGATAAAATAGAAGCACGAATTAAAGCCTGACGTAGTTGGTCACGATTGGCTGTGATAACATTTTCACCTTCGGTTGGCATTACACGATTGTAATCAGGAAAACGTCCGTCAATTAATTTGGAGGTTAAACGTAATTTATTAAATTCAACCTGAAGATGATTACTACCCAGAGTAATTTTAACCGTATCATCCGAATCATTTAATAAATGTACCAGTTCTAAAACACCTTTACGTGGCAGAATAACCTGTTTGATATCAGCAATATCAGCGCTTGTTTCTTTTTCGCAATATGCCAGACGATGACCATCGGTAGCAACTGCACGTAAAACATTTGCACTGATTTCTAACATCAAACCATTAAGGTAATAACGGACATCCTGTTGTGCCATAGCAAAAGCTGTTTTATCGATAATATCGCGTAAGGTTTTTTGTGCAATTTCAAATTCATAAACGCTATTGATAGCATCGAGTGCAGGAAAATCACTTGCCGCCAGTGTTGCTAAAGTAAAACGACTACGCCCTGATTGCACCAGAGCTTTATTATCTTTAACTGAAAAATTGATAATGGATTCATTGGGCAGAGATTTACAGATATCCAGTAATTTGCGTGCAGGAACAGTTATTTCTCCAGGTTCATCAACTATCATGGAAACCTGGCTAACGAGTTCTATTTCTAAATCAGTGGCTGTCAGTGTTAATAAATTATCACTGGCGCGTAATAGAACATTGGAAAGTGCTGGCATGGTTTGTCTTTTTTCCACTGCACCGATGATTTGTTGAAGAGGATTAAGCAAAGTTTCCTTTTCGATCTGGAGTTTCATCATCTTACCTATATATTAATATTATTTTTTTATATCTAAATTGTTATTATTATAAGCACCACTTGTTTCTGTGGATAACTTTATTTTTACGTTATTAATCAATAAGTTATTAACTAATAATTATTCTAATAAAGACTTTATTAACTGCGTTTTATCTGTTTACGGATTGTGGATAACTTTAATGTCTGATTTTACTTACAGTTTGTTAATTGAAACTTAACACTTTATACACAGCTTGTTGTGAACATTAATTGCTCAATATCCGAATCATATTTTTATAATCTTCATTGATTTTATTGTCTGATTCTCTTAATTCTGCAATCTTTCTGCAACCGTGTAATACCGTTGTATGGTCGCGACCACCAAATGCAGCACCAATTTCAGGTAGGCTGTGGTTGGTTAGCTCTTTAGATAAAGCCATGGCCAGTTGTCGTGGACGAGTAATGGAGCGACTGCGTCGATTAGAATGTAGATCAGAGGTACGTATCTTGTAATATTCAGCGACAGTTTTCTGGATATTATCGATGGTAATGGTGCGTTCCTGTAGGGCAATCAGGTCACGCAAAGCCTCTTTGGCAAAGTCGAGCGTGATTGGTGACGCAGTAAAATTGGCTGTTGCCATAACACGTCTGAAAGCGCCTTCCAGTTCACGGATGTTGGAGCGAATACGTTTGGCGATAAAGAAGGCTACTTCACTGGGTATATCAATATTTGCTTCTTCAGCTTTTTTCTGCAAGATAGCAACTCTTGTTTCCAGTTCGGGTGGTTCGATACAAACCGGTAAGCCCCAGCCAAAACGGGAACGTAAGCGTTCTTCCAGACCTTCTACTTCTTTTGGATAGCGATCACAACTCAGAATAATCTGGCTGCCTTCTTCTAATAAAGCATTAAACGTATGAAAAAATTCTTCCTGAGAACGTTCTTTACCAGCAAAAAACTGAATATCATCAACCAGGATGGCATCAAGTGAACGATAGTGCTGTTTAAAAGCATCGATAGCGTTGTGTTGCAGAGCTTTTACCATGTGACTGACAAAACGCTCAGAATGAATGTAGGTAATGCGAGCATCAGGTTTGTTTTGCAGCATCATATTACCGATGGCGTGCATCAGGTGGGTTTTACCTAAACCGACCCCGCCGTAGAAAAACAACGGGTTATAAGCGCTTCCCGGGTTTTCGGCTACCTGTATCGAAGCTGCTTTTGCCAGTTGGTTTGACTTACCTTCGACAAAATTATCGAAAGTAAATAATGGATTGATATTATGTTCAACAAACGAATGATTTGCCTGAGGTTTGTTGTTGGTGATAAATACCGCCGTTTTTGGCGCTTCTACTATTTTTACCGGTGCTGGTGAATTTTTAATCGCCACTTTATTCTGGCTGCCGATCTCGATATTTAACTGGATAGACTGGTTAGCATCCAGCTCTAGCAGGATGGACTGAATTTTTTCGTGAAAATTTTGTTTGACCCAATCTTGTACAAAACGGTTTGGTGCCAGTAATTTTATCTGATTACCTTCTTCGATAACCTGCAACGGCCGAATCCAGGTGTTGAGCTGTTGATCCGAGAGTTCCTGTTCTAATCGTTGTAAGCAATTGGACCACATTGTTTTGCTCACGCAGATAGACCTCTCGTTTGATTAAATAATCGACTCATTATTGTTGAATGATTCGGAATTATCGGGGGAGTAGATTGTATACCGGTTAATACCACTTATCCACAAGCGAATGATAATATGCGCCTTATAATTTAGGCCTGTGCGCTTAAATGCTTAAAAAATAACCAATAAAAAAATATTGGCTAAACCCGTAAATATTTTTGACTAAAGGCGCTGTGGTACGTAAAATGCGCGGTTCGCTGAAACATAGACATTATTAGGTAGAGTCATGAAAAGAACATTTCAACCAAGTTGTTTAAAACGTGCAAGAACACATGGTTTTCGTGCGCGTAGTCGTACTGTTGGTGGTCGCAAAGTATTAAAATCGCGTCGTGCAAAAGGCCGTCACAGCTTAACTGTATAGATTCGTTAAATCGCCAGGCCAGGTAGTCAGAAGAGAAGTCATGTCCCTGGCTGCTTCTTTGGCGCGTTTGCCAAAACATGCCAAATTGTTAAAAGCGGCTGATTATAATCATGTTTTTGATAAACCGGCCCGTTCTTCAGATCGTTATTTTACAGTTTTAGCCCGTCCCAACACGTTATTACATGCGCGTTTAGGTATGGCTTTTTCAAAAAAAAGGGTGAAGCTGGCAGTAGCAAGAAATCGATTAAAACGTATTTCTCGAGAAAGTTTTCGATTGATACAATTAGAACAACGATTAAAAAAGCAGCAGTCATCAGACCAGGAAATGTTGCAAGCGGACTTTATTGTTTTAGCTGGCGCGCAATGCGTAAAAGCGACCAATAAACAGTTATTTCACTCATTAGAGAAACACTGGCAACAGCTGAATACAAAATGCACAACATTATAATAAAACCTTTTATTTTTATTATTCGTGCTTATCAGTATGTGATCAGTCCGTATCTTGCACCAAGTTGCCGCTACACACCGACCTGTTCTGATTATGCAATTGAATCTTTTCAACGATTCGGTTTTTTTCGCGGCTTGTTTTTATCTGTGCGTAGAATATTTAGTTGTCACCCCTGGCACCACGGTGGTCACGATCCTGTACCAACATCCTTCACCTTAAAAAAATCAATAAAAGAATAATCATCTGGAATTCTAATGGGTAATCAACGCGTACTTTTATACTTCACCCTGTTCTTCATCATTTATATGATCTGGGCACAATGGCAGGTAACGTATGGGCCGCAGCCTGAGATTGTTACCGATAAAAGTCATGCTGTAAGTCAGCAAAAAGTTGAAAATGGTGTTGTACCAGAAGCCGCTGACATGCCGGCAACAACATCTTCTGCCGCAGAAGTTGAAAAAGAAACGATGGTTGATAGCCAACGCATACAAATTATCACCGATGTACTGGATATTGAAATCGATACAAAAGGCGGTAATGTTCTGCGCACGGTTTTACGTGATTATGCGGTAACCGCTGATAAACCTGAAAACAAAGTCGTTCTGATGACTGATGAGAGTATGAATTATCAGGTGGCGCAATCAGGGCTGGTTTCAATAAACAAAGGTACTGCGCCATCACATAATGCTATTTATTACAACGAGCAAAGTGTTTATCGCCTTGCTGAAGGCACAGATGTTATTGAAGTGCCATTATACTGGGAAGGTGAAAACGGCGTAAAAATTAAGAAGGTTTTAACTTTTAAACGTAATGATTATGTTATTGACGTTAAATATTATATAACGGCCGGAGAAAAAAGCTGGAGTGGCAGTGATTATATGCAAATCGTCAGCGCCCGCCCCATCGATAAAAATGCCAATGCTTTTATTCATACCTATACTGGTGCGGTTATTTATAACGATGAAATCAAATATGAAAAATACAGTTTTGATGACATCGCCGAAGAAAATTTAAACTACCAGTTAAAAGATGGCTGGTTGGCAATGATTTCGCATTATTTTCTTGTTGCCTGGATTCCTGAAACCGGCAAAGATAATCTTTATTTCAGTCGTTATAACAGAAGCAAAGATCTTTATACCGTTGGTGCACGAACATCCGCGATTAACATTGAAGCTGGTCAAACATCCGAGATTAGTTCTCGCTTAGTTGTTGGCCCCAAGTTGCAGTATCAACTTGAAGAAATTGCACCCGGCCTGGATCTAACGGTGGATTACGGTATATTAACCATTATTGCAAAGCCCCTGTTCTGGTTATTAAATACCTTCCATGAAATCTTTGGTAACTGGGGATGGGCAAT